>Ga0256827_10002621_pt1 | contig 11529 bp, 7 predicted proteins | sample CV84metaG_FD_185977 | JGI IMG/M metagenome (GOLD analysis project Ga0256827, IMG submission 185977) | Hydrothermal vent microbial communities from East Pacific Rise, Pacific Ocean - CV84 | ecosystem: Environmental > Aquatic > Marine > Hydrothermal vents | place: Pacific Ocean: East Pacific Rise... | reverse complement strand
CTTCCACAGTATTAGTTTCAATACTAGAAAGACAATTATTATCACTAACAATAAGACTCACATCTCTATATCCAGCACTATCCCATTTTACTTCAAAAGGGCCAGCGCCAGAGCCACTAAGAATTATACCGCCATCAAAATTCCAATTAAGGAATGCGGCAGCGCTACCAGAACCAGTATAAGCAATATTCACAGTATCCTGAGAACAAGCAGTATTAGCCAAATTAAAAGTAGAAGTTGGAATAGGATTAGAAATAACAGAAGCAGTGGCTGAAGTTGCAGCACAGCTGAACTCATTTGTAATTTCCACAGAATAAACACCAGAATTGTATGCTATTAATTCAAAAATAGTATCACCAGATAGCACATTTCCATCCTTAAACCATACATAAGAATAACCAGTATTGGTATTAGTTTGTAAGCTAACAGAATCTCCATTACAGAAAACAGTGTTCCCCATGGTAAATAGATTTACAATAGGTAATGGGTTAACAGTAACTATTTCAGGTAATGACTCATCAATACAACCATCGGTACTTGATACCTGTACGTAAAAGCTACCAGGATTATCAACTGTTATGCTTTGTAAAGTATCATTCATCTGTGCAACTCCATTTTTATACCATAAGTATGATAGATTACTACCATTTGTGGCAGTAAGTTCTACAGAGTCTCCATAACAAAAACTATTGCTTCCATTTATAGTAATAATAGCAGGAGGCATTGAGTAAAGGTTAATATTAGTTACTATAGAAGTATCAATACAACCTTCGAAACTTGTTACTTTTACAGAATAATCACCATTAGTAGAAGCACTATAAAGTACGCTTGTGGCATTTGGTATTAGAGTATCATTTTTTAACCATTGAAAAGTATATCCCAAACCAGGATATGTTCCAATGCTAATACTACTACCAGGGCAAATGGTTCCACTGCCATATACAGTAATATCAGTTAGAGGATTTGGGTGAACTGTAATGGTTTTAACCACTGTATCAACACAGCCAAAACTAAAAATTGAAGAATTGGTAGCAGTTAATTTAATGTCGTAAGTTCCTGCATTTGTATAAAGATAACTAGTGTCCCCTTCAGCCATAAATTCATCAATTCCGTCATTATCAATATCCCATTGGTATTGTATCCATTGGTCAGTAACAGTGGTAGTATTTGTAATATTTAAAGTATCGCCTATGCAAATATCAGTTGGAATACTAAACATTGCCGAAGGTTGGTCACAACCAAGAACTCTAAAAGTATCTGCTTTGACAATACTCCATGATCCAATACTATCTTTTGCTCTTACACAAATATAATGTAAACCAGAATCCACATCATTCATTGAAATTCCAAAAGTTTGATTGATAGTATCACCTTGAGTCACAGCTAATGCAGTTGCATTACCAATGCCAGGGTCGGTATCGAAGAAATATTCCAATGCAACAATTTTACTTGCTGGTAATGCTGAAATTGCATTCATAACATAGAATATTTTATTATCGGTAATACTCCAAAAACCAAGTGAGTCTTGAACTCTTACTGCCAAATTATGAAATCCCTCTGAAAGATTTGACACTGGGACTGAAAAAACTTGATAAACAGAATCTCCCACAGAACTAAAATTAATGGGAGTACCATTACCTAGTCCAGGGTCTGCATCTACAAAATATTCCATTCGTATAATGCTAGTAGATTCACTTCTAGAGCCAATTGGGAGTTTGTAAAAAATCTTATTTTCAGTAATACTCCAGAAGCCAAGAGAATCTTGTACTCTTACAGCAAGAGTATGAAAGCCGTCACTTATAGAGTTCACTGGTACTGAGAAAACCTGATAAACAGTATCTCCAGTAGTTGTAAAATTTAATGGAGTTGCATTACCAACACCAGGGTCAGTATCCACAAAATATTCCATACTCATAATGCTAGGAGTAGTTGGGTTAGATGCAGAAAGTGGTAGTTTATAAAATATCTTTGTAAGTGTTTGACTCCATTCTCCAACAGAATCTTTTACTCTTACCGAAATATTATTAAAGCCTTCTGATAGAGTGCTAATAGGTATGGAGTAAAACTCATTTAGTGTATCGCTCATGGTAGCAGATAAGCTAGTACCATTGCCTACACCTGGATCGCTGCCAAAGAAGTATTCGGCAGATTGTATGCGTTGCCCTTGAACACTAAAGTATCCAAAGAGTAAAGCTAATATTATATATATTTTTCTCATTATTTCTCTGTATTTATTAAAACTAAAACTTATTGTTACATTAAGTCAGATTGAGTAATTTACGTAGTAAATTGTATCGAAGTCTGATTATTTAGAAGTCTTATAAGCCTTAACAGAGAAATTAAGAGTACCATTTGCAGGTACAGATGCATTTTGAATAATTAATTCCTGCATTTGAGGAATAGTAGGAGGAATACAATGTATATAATCGGTTAATGCACTATGAGGCCAAGGATATTGCCCTCCATAAATACCTATATCTGTGGCATCAGTTCCTGCACCATTTGCTGGAGAAGTAGATTGTGTTGTATATTTATTTTGGTCGTTATATCCATGATCTGTAGTGCTATATATATAAGTAAACTTAGGGTCAGCACTAGTGTTATTAGAGCCTGTATTAGTACCACCACCTACTACATCACTAATGGCAAAACTAATATTATTACTAAAATTACAATAGTCACTACTACCAACAGATCCATAATAGAAAATATTATTACTTATAGTTGAACTTTGACAACTACTAAGGGCTTGTGCGTTAATAAAAATATTATTTGAAATAATAGTAGTGCTTGAACCATGATTTACATAATATTTTAATATATTATTCATGATAATTACATTTGTAGCGTTAATAGCCTCTATATAGTATTCAAATATATTATTGTATAACAATATATTGCTTGTATTTGAAAGACTAACAGCAGAGTAGATGCCAATTCTATTTCTTTTTATGATAACATTTTTACAACCACTAAAAAGTGATATAGGACCAGTAGTTAATCCTTCAATAATTGTTCCGCTTGCACCAGAAATATAATTTACAGTGTCTATGTTAATAGTTGAAATACTTGAAGGGTATCCATACAAATAGTTACCTGATGGTTTAATTCCTGCACCAAAAATATGTAGCTGCTTTTTAATATGGATTGTACCATAATTAGTAGGAGTTCCCTGTACATAGATAGTATCTCCAACAGAGGCACTATCGCATACTGCTTGCAAATCACTGTACTGTGCGGGTTGGTTAGAATCGTTACTAACTGTCCATATTGTTGCTTTTGTAGTAATCGTAGCCAAAAGCATAAAAACTAAAATAATTGTAAAATTTTTCATGGTTTTGTGTTTTAATATTTTTTATAAATATGAAAAAACAAATATAGTATATAGGGTATGCTTTTTTATCACCCTAAAGGGTGATTTTTAAAAAGATCTGTAGTTTATAATTGTTCTTAATAAAAATTTAAAATAGTCTGTATAAGTGATTTACTGAGTTAGTTTGAGTAATTTTATGTAGTGGAACGAAACAAATTTTATAGATGGTAATGAAATAAATTCTATCGAAGTCTGACAGTAAAATTAAAAACCCCAGTATCTCTACTGAGGTTTTTATAACAATTACTATTAACCTCCCATGATTCCTACCCCTCTAAATTAACCTTAGTGAAACATCTTAATTTCTTATCATAAGACTTATGCGTATTGTTTACGTTTAATAAAGATATTTAGGCAAATACCTATATTTTTATGTTTCTCACTAATTCATCTTTTTTCCTGAGGCAAAAGTAAAACAACATTATTTCATATTTATCACCCTAAAGGGTGATTTTTTAATTATTTTTTTGTTTTACTTTTGCAGTCTCTAAACTGCACTAATGAAATCAAAAAGAATAATTATTCTAGATGACCATACTCTATTTCTTAAAGGGATGGAACTTATTCTTAAAGAATATTGTTCAGATTGTGATGTTTATGCTTATCAATCTATTAAAAAACTTAAACGTGATAGACTTAATTTTTACAAATTTGATTTATTAATAAGTGATATTGAGCTTCCAAATGAGGATACATTTGGCTTTTTCACATTATTGAAAAAAAATTATCCTCGATTGCCCATATTGGTAGTTTCTATGCACAAAAAGAATGCAATAATTAAAAAGTGTAAGACAATAGGTATTGAAGGCTATTTACTTAAGCATGAAGATCAGCAATTAGTATCAGCAATAACAACTATTCTTGATGGGAAAGAATATTTTTCAAAAACTATAGTAGAGTTTTGCAATCAGACAAAAAATATAAGTGAGAACCTATCAAATAGGGAGGAAGAAATCATTAAGCTAATTGCAAATGGATATACAAATCAAGAAATTGCATCAAGTTTGATACTTTCAATAGATACGATAAAAACACATAAAAGGAATATTAAGCTTAAACTTAATCTTGATGGTGTATCTGAAATAATTGATTATGCAAAGAAGAATTATCTTTTATGAGCTTGAATAGATACTACTGCTATATTACACTAACGGTTTTCCTTTTACTATTATCTGTTAGCCCGTTGTTTTCGCAGAATGTGGAGAAAATATTAAATGTAGATTTCATAGAAGAGGCCATCGATTTAAATGATTATACTTATACATATTCTACAAAAGATAGTAGCACAAATATTAATACTGTATTAGATAAAGAGTTTGTATATACTCCAAAAGGACTTCACGGAATAAATGATGATACTTATTATTGGGAAAGGTTTAGTTTTTCTAATACTACAAAAAGTGAAATAGAGTATTTCATATACTTTCCGTATGCTATTATTAATAGATTAATTGTTTTTACCAAGTATAATGATAGTATAGTTAAGAATACTTCTTTAGGAATGTTGTATCCTAGAAAGAATAAAGAAATTGAATCAATAGGATATCCAATAAGAATACTGTTAAAACCAGGTATTACTGATGTATATATTTATATTAGGCATTTTCGCTTAGCATTGCGCACAACCTCTTTTCTTCTTACCGAAGCACAATTAAGAGAATCAAATAGAAATCAGAATGAAGTAATTTGGTTTTGGAAGGGTTTCTATATTTTTGCCACACTTATTGCAATAATTTTATTTATTGTAACTAAGCGTAGAATGTTTTTTTACTATTTTATGCTAAATGTAGGAATGGGCTTATATTTCGCTGGCGAAACAGGTGAAATATCTAGAATTATTACTAATGTACCTTATAATCTAATTGCAAATATGAAGCAGACAGGAATTCTTATTGCTTTTGTCTTCCTTCCTATGTTAATTAATCAACTTACTCCATTCTCAAAACTTCGCCCAAAGCTTTGGAAACTAATTCTATTCTTTAATGGCTTTGTTGCGATTAATTGGTTTGCCTGTTTATTTCCTTATATACTTACTACTAATGTTTTCTTGTTTACTACATATTTATATAATATTTATGCTCCATTTATTTTAATAAGTCAGCTGTACTTAATCTATGTTGCATATAAGGCAAATATTAATAATTCTCAAGTATTGTTTATCGGTTATGGAGGTTATATTTTTGCAATTTTTATTTATGCTATACTCCCAAACTTGGGATTATTACAGCAAAACTTATTAGTATACAACACATTTGTTTTAGGTTCATTATTTGAGATATCTATGTTTATGCTAATTCTAGGTAAAGAAACCTTTAACGTTTATCAGCATCGGGCAGGTCTTCTTGAGAAGCAAAAAGAACATCAATCGGAGATAATATGTGCTATAGTTGAGAGCCAAGAAAAAGAAAGAAATAAGGTAGGACGTGAATTACACGATATGATTGGAGCCAATATCTCTGTTATTAAGCAGCAAGCAGATAAAAGTAATTCTAAATTAATTCATACCATTGATAGAACCATTGAATCTGTTAGAAACTTAAGCCATGGATTAGTTACACCATTAATAAAAGATGATGATTTTGTTGATGAAATAAATGAACTTTGTGTTTTGTTTTCAAATATTGATATGAAAGTTAATACCCATTTTCATAACTGGAATAAGATTGATAATAGAGCAGTAGTTACTCACTTATACAGAATAACGCAGGAATTATTGCAAAATGCAGTTAAACATAGCAATGCGAGTAAAATAAGTATACAGTTTTTGGTAGATAAAGAAGGAGAATTAACACTAATGTATGAGGATAATGGTATTGGTTTTAATTATGAGGAAGCCAAAAGTGGTGATGGGCTAGGTTTAATCAATATTGAAAATAGAATTCATATTATTAAATCTAAAATATTTTACGATACCGACAAAAACAGAAAAGGAACGACAGTTATTATAAATGTTCCTGCTATTTCTATGAAACAATAAGCCCCTTATTTTTTGCACAATTATCATTAAAAAAACTAATCCAACATTGATTTTAGTTTAGTTAATTAATATTTCTAACATAGATTATTAGGGTAATCACCCCATATAATTAAGCAATACCCCCTATTGATTTAAGTGACTGATTTCGCGATATTTGCTATACAATTATTAAAAAATAATAGTACGGTATAGTGGAGTCCAGATACCACTATGTATAGAAAAAAACGGGGCGTAATTGAAAAGCCTTACGAGTAGAGATCTAATAACTTAAATCATGAAAAAAAACATTATTATTTTGATTATTGCTTTGATAAGCATAAAGGGGATGTCGCAAAAATACTACGTATTGAAAAACGATCCCGAAGATATCCATAAACTACATCTTTCTTCTTCTCTCTTATTTGATTTTTGGGATGAGCAGACTGTTCTTGGTTACAGTTTCCAATCTAAATTTGTTATAACCAAGAGGTTAATGGTAGATGCTTATTATTACAGTGGTTTTAAAAATAGAGATGAAAATGATTCTGATCCTGATTTTACATATAACAATGTAATTCCTTATGGTTGGGAAGTTACGGGACAGTTTGGCTTTAGCTCAAATTTAAGAAGACAAGATCTAAAAATTAGACTTGGTGAATATAATGGATATATTGAATCTGCCATTATTGAGGGAAAGCGTATTAGAGATTGGACAATTAGAGGAGGATATATGAGTCATAATTCAAAAGCAGATGATGATATCACTAGAAATGTTACTATGAATGCTTTTGTGATTGGTATTGGACATGTTAAATGGAGTAATTTAAAAGTTAATATAGATGGTTATGGTAAAAAGCATGGTTCCATGATGCTTAGCTATTACTTTGATATGATTTTTGCCACTTCTATTACAACAAATGATTCAATAAAAAGACCAATATCATCAAAAACAGGATGGAGATTTGGTATTGAAGTAAATACTAGTATTTCTAGTAGATTTTCAATGTATTTAAAAGCTTCTTTGGAAAATAGACCAGGAATAAGTAAAGGAGGATATCTTGGTAAATCTATTGGTCCAGATATGGTACTAGTAACAGGTATTTCATTACAATTATTATAGAATTGTCACTCCGCCTATCCCTCATTATTCATAGTTAAGAGAGGCTGTTCTGATAGAGCAGTCTCTTTTTTTATTCCATAAATTCTTACCTACTGAAAAGCTATGCATAATTTATGTTTATTCATTTATGTCTTAGTACATGATAAAAACACAAAAGAACATCTAAATTTACTAATTATATGATTTTTATGTTTGGGCTAAAGCCCGTAAAACCCTGTATTTATTAGGTAGGGCATTAATGTCCTGCCTAATGATGAAAAATCCCATTAATTTATTAGATAGCTACGCTATAAAATCATAATTAATCATACAGATCTGCGTCTATTAATTGGAGCAAAGCGACTTTAATTCAAAAATTGTCATGTACTGTGATACCTAAGTTAAATAACGAAAAAACCCCCAACGCAATTACGTCAGGGGGCAACATTTATTATTCTGATATATTACAAATCACCAAAATAATAGTAGGTATGTTATTTCTTTTTAAGTTTTAATGGAAATAAATAAATAATGCCTATTGTTGCAATTCCACCTATTTTCTTTTGATAAGCACCGTTTAAAGTAAATCCAATGGAAGCAGTTTCGAATTGAATAAAGAAATTATATCCTATACCTGCTTTTGTAATACCAGGGTCATTTTTAGCTGATCTTTCAATGTCTGGGTTGGCAGCAAAATATGAGTCTAAGGTAGTATTAGCTAAAGTAGGGTTGGCAAACTTTGTTTCTCCAGGTACTAGGAAATTTAATCCCATTCCCATATAAATACTAAAATAAGGTGTTTCATATCCTAAATCTTTATATGCTGAGGCATTAAAGAGTTTCATTATAGTTAATAAGGCATCAACACCAGCATTTAAGTTAATCCCAAAATTATTAACAGTTCCATTAAAAGGAGTCATATCTGTTGGTTTTTTAGAACTTTCAACATCATAAAAACCTCTCGCAAAATATTTGCCATAAGAAACATAAGAATCAAACATTAGTGTTGACCACCTACCAGATAATCCTACACCAAGATTGCTAGTAGCCAATGGGTGTGCTTTTGTACCCATTTCTGCCCGAAAATTAATAGCCCAAAAACCATCCATTACTCGCATAGCTCTGGTATGATCACGAACAGTATAATAGTAAGAGGTTTCTGTAGTGCTTGAATATTCTCCTGTTATTATCTTTCGAGTATTGTGGTAGTCCTTTAAGGCATCAAACTGAAAAGAAAGTTGAGGAAAAACTACTAATCCTCCTGTATTATACAACTTAGATGTTGGAGAACCTAGGCTGTATCCAACATCTACTTTAAATGTTATAACCGAATATGGAATCTGTAATTGTATTTCAGGACTAATATACATACCTGTTGATTTCGATTTGTTAGGTGTTTTGATATTTCTAAAAGTTATGCCTAAAGTTGGTTGCAATAACCAACCTTCTGTTCCCTTATTATTTCTGTGTCCCATTTTTAAGAAATTAAGAGGTCGCAAATAGGTTAAAGAAAATGAAGTCAATTGCGAAGAAGTGTCTCTTTCAGGAGTTATCTTATATGTTGCCATACTTGTATAATAGTTAACTCTAAAATACTTTGACCGATATTCTAAACCCGTCCATACTGATGGTTTAATATTTGGAATTATTGGCATGCTTATACCAATTCCTCCAGAGGTTTTTGTAAAACCAGGGTATTTGTCATGCCATGGTTTTCCTTTTAGTTTTTTAAAAAAACTTTGAAGAGCTTGATCTCCATTATTAACTTTTTTAATTTCGGGTTCTTTTGTCCCTACCTGTGCCACTGAAATGTAGTGCATACAAGCAATCATAATGATTAATAGTAACTTTTTCATGATATATATATTTAGTGATTTGTAAATTCAATTTATTAACCTAATTATGCGTTTGAATTAGCACAAAAGTTAGTGCTTGAAATACGATAGGTTTTTCAATTGTTACAAAGTTACTAAAGTGTGATATAGGGAATCAATGAGGTAAAGACTTCGTTTTTATGAGGTTATTACCCTATATTTGATAATTTGGGAGGAAAAGTTTAGAATAGAATTATTCAATATTATTTCTAATACAAAATCGTGTTAGCTCTACTATATTGTGAATTTCAAGCTTTCGCATAATATTAGTACGATGGTTATCTACAGTTTTGGAACTAATAAAAAGTTTTGATGCAATTTTATTATTGCTATCACCAATACATAATAATTTTACAATTTCTAATTCTCTTTTACTTAGAAGGTTAAATTTGCCAGTATCATTATATTTATTGGAAAAGGAGCTTCCTTTTTTTATTAAATCTTGGGTGTAATATGTTTTGCCTTTTAGTATTCTATTAATGGCATATATTAAATCTTCTTTATCACATGTTTTAATAAGGTATCCTTCTATTCTTATTGACTTTATCTTTTTTAGGATGCTTACTTCTTGGTGCATACTTAGAATAATAATTTTAATTTCAGGAAATATTTTCTTTATAATCTCTGAGGCTTGTAATCCATTAAGTATTGGCATATCAATATCAACTATGCAAATGTCTGGTTTGTGTTTTTTAACGGAATCTACCAGTTCTTTACCATTTTTTGCATAATCAACAATTCTTAGATTATCTTCAGTATTAATAATTCCGCTAAGTCCATCAAGCATAATATCATGATCATCTGCAAGAATAAGACGATATATTTGGTTATTCATTTTTAAAGTTTTATTTTAACAATTGCAGTAGTTCCACTACTTACTTCCGATTCAAAATTAAGTTCACCATTTAGAGTATTTAATCTGCTATTAATATTTTGAATACCAATACCATTACTATCAATTTTATCAAAACCTTTACCATTGTCGCTCACCATCAATATGCAATATCCACTACTCTTTACCAATTGAATATCTACATTAGTTGCTTCAGAATGTTTAATAATATTATTTATTAATTCTTGAGTAATTCTATAAAGTCCAATTTCAATATTTTGAGCTAATCTTTCTTTCATATTATGGTGTTCGAAGCTGCATACTATATGACTATTAGAAAAGCTTTTATCAACCATATCTTCTATTGCATCAAGTAAGCCAAACTCTGTTAATGCACGAGGCATCATACGGTGCGAAATATTTCTAATCTCTTCTCCAATATCACTATTCATAGCCTTTATCTTAGAAAAGCCATCAGCTAGCATTGGTGAGATTTCATTTGCATTAGTTGCTAATGATTGTATGTTGAAATTCAATGCGCTAATTTGTTGTCCTATTCCATCATGCAGTTCTTTAGCTACTCTTTTTCGCTCATCTTCTTGAGCATCAATAATGGCTTTCATGCCTTTTTCTCTTTCCAAAATAATTGCTGCATCTTTTTCTGCTTGTGCTTTTCTTTTCTTTCGTTGAGAAAAATACATATTTACGAATACAAGAATTAGTAAGCTGCTTAAAATTATTATTATCCATCTATTACGATTGAGAATTTTTATTTCTGAAATGGCGTTTTCTTTAGCTAGTCTCTGATTATCAGCTTCTTTCTTCTCTGTTTCATACGCAACTTCTAAATCATTTATTGCTTTTGCATTTTCTTCGGAGAATAGTGAATCTACTTGCTTTTTATATAATCCAATATATTGAAGTGCCGAATCAGTTAAACCCATTCCTGCAAAATTTAATGATAATAGCTTATATGTTTCATATCCGTAAGGAGTTCCACTATTAGTATATGCTTTTACTAATTCCAATGTGGTTTTGCCGTATTCTATTCCTTTTTCGTATTGTTTTAGTGCATAATAAATACCTATTAGATTGTTATTGGATGTAATTTCTATGGGTACTGAAGTTTGGTTTTTTTCAATTGCTCTTAAATAATACTTTTCAGCTTTTTTGTAATCGCCATTTTCAAAATATACAGTTCCCAAATTAGAATATGCATGTGCCTCTTCATCTTTATCAGCATTTATTTTTGCATATTTTATTGCTTTATTATAATAGTAGATGGCTGAGTCTTCTTTATCCATTTCGCTATAGCAAATTCCTAAATTATTGTATGAAATGGGTAAATCTTCTTCTATATTGTATTTTCTCTTATGATAGCTGCCTTTTTATAAT
>Ga0256827_10002620_pt1 | contig 11532 bp, 9 predicted proteins | sample CV84metaG_FD_185977 | JGI IMG/M metagenome (GOLD analysis project Ga0256827, IMG submission 185977) | Hydrothermal vent microbial communities from East Pacific Rise, Pacific Ocean - CV84 | ecosystem: Environmental > Aquatic > Marine > Hydrothermal vents | place: Pacific Ocean: East Pacific Rise... | reverse complement strand
GTATACATTTATTTAAAAATACCAAACTTATTTATAGATTTTTTCAGCTCACTTATATTAGTAGCTAGTTAACTGTTATATGCTGTGTTATTCACCAATTTAGGGCATTTTCAATAAGCCGATTATTTATAAATTTAACACCAAAATCTTGTTTTTTATCTTTAAAAAGATGCCTTAATAATTTTGCGTAAAAATTAGTATTAGTTATTTAATAAATAGCTATCTTGTTATATTTAACCTAAAAATAACCGTATATTTATACGTTTAAATATACGACTATACTCAATCTATTTCGCTTTTAAAAAATTTACACCTATTTATTTTTAGATTTTAATACCGATTATATAATCAAAAATACCTATAAATTCACTACATTCTTTATAGGCATATTATACAATTTCGTTAACAAATGACGTAAATAAAAATAAAATATTTTTTCTTTGTTTGAATGTGAAATTCATTGCATATCCGTAGATATGGAATTAATTTTATAATACTCAAACCACATATCTTTTCGGGTTTTCTACTTTTTCTTTTTCCATTTTTATTTGCTTAAAATTGTAAGCATAGTTTGTTACGTTTATAAATTTAAACGAATAAAAATTAAAAAATTATGCGGTTTGAGTATTTTGAATAAGAGCCTGTTGAGTATATTACTTTGCAAGCTTTTTCTTTATTACATTATCATAAATATTCCAAGCTTTTTCTTTCTTCTTAAATTCGATACCTAAAATCCATTGATTATAAATACGATTAAAAGTACCATCTTGTTTTCTAAAATCGATCCAATTATCAATATATCGTTTCCAAACATTATCAGTTAACAATGGAAAAACTAAATTATTATTTATATGGTAAGGCATTGGGTTAACAACTTTAAAATCAGGGTTAACTATAGTTAAAGCAGCCGCACGTTCTGCACTTGTTAAATGGGCATCAATTTTAATAGTATCAATGTGCTCGCGGTAAAAAAACTCTTTAACATTTCTTACATTATAACAACCTCCATTTGGTAAATACGATAAAAATTCTTTTGCAATTTCAGTTCTTTCAATATACGAAATAGTAAAAGTATCTAGTTTACTTGCTTTTTCAAAATTATTAAAATTATCGTTGTCTTTCGCTACTAGTAGAGCCAGCGAGACGCTTAAATAAGGTTTCGAAAGTTCAATTTCTTCAGCATATTTACTTGAAGTAAAAATATCAGACATTACTATATCAAAATTATCTCGTTTTAAACATTGCTTAAGCTCACCTTTACTAATTGGTACAAATACAATATTTACATCAAGGTCATTTGCAAGTTGATATGCTAAATCAATGCCATATCCAACTAATAATGAGTCTTTATTGAAAAAACTAAAAGGCATAGCATTATTGTAAAAACCTATTCTTATTATTCCACAACGTTTTATTCTACTTAATACATTTTCCTTATTTCTAATAAAATTGGGGTTTTTGCAAGCTTTTTCTAAAATTTTATATTCATGTTGTTTACTTATTATTGAGAAATTATTTATTATTTCTTCGTTTGATGGTATTGAAGACATACTGTTGTTTAATAAAATTTTCATTCCGAAAATAGAAATAAAACTTGTAATTGATATTATTATAATACCCTCAATAAATTTTCGTTTTCTAAACTTTAAAAAACCACCACTTGCCGAAATTGTAAGTAATGTTAATGTTATCAAATGAAATGCTCCTAAAACAACTCTAATTCTGTCGGTTAGTACAGTAGAAACAACAAATAATTGAAATGTTTCTTTTGGAATATCTAATAAATCTAAACTAAATGTTAATCCAGTAATAGGAGCTACAAAGCTACTTAAAAGTGTAGAACTTAAAAATAGAGGGTAGTTACTGCTTTCTATAGAATGTCCTGTGTACCATGCAGCAAACGGAACGAAAATGAAAATTAATAATGTACCCAAATTAGGAAAAGGGTATGCGAGAGGCATTAATATATCTACCTCATTTTTGGCTTGTTCCGATTTATGTTTTTCCGTTTCAATTATTTCTTTTATATTTTCAATTAATTGAGGAAAAACAACGATAATTTTACCTGTTGCAAATATTGTAATTAATGTAGAACGTGTAATTTTAAATACTGTTTTAGCTGAGTAAGGTGTAAAAATTGATATTAAATAAGGTAAAACAATAAATGTTAAAATAATTACAGCCACCAAGTAAACAAGTAAATATCCTTGTAATCGGCTTAAATCGGACCAGCTAAGCTTACTCACAACTCCTGTTGCAATACTAAAAACACCAATAGGAGTAATTCTTACAATCATCTTATTAATCTGATTTAAACCTGCTATCATTACATCTAAAGGTTTTAGAAGTGCCTCTTTGTTAGGTAGTTTCATTAAGCCTAAGCCAACAAAAATACTAAATAGCACTACTGCAGGAACTATATTGTTGCTAAGCGAAGCAAATGGATTAGCTGGTATGTAAAGTTTAACAAAATTGAAAGGTATTTGTTGTTGAATAAAATCGCTACTGTAAAAACTTCCCGAACCCCAATCAGGAAAGGCCAATGGTAATATTGCTAAAAATATTAAACCTATTGAAATTAGCATTATCAAGAAAATTAAACTTGATTTAATTAATTTTTTACCTGTATCTAACGATAATCGACCAATATTTACCATTAAGGAAAACATTATATATGGTAAAACAGTCATTTGAAGTAGACCTATAAAAATATCACCAATAACAGAAAACCAACCAACTCTTTCACCTAAAAATAGACCAAATATAATACCTGTAAATACTCCTATTAGTACTCTTGTGGATAATGATATTTTTTTCATTTATAGATTGTCTTCATTAATATTTTGCTCTCTATGTTCTAAATAAAGTACAATATCGTATTTATCATTCAAATATTTAAATAAATGCTCTGCCGAATAAACTGAACGATGCTGACCACCTGTACAGCCAAAATTAAAAGTTAAATAGTCAAATTTACGCTCAATATATTTATTAATATGTTTATCTGCAAGAGAATAAACATTCTCTAAAAAGTCTGTCATTTCTTGTTCTTTTTCAAGAAACTCAACTACAGGCTTGTCTCTACCTGTAAGTTTTTTGTATTCATCGTATCTGCCTGGGTTATGTATTCCTCTACAATCAAAAATATAGCCTCCTCCGTGCTCTGTTGAATCTACAGGAAGTCCTTTTTTATATGAGAAACTAGATATCTTTATTTGTAATTTGTTTGATACTTTTAACTCACCATATTTTTTTAAATCTTCATTTGATAAAGTACTATTAATTACCTTGTTTAATTCGGGTAATTGAAGTAAATATTCAAACTTACTTATTATATATTTTAAGTTGATTAATGCAAATGGTATACTATTTAAAAAGTATAATTTTCGTTCGTAAAAACCTCTAAAACCATAAGCACCCATAGCTTGTAGTATTCTTATCAAAGCATATCCAAAAAAGTAACTTTCAAACTTGGTTTCATCAATATTAATTTTCTTTTTTAACTCATTTAAATAATGAGAGTAAAGCTCTTCTCTGAAAGATATTGGTAAATCGGCTTTAGAATTAAATAGGATAGAGGCAAGGTCGTATTGTAATGCTCCTTTACGTCCTCCTTGGTAATCAATAAAATAAACATTTTCATCTTTAATCATTATATTCCTTGCCTGAAAGTCGCGAAACATAAAGAAATTAGTATTGGTAGTTAATAAATAATCAGATAATTTATTAAAATCATCTTCTAAAAGCTGTTCGTTAAACGGAATTTTTGCAAGCTTTAAAAAATAATATTTAAAATAGCTCAAATCCCATATCATAGATTGTTTATCAAAACTCTCGCGAGGATAACAATGCTTGTAATCAATAGCTTTTGCTAGCTGTAAATCAATTAATTGTGATAATGATTTTTTATAATAGCCTGCAATTTTACTTGGTATTTTTTCTCCTTTTCGTTCTTTTAATAGCAAATTAAAAAGTGTTGAGCTTCCTAAGTCTTCTAATAAATACACTTTATTCTTTAAATCTTCAGCAATTAATTGTGGAACATTTATACTTTCTTTAATAAACGACTTGGTAAACTCTACAAAAGCAATATTTTCTTTATCATCATAGTTATATGCACCAATACAGGTTTTGTTTTTATCATAAAAAATACGAAAATACACTCTGTCAGAGCCTGATAAAGCTAATTGTATTATTTTTTTCGGTTTAGTATTAAATGTTTTGGTAAAAAGATTTAATATATTTTGTTCTTTTGAATTATCCAATATTGTATTTTTTATAAGTTAATAATGTTAAAAGTTTGTAACTTTTAAAGTAATATTTTCAAAAATAAAATATTTACTCTTTACTTTGCAATTACAATCAGTAAATATAAAATAATAATTAATAAATATAAAATAAAAACTTTTAGTAACTATGTGTTAAATTGAAAAAATACATTAAAATTAGTTGCTATTTTAAACAATAAAAAAATGTCAGTATTAATGAATTTAGCTATGTTTCCTACCGATAAAGGAACAAGTGTAAGTAACGAAGTAAGTAAAGTAATAAAAATGATTAGCGAAAGTGGTGCAGATTACAAGCTGTCGGCAATGAGTACTGTTGTAGAAACCGAAACAATGGAAGATGCTTTACAAATTGTACAAAAAGCTTATGATATTTTAAACCCAAATTCTGATAGAATATATTCGGCTATAACATTTGATATTCAGAATAATAAAAAAGGAAGTAGAATAAAATCAAAAATTGAATCGGTTGAAAGTAAAATTGGAGAAATAAATAAGTAGTATATACTCAAACAGAGATTAAAATAAAATATTTTTATTCAAACCTAAAAATTTATTGTATAGCAAATAGTTATGGAATATATTTTAGCTAAAAAATAAAAAAATAAAAATTTAATAGTCGTTTGATTGTTCTTTTGGTATAAAGTAGCCAAACAACACAAATATTAATGATAAAAATCATTTAGGTAAGTATCTATAATTGTAACTTTGTAGTAATAAAGTTTTAAATAAGTATAGTAATATAAAACAAATAGTATGACGTTATTAGAAACCATTAAAAACAACGCAAAACAATTAAATAAGAGAATTGTTTTACCCGAGGGTTTAGAGGAAAGAACTCTTACAGCCGCTAACGAAATAATCTCAGAAGGTATTGCCGATATTATTTTATTAGGGAATCCAAATCAAGTACTTAGTAAAGCTAACGAATTAGGTTTGAGTAATATTGAAAAAGCAAAAATAGTAGACCCTATTCAGCATGAAAAAAAAGAAGCTTATGCCGATTTAATGGTTGAATTACGTAAAAGTAAAGGTTTAAAAAAAGACGAAGCTTTACAACTTTTGGAAAACCCATTATTTTTAGCAACATTAATGATAAAGGCAGGCGATGCCGATGGTGAAGTTGCGGGAGCTGAAAATGCTACAGGCGATGTGCTTCGTCCAGCATTTCAATATGTAAAAACTTTACCTGGTATTTCGGTTGTTTCTGGTGCATTTATTATGATTTTACCAGAAAAAGAATATGGAGAAAACGGTATGTTAGTATTTGCTGATTGTGCTGTACACCCAGACCCTGATGCTAAACAACTTGCTGAAATTGCAGTAGCTACAGCAAGAACAACTAAAGCAATTACAGGTATGGAACCTAAAGTTGCATTGTTAAGTTTTTCAACAAAAGGAAGTGCTAAACACGCAATGGTTGATAAAGTGGTAACAGCAACAAAATTAGCTCAAGAAGCAGCTCCAGAATTCGATTTTGATGGCGACTTACAAGCTGACGCAGCTATTGTTGAAGCAGTTGGTAAGAAAAAAGCACCTGATAGTAAAATTGCAGGAAAAGCTAACGTATTGGTTTTTCCAGATTTGCAATCTGGTAATATATCGTACAAATTAGTGCAACGTATGGCTCATGCTGAAGCAATAGGTCCTGTTTTACAAGGAATGGCAGCACCAATTAACGATTTATCTCGTGGTTGTTCAGTTAGCGATATAGTTAATCTTGTTGCCATTACAGCAAATCAAGCATCAGGAAATATGTAAATAAAGTACTTAAAGTATAGAGTGCCTAAAGTATTAAAAGTTAATATTATGTAATTTAACAATAGAACACTTTAACAATAGAACACTTTAACAATAGAACAATAGAACAATAGAACACTTTAACAATATAAATAAAATGAGTGATATAAAAATAGAACCGGTATCGGACTACGCATTAAGCAAAGAAAACAGACCAAAAGCAGTATTTTCAAAAGTAGGGATAGTTGGTTGTGGTACTGTAGGGCAGAACCTTGCTCGTATGATTAGTGCCAAAGGAATAGAGGTGGTATTTATCGAAATATCAGAAGAAAGAGCACAAAATGCTTTAGCTAGAATTAACGATGATTTAGACCGAATGATAGACCGTTGGGGTATGACATCAGGCGAAAAACGTGCAGTTTTATCAAGAATAGAAGCAGCTACAGACTGTTCAAAACTAAAAGATTGTGAAATAGTTTTTGAGTCAGTTAGGTCGAAATCTAAAGTAGCAGAAACAAAACTTGTTCAAGATGTATTTTTGAAAATTGAAAAAAATGTAAGTAAAGATACAATTATTGCAACAAATGCAACAATATTGGGTGTAACAGAATTAGCATCTGTATTAAAGCACCCAGAACGTGCATTAGCAATTCATTTTTTACTTTCAGTACCAGATGCACCCGTTGTTGAGGTAACTACTGGAGTTAAAACATCGGAAGAAACCAAACGTAAAGTAAATGTTTTTACAAAAATGCTTGGTCGTCGTTTAATTCCTGTTTTTGAATCTCCAGGTGGAATTAGTGCAAGATTGGTTTCTCCATTAATTAATGATGCATGTCAAATGTTTCTTGAAGGAGTAGGAACTCTTGATGATATTGATGATATGATGACAAAAGGATTAGGTATGCGTTTTGGACCTTTTGCTATGGCTGATAAAATAGGATTAGATAAAATTTTATTATGGCTTAATGGTATGTACGAAGAATATGGCGATTTAAAATATAAAGCACATACATTACTTAAAACTAAGGTTCGTGCCAATCATTTTGGTCGTAAAACACGTGAAGGCTTTTATTTATATGATGAACATGGAAGAAGGTCTAATAAAGTAAAATGTTGTCAACAATAGTTTTTATTAATTGTAAATTTAGAAAAAATGAATATATTAGTATTGAACTGTGGTAGTTCATCAATAAAATATCAACTTTTTGATATGGCAACAAATGTTGTAAAAGCAAAAGGTTTAGTCGATAAAATAGGAATGAAAGGAGCTTCTCTTACAAATACAAGAGAGGATAACGATAAAGTAAAACTTGAAGGTGAAATAATTGATCATCAAATAGGTATAGAATATGTTTTAGGTGTTTTAACTAGCGAAAAACATGGTAGTATAAAAACAATTAACGAAATTGATGCTGTTGGGCATAGAGTTGTTCATGGTGCAGAAAAATTTAAATCAAGTGTGTTTATTGATGAAGAAGTAACAAAGCAAATGGAAAACTGTGTTGAGCTTGCACCCTTGCATAATCCACCAAATTTAAAAGGTGTTTACGCAATGAAACAATTATTGCCAAATGTACCTCAATGTGGAGTTTTTGATACCGCTTTTCATCAAACTATGCCAGCACATTCGTATATGTATGCACTTCCTTACTCACTTTATAAAAAACATGGTGTTCGTCGTTATGGATTTCATGGAGCAAGCCACAGATACGTTTCTAAACGTGCGTGCGATATATTAGGTGTTGATTATAATAAGCAAAAAATTATTACCTGTCATCTTGGAAATGGAGCATCAATAGCTGCTATTAATAATGGCAAATCTGTTGATACATCAATGGGATTAACTCCTGTTGAAGGTTTAATGATGGGTACTCGTGTTGGTGATGTTGATGCTGGTGCATTAACATTTATAATGAATAAAGAAGAAATAGGTTATAATCAACTTAATACCTTAGTAAATAAACATAGTGGAGTACTTGGTATTTCAGGAGTTTCGTCTGATATGCGAGAAGTTGAAGATGCTGCAAAAGAAGGGAACGAACGTGCTGCTTTATCGCTTGAAATGTATGCGTATAGAGTTAAAAAATACATTGGTTCGTATGCCGCTATTTTGGGTGGTGTTGATATTGTTATTTTTACTGGTGGTATTGGCGAAAATGCTTGTGAGTTAAGAGAAAACTGTGTGTCAGATTTAGCTTTTATGGGAGTTGAAATTGATAATAGTTTAAATGATGGAGCTAGAAGTGTTGAGAAAATTATTAGTACAAGCACCTCAAAAACAAAAATAATGATTGTTCCTACCGACGAAGAACTAGTTATTGCCCAAGATACACTAGAAATAGTGAAAAATATGTAAATATTAATTCAGGCCGTCTTAAAAGACTCAATTTTGTTATTCTGAACCTAGTGAAGAATCTGTTATTATCTGAAAATCACAAATGTAGATTCTTCGCTTTGCTCAGAATGACAAAATAAAAATACTTTTTAAACAGCCTCATATTTTTCTATAATATTTAGGTTTAATAACAAATAAAAAAATGAAATTTATTGTGTAATTTTGCAAAAAGTAAACCTACATATATGGAATTAAATAAATTATCTCAAATTGTAGATAAAGCAAAAAATAAAGATATTAAAATCCTTGTTGTTGCTGCTGCTGAAGATATTCATGTGTTGCAAGCAGTAAAAAAATCTATCGACGAAAAAATTGTTAATGCCATTTTGGTTGGCGACTCAATTAAAATTGAAGATTTTGCAAAACAAATAGATTTTAATATAACAGATATTGAAGTAATACACGAATTAGATGTTGTAAAGTCTTGTAAAACAGCAGTAAATATTGTAAGACAGGGTAGAGGTGATATTCTTATGAAAGGATTGGTTAGCACTGGCGTTTTACTTAAAGCGGTATTAGACAAAGAATCAGGTTTACGAAAAGGTGGTTTATTAAGTCATATTGCATTATTTGAAACATCTCATTACCATAAACTAATTGGAATTACAGATGCAGCAATGAATGTTGAACCTAGTGTAGTTGAAAAAGCTCATATTATTGAAAACTCGGTTGAATTATTTAATCGCTTAGGTATTGAAAAACCTAAAGTGTCGGTTTTAGCTGCTGTTGAACTTATAAATCCTAAAATGCAAGCAACACTTGACGCTGCAACACTAACAACAATGAATAATAGAGGGCAAATTAAAAATTGTATTGTTGATGGTCCTTTGGCATTAGATATATCTGTTTCAAAAGAAGCGGCTGAACATAAAGGTATAGTTAGTGATGTAGCAGGCGATGCCGATTTATTATTGGCTCACGATATAAACGTAGGTAATGTTTTGTATAAATCATTAAACTTTTTAGGAGGAGCAAATTCAGCAGCACTAATAATGGGTGCACAGGCTCCAATAGTATTAACATCAAGGTCAGATAACGAAACAAGTAAAATGCTTTCAATAGCATTAGCAGCTGCATTAGATTAGTTTTATGGAAGAGTTTTTACAACATAATATAGACGAAGAAATTAGGGTAATTGCGATAAATCCTGGTTCAACTACCACAAAAATTGCAGTTTATCAAAATATGAATCCTGTTTATTTAAAAACAATAAGACATAGTCTTGAGGATTTAAAAAAATTTGAATCAATTATTGATCAGTTAGATTATAGAAAACAAATTATATGTAAGGAAATACGTGATGCAGACATTAAATTAGATTTGGTTCGTGCTGTTGTTGGTCGTGGTGGATTGGTTAAACCTATTGAGTCTGGCGTTTATGAAGTAAACAAAGCAATGGTTAAAGATTTAACAAATAGCCCATTAGGAGAGCATGCCAGTAATTTAGGAGGTTTAATAGCTTCAGATATGGCTGAAACATTGCCTAATGCACGTGCATTTATTGCTGACCCTGTGGTTGTTGATGAACTTTCTGATATTGCAAGAGTTTCAGGTCATCCAGCATTTAGACGAATATCAATTTTTCATGCACTAAACCAAAAAGCAGTTGCTCGTCAACATGCAAAATCAATACTAAAACAATACGAAGATTTAAACCTAATTGTAGTGCATCTTGGCGGTGGAATTACTGTAGGTGCACATCAAAAAGGTAAAGTTATTGATGTTAATAATGGTTTAGATGGCGAAGGTCCTTTTTCTCCTGAGAGAAGTGGTACATTGCCTGTTGGACAGTTGGTTTCGATGTGTTTTAGTGGTAATTACACAAAAGAGAAGATTAAGAAAATGATTAAAGGTGAAGGTGGACTTGTTGCATATTTAGGAACAAATTCAGCTTACGAAATAGAGCAAAAAGCAGCAGCTGGCGACGATAAAGCAATGTTTTATTACGAAGCAATGGCATATCAGGTATCAAAACAAATTGGTTCAATGTGTCCTGTATTAAAAGGAAATGTTGATGGAATTCTTATTACAGGTGGAATAGCTCATAGTAAATTCTTTGTAAATATGGTTATTGAAAGAGTTTATAGAATAGCACCTGTTCATGTGTATCCTGGCGAAGATGAAATGCAAGCTCTTGTTTCTAACGGCTTAATGGCTCTTAAAGGAGAAGTAAAGATTAAAGTTTACGATAAGTAGGGTTTGCTAATAAATACACCTCAGAGCTTTTCAGCAAACCCTAAGTAAAATAATTTAAGTAAAGAATTACTCATTTATTGCTAATATATTTAGAAAATTGTATATTTGCTGTAAATAAAAAATAATAAAATGAAAAAAATGTTTTTAAATTTAATGAAATTAACATTCGTAGGAAGTTTAGTTATGCTATATTCTTGCGGTGGTGGAGCTGAAAATAAAGAAGATGCTAGCGACGAGGCAGTAACTACAGAAGAGCCTGCAGCAGTTAACGAAGAGGCTGTTCAAGAAGAAGCAGAAGCAACTGCTAAACTTGATTTAACAAAAGGTAAAGAAATTTATGACCTTAAATGTAAGGTTTGTCATCAAGAAAATGGCGAAGGTGTTTCAGGAGCATTTCCTCCTTTAGCAAAAGCTGATTATTTAACTAGTAATTTAGCTGAAGCCGTAGCCGGTGTTATTGCAGGTCAAACAGGTGAGTTAACAGTTAATGGCACTGTATATAATTCAGTAATGCCACCAAATGTATTAACTGACGAAGAAGCAACAGATGTAATGAATTATGTTTTAAATTCGTGGGGAAATTCGCACGATGCAATTACTGTTATTGATGGTAAATTAGCTGAATAATAACAGTTTAAATACAATAAAAATATTGGCTGAGAATTTCTCGGCTTTTTTTATGTATTTTTTTTAATAATAGATTTGAAATTTTAAAATTTATAATATCTTTGCACTCTCAAAATTTGATATATTTATTATCAAATGCCGAGGTAGCTCAGCTGGTTAGAGCGCGTGATTCATAATCACGAGGTCGGCGGTTCAAGCCCGCCTCTCGGTACATTAACAGACAAGGACTTACAGAAATGTAAGTCCTTTTTAATTTTCCATTTCCCCCACAATTCCATCTCTATA
>Ga0256827_10002619_pt1 | contig 11533 bp, 7 predicted proteins | sample CV84metaG_FD_185977 | JGI IMG/M metagenome (GOLD analysis project Ga0256827, IMG submission 185977) | Hydrothermal vent microbial communities from East Pacific Rise, Pacific Ocean - CV84 | ecosystem: Environmental > Aquatic > Marine > Hydrothermal vents | place: Pacific Ocean: East Pacific Rise... | reverse complement strand
TACAGTCGTAGTAACAGCAGCACCAATAGCAGGAAGTGAAGATGCAAACAGTTCAGTAAATGGATTGGTAGGTGGCGTAGCGATTCCAAATGTTACCACAAACGATACCTTAAATGGAAATCCATTCACCATAGGAACAGATGCTAATGTGACAGCTGTAACCAATAACACACCATTAGTAGTAGACCTAACCACAGGAAGTGTAACTGTACCAGCGAACACACCAGCAGGAGTATACACAGAGACTTACACAATCTGTGAGAACCTAAACCCAACCAACTGTACAGATGAAAATATCTCTGTAACAGTTATTCCAGCACCAATCGATGCAATAGATGATGACTTCACAGCAAACCCAGTAAATGGAACAACAGGTGGAGATGCAGGAGATGTAACGATAGCAGGAAACGATACATTAAATGCCGTAGCTGTAGTAGATAGAGATATGACAATGAGTATCATCACTGATGCAGATACAACACTAGCAGGAGCAGTATTAGCAAATGATGGAACATTAAGTGTACCAGCAGGAACAACAGCTGGAACCTACAATGTTAAGTATGAAATCTGTGAGAACCTCAACCCAACCAACTGTGATGAAGCGAATGCTACTGTGGTAGTAGAAGCAGCACCAATAGCAGGAAGAGATGATGAGAATCTAACAGGTGTTAATGGGAGTAATGGTGGAACAGTAATTAGCAATGTAACAGCTAATGATACATTAAATGGAAATCCATTCACACTGGGTGATGATGTAAATATTACATCGGTGAGTAATAACGTATTAACCATAGACCCAGTAACAGGAGCCGTAACAGTACCATCTCAGACAGAAGCAGGAACCTATACTGAGACTTACACAATCTGTGAGAACCTAAACCCAACTAACTGTGTAGATAAAAATGTAACAGTAGTAGTAAACCCAGCACCAATCGATGCAATAGATGATGACTTCACTAGCAATCCAGTAAACGGATTAGATGGAGGAGTAGTAGGAGATATTACACCAGCAGGAAATGATACATTAAATGGATTGGATATAGATGATAGTTTAGTAACACTAAGTTTGGTACCAAGTGAGAGTAACCTAACAGCAGTAACCTTAGATAATAATGGAACATTAACTGTAAACCCTAGCACACCAGCAGGAACATATAATGTGGCATACCAGTTATGTGAAGTACTCAACCCAACTAACTGTGATGAAGCAAACGCTACAGTCGTAGTAACAGCAGCACCAATAGCAGGAAGTGAAGATGCAAACAGTTCAGTAAATGGATTGGTAGGTGGCGTAGCGATTCCAAATGTTACCACAAACGATACCTTAAATGGAAATCCATTCACCATAGGAACAGATGCTAATGTGACAGCTGTAACCAATAACACACCATTAGTAGTAGACCTAACCACAGGAAGTGTAACTGTACCAGCGAACACACCAGCAGGAGTATACACAGAGACTTACACAATCTGTGAGAACCTAAACCCAACCAACTGTACAGATGAAAATATCTCTGTAACAGTTATTCCAGCACCAATCGATGCAATAGATGATGACTTCACAGCAAACCCAGTAAATGGAACAACAGGTGGAGATGCAGGAGATGTAACGATAGCAGGAAACGATACATTAAATGCCGTAGCTGTAGTAGATAGAGATATGACAATGAGTATCATCACTGATGCAGATACAACACTAGCAGGAGCAGTATTAGCAAATGATGGAACATTAAGTGTACCAGCAGGAACAACAGCTGGAACCTACAATGTTAAGTATGAAATCTGTGAGAACCTCAACCCAACCAACTGTGATGAAGCGAATGCTACTGTGGTAGTAGTAACCAATCCAACAGTTGGAAGTGAAGATAACGTAACAGCTCAAAGTGGTAGTTCAGTTGTTATTGATGTGTTGAATAATGATAATGATGTTGATGGAGATATGGATCCAACAACTGTTAAGATTATTGACCCTGTAACAGGTAATATGGTAACAACACTACCTGTAGCGAATGAAGGTACATGGAGTGTAGACCCTGTAACAGGAGCTATTACCTTTACGCCTGAAACAGGGTTTACAGGTGACCCAACACCAATAAATTATGTGGTCTCTGATACAACAGGAAATATTTCAACACCTGTGAGAGTGAATGTGAATTATCCTCAAACAGCTCCAGTTGCGATAGATGATACAGCAACAGGAACAACAAGAAACCCTGTAACACTTAGTGTTGTAACGAATGATAGAGATGATGAGAATGATATTGAGATAACATCGGTAACTCTTGTAGGAGCTGATGAGAATGGAGAGTTGGTTGTTATTGGTGAAGGAAAATGGAGTGTCAATGAAACAACAGGTGACGTAACATTTACCCCAGAAGTAGGATTTACAGCCAATCCAACACCTGTAAACTATACTATTACCGATAAGGTGAATGAAATCTCAAATGAAGCAACTATTACGGTTCTCTATCCTCAGACAGCACCTATAGGTGTTGAAGATATGGTTACTGCAAATAGTGGTGAGAGTGTAACCATTGCTGTAGTTGATAATGATAGTGATGCAGAAGATGATATTGATGTGACAACTGTTGCTATTGTTGACCCAAGTAACAACAGCTCTGTAGCTGAGCTAGTTGTACCAAATGAGGGAGTATGGCATGTTAATAGCACTACAGGTGATATTACCTTTACACCTATTGATGGATTTACAGCTGACCCAACACCAATTGCTTATGTGGTAAGTGATAGTACTGGAAACATCTCAACACCTGTGAGAGTAACAGTAGATTATCCACAAACTGCACCTGTAGCTAACGATGATAATGCAACAGGTGTTACTTCAGAGCTTGTAACAGTAGATATTTTAGGAAATGATACCGATGAGCAATCTGATATTGACCCAACAACAGTGAAGCTTATTGATGAGAATGGAGATAAGGTAACCGAACTAATTGTGCCAAATGAGGGTAGATGGAGTGTAAATCCAGAAAATGGAGACGTTACATTTACTCCTTTAGAAGGAATTACTTTTGACCCAACACCTGTACATTATAGTGTAGAAGATGAGACAGCAGAGGTATCAAACCTTGCCTTGATTACGATTGACTACCCACAATCACCAGCAGATGCTAAAGCAGATGTACAAGATGGTGTTAGTGGAGAGCCTGTTGTTATTGATGTTTTAGAAAATGATACCGATGCTCAAAATGATATTGACCCAACAACAGTTAAAATAGTAGATGCGAATGGAAACAGTGTAACTGAGTTGGCTGTACCACATGAAGGAACATGGAGTGTTGATAGAACGACTGGTTTCATTACCTTTACACCACTTGATGGATTTACAGCTGACCCAACATCGATTGTTTATGTTGTTAGCGATACAACAGGAGAGGTTTCATTGCCTGTAAAAGTGATGGTAAACTACCCTCAAACTGCACCAGTTGTTGTGGCTGATACCATAGAAGCCGAACTAGGAACAACAGTAGTAAATGTATTAGGGAATGACGCTGATGTAGAAAAAGATATTGACCCAAGTAGTGTGAGATTGATACATCCTGTAAATGGTGCGTTGGTTGAGACATTAACTGTACCAAATGAAGGGAGATGGAGTGTTGAGAATGGTTCAGTCATGTTTGTTCCATTAGATGGATTTACTGCTAATCCAACTCCTGTAGAGTATCAGGTAAGTGACCGAACAGGTATGGCATCACTAACAGCTACGGTAACGATTCTCTTTCCTCAGCCAATCGTGTTGGAAGATGATATTATTAATGACATTGCTATTGGAGAGTCTGTATCGGTTTCTATCTTTAACAATGATACAGTTAACAATATGGTAGTGGATACACTACAGATAGAAGGTACTCAAAATGCAGGAGACTCATTGGTAGTACAAGGAGAAGGTACATGGAGTATTAATGGTACGCTTATTATCTTTACACCAGAAGAGGGGTTTGAACTAGACCCAACAGATATTCGTTACATTGTAGAAGATAGAGATGGTCAAGTAGCCTCTCCTGCGACAATTCGTATTAACTATCTTCCTAAAGCAAGACCTGATGTGAAAAGAACAGACTTATCAGAGCCTGTAACAGTTGAAGTATTAGAGAATGATAATGGAGATTTAGATGTTGAAACAGTTGAAATTGTATTACCAGAAGGTTTTATAGAAGAACATCCTACAGCAAAATTATCTGAAGATGGAAAAAAATTAGTGGTTCCAGAACAAGGTACTTGGGAAGTAAATTCAGATGGTACGATTACCTATTATGCTGAGGAGAATAGACCATTAGTTGATCCAACACCTATCTCATATAGTGTATATGATAAGAGTGGGAATCTATTAAATACCAGTGCTAATGTTACCCTAAGAAACGTAGTCGTTGCAGGAGTAGAGACAGAATTATTATCTGAAGCATGTCCAGCTTATGAAGAGTCATCTGTTGATGCATTAGGTCTTTATGGGGTTCTATTCTTTAGTATGTTAGTGACACTATTTGCTCTTCTCTTCTTTAGAGAAGAGGCTACTACTACGCTAGAAGTAGCGTAGTTAATGGTTCAAGAGGTAGCACAGTTTTTTTACTAAACTGTGACTTATTAAAGGTACGTTGCCTTTTTGCCAGCTGGGCTGTGTGGATAGTAATTCGCTCTTGCATCTCTTTTTTAGAGTATCGCCCATCAAGAAAGGTAAGTACCTCTTTAATCCCAATAGAGTTCATGCAGTTTGGTAGTCTGGTGTAGTTTTTTTCAAGATGAAACACTTCATCAATGAGTCCTGCTGAGAGCATCTGTTGGGTACGTTTTTCAATCCGTTTTCTAAGTACTTCTCTCTCTACATCAATTTCATAAATGGGAAGTTCTTTAATAATAGGGATAGGTGGATTTTGGGCAAAGTAAGCAGTTGGTGTTAAGCCTGTTTCAAAGAAGAGGTTGAGCATCTTTTCCACTCGGTAATAATCAGTAGGTTGAATGTTTGACATATACTTAGGGTCTATAATATAGAGCATATTATGGGCTTCTTCAATGTTATCAAGGTATGTTTCTGTCTTATGATAACTCTCTTTAGAAATTGTAGGCATGGGGCTAATTCCGTTGAGTAGACTTTTTAAGTAAAAGCTTGTCCCCCCTACAATAATAAGGTTTTTACCCTCTTTGAGTGACTGCTCTTTTGCGTGGTGATAAAGCTCAATATAAGTAGTGACATCAAAGGTCTCATTGGGAGCAATAACATCCATGCCAAAGTGCTTAACACTATCACGCTCTTTGAGTGTCGGTTTGGCTGATGCAATGTCAATCTCTTTATATATTGCCAATGAATCTAAGGAGAGAATGTTGGCTGATATTTTGTGAGCTAGCTCAATGGCTAACTTGGTTTTCCCTGAGGCTGTTGACCCGATGAGTGCTAATTGCTGGAAGTTATTCATTTTGAAAATCCCTCTTTTCTAACTGGGCTAATTATATTCAAATAAACTAAACACTTATCTTTTAACAAGACTAATAAGATAAAATTATGTTTTAAAAACAGGAGAAAAAATGTTATTTGACAAAAACAACAGATTTAACCTTGCGAACCTTATTACCTTTGGTAATATTGCAGCAGGATTAATTGCCATCCACTTCATTGTGCATGGAGATTATTTTACAGCTATTATTTTGGCATGGATTGCAGGTGCATTAGATATAGCCGACGGAAAAGTAGCTAGAAAGTATAACCTCTCTACCGAGTTTGGAATTCAAGTTGACTCTTATGCTGACTTCATCTCATTTGTGGTAATGCCATCTTTTTTATTATACTATGCCACTACCGATGGAGCATCAGGAGTGACACAATTGATTTTAGGTTTTATTTTTATCGCCTATATTATTGCAGGACTTAGACGACTTATTGAGTTTAACATGAAGTCAGAAGAGGGTGTGGTAACTAAATTTTTTGAAGGTGTACCTACACCATTAGGAGCTATTTTACAATGGGTTCTTTATCTTCTCTTCTCATATGGGGTTCTTACCAATGTGTATGTTATTGGATTCTTTGTATTGGTAATTGCATGGGCATTAAACTCAAAACTCAAAATTCCTCATCCATAATATGTTAAAAGATTTATATACAAAACTCGCCAATCTCTCTGAGATGGTGATGTTAAAACACTCTATCTTCTCTCTGCCTTTTATCTTTATTGCCATGACGGTAGCAGCCAATGGGTGGTTTGGATGGAAACTTTTTATTTTGGGTATTTTAGCTGCTGTGAGTGCTAGAAACTTTGCAATGGGGGTCAACCGTTATTTAGACAGAGACATTGATGTCTTGAACCCAAGAACCAAAAATAGACCCTCGGTAGATGGACGTGTCTCCAACACCACAATGGTTGCGTTTATTTTGATTAACGCTTTTCTTTTTGTATTGGTCGCCTACTTCATCAACAGCTTGGCACTGAAACTCTCTTTGCCAATTTTAGCCATTTTAGGAGCATACACCATCTTTAAACGTTTCTCCTCATTGGCACACATCATCTTGGGGGTCTCATTAGGATTAGCACCCATCGCAGGTGTGGTAGCTGTTCTAGGAGAAATCACCCCTTGGTCACTCTATTTGGCTGGAGGAGTTGTTTTTTGGGTCGCTGGTTTTGATTTACTCTACTCTTTACAAGATATTGAATTTGACAAGCAACATGGATTACACTCTATTCCCTCAAAATATGGGGCTAAAAATACCATGCATATTGCGAAGTTATTTCACATTTTAACCATTGTTTTGTGGATATTCTTTATAGTTTCAGCAAACTTGGGACTTTTTGCTCAATTAGCTGTTATACTCTCAGCGATAATGTTAACCTATGAACATTACTTGGTCAACAAAGACTTTACAAAAATAGATAAAGCTTTTTTTACGGTTAATGGTTATTTAGGTATACTATTTTTATTTTTAATTATTCTGGAGGTACTTTAAATGAGTGCAGATCAATTACAATTTTTATTTTCAATTTTTTCATTTATTGGTGTTATAGGTGTTATATTTTATACTATCTTAACCAAAGCAAAACAGGATGCCCAAGAGGAACAAGTTGAATTTTTAAAAGAGAAAGTTATTGAATTAAGAGATTATATTATTCAGATGCAAGAGGAAGAAGAAGAGGAGCAAGATGCTAGTGAAGAGACCCTTAAAGAGAAGATTATTAATCTCTATGAAGGGGGAAAATCTCTCTCTATCATCGAAGAGTCACTCGGTGTTCCACGAGCAAAGATTGAGATGGTCTTAAAGTTTCACAATATTAAAAAATCTGATAATTGGAGAGATTCTGTTGATAAACACTTGTAATCAACAGAATAATTTGCTATAATTCCGACCTCACAACACAATGTGCACTCATAGCTCAGCTGGATAGAGCATCGGTTTGCGGTACCGAAGGTCTCAGGTTCGAATCCTGATGGGTGTACCACCTCTCTTTTTTATTTTTATTCAATTCATTCTAAACTTTTGTCCCAAACATCAACACTTTAAAAAATCTAAATCCCCATGCTAAGAACATTATTAACCATACAGTTATGGAGAGGTTAAAGAAGAGTAAGAAGTTGTCTGAGAGTGAGGTGATGATTCTCATGAGCACAACTACTTGGGTCCAGTAGAAGAGGTAGGTGGTGTATTTGTCTGCTTGCATCATGTTGCCTGAGTGACCGAGTGTTACCCGTGTTCCAAAGCCGATTAGCATGGTAAAAAAGAATCCTAATGCTAAGGTGTGTATGCCTAAGTAGAGAGAGTTTGAATGGTTAAGTAGCTCAACAAAACTGGTTAGGGCTGTAATGAAAAATGCTACAGGTACCCAAAAAAGTGCGATGTGGAGTATCCACACTAAAGGGTTTGCATTTGGAAATGGTAGTTTCCATCGTAAGAGTTCTCGTGTAATGAGATAGGTTAAAAAGAGGTCTGTTAAAAATGATGCGTTGTGTTGGAAAAGCTCTAAGAAGATGTGTAGTCCAAGTAGTCCTACAATCACTTTAAAACGTTCCATATGTTTCTCAATAGGTGCATGAGAGAAGAACGGCACCATACGTTGGGCAACGGTGAAGATAAGCAGGAACAAGTAGAGGTAGATAGCCACTTGAACAGCAAATAGATAGAGCTGTGGCATCCAAAGGGTAGTTAAAAATATGAAGTGCGATAGCAGTCCAAAACTACTGGCTACAAGTATCCAAAACTGGTCATCTTTCTCTTCCATAGCTGATTTGTTGTAAATGCTAAGAAGGAGTTTAACAGCAAAGAGATGCCCTATGAATGTTAGAAAAATTCCTGTACTAAAAAGAGGTGTAGAGATAAAGACCCCCAATAGTACTAATAACGAGCCTAAAATATAAAAAAGAAGTACACGGATATAGTCATGTTGTTCAATAGGCTCAGTGGCTGAAAACCTTGGAAAGGTGGTAAACAAAAATGCCAAGAATGCAGGGGTAAATAGCAGAAAAATAACTGAGTATGCATGGTAAAACTTTGCAGGGACTACGGCTGTTAATATGCCTTCTAAAAAGAGTCCAAAAAGGGACATGGAGAGAATGGCATTCAGAAATGCTAACAGAAAAAAAGGTTGATGTGGTTGAGATAAAAAATAGTGATTTTTGAGTTTTTCAATAGTTGGAAATTGTAACATGGCTCTACCCTGCTAAATGATTTTTCTAATCATAGCAGAGTAAACAAAAAATATTATTAAAGAATAAGTTAAAATTGTGCTTCTAAAAAAGGGATAATCTGTTTTTTACGGCTCATTACTTTTGGAAGCCAAATTTCATTGTTCTCTAAGGTTACGTTAAATGCAGACTCTATTTTACTGTTGTCATCAGAAAGCACTAAGAGTTGTGACCCCTCTTGCATGATGTCAGTTAAGAGTAAAAGAACAGTATGACGCTCGCCCTCAGCTTTAAGTTCTCTCATCGCTTCAAAGAGTTCCTCTTTCATGGTGTCAAAAACAGCGAGGTCAACCACTTCAAGTTGTCCCACACCTACTTTGGTGCCATTCATGTTAAAGTCTTTAAAGTCTCTTAGTACCAACGCTCTTTTGGTGTCGTTAAGCACGTCAGATTTAACAATAAACATCTCCATTCCAAGAGCTTTTGGGTCGTCAATACCAGCAATCTCTGCCAACTCTTTAACAGCTTTAGTGTCCTCTTTTGTACACGTTGGTGACTTAAAGATAACGGTGTCACTTAAAATGGCACACATCATCATCCCAGCCAACGCTTTTGGAATATCTACATTGTAGTAGTCAAACATCTGTTTTACAATGGTGTTTGAACAACCAACAGGTCGTACCCACATCTCTAGTGGGGCATTGGTTTTGAGGTCACCCAGTTTGTGGTGGTCAACAATACCTAAAATAGTCGCTTCGCTAATGTCCTCAGGACTTTGTGAACTCTCCATAAAGTCAATGAGGTAGACATTCTCCCCAGCATAGTTGGTTTTGAGCAGTGGGGCATCAAATCCAAACTTCTCTAAAATAAAAGCTGTCTCAGGGTTAATCTCGCCTTGACGTGTGGCAACACACTCTTCTCCGAGTTGATTTTTAAGGTATGTGAGTGAATGAGCTCCAACAATAGAGTCAGAGTCAGGGGTAGTATGTCCAAAAATGTAGGTTGACATTTCTATCCTTTAATGTAGGGAATTTTTTCGCCATTATAACAACTCTAGCTTTTAGTTTCTAGTTTTCTTGAGGGATAGATATGATAGAAAAGAGTAATTAATAACAAAAGTTTACGCCGTTAGGTTGAAAACTATTGAGAAAAATTACTTTTAACATTTAAAGTTAATAAATTTTTTATATAAAAAGTTGATTAATCTTATTTAAACGCGAATTATACTAAAATTGTCAATAAAATATAACAACAGTTACAACTATGGAGTGAAAATGAAAATATTATTAATAAACAATAATCCAGTAGTATCAAGATTGACAGCATTAAGTGCTAGAAAAGAGAATATTGAGATTGATGAGGTGCAAGAAGTTACCGAATTAAAATCTAACGCTTATGACATCGTTTTTGTGGATGATGATTCATGGTCAAAAGATGTAGAAGACATTGTAAAAGAGCATATTGAAACTAAAAAAACAGTACTTTTTTATGCTGAGGGAGATAATGAACATAAAGATGCGTTTGATATTGCCATTTTAAAACCATTTTTACCTTCAGAAGTTTCAACTGTTATTCGTTCTCTTGATGAGATTGAAGAGGATGAAAATAACTTTGATATTTTAGCTGAATCAAAAGAGTTAGAGAGAGATGAACTGTTTGATTTTAATGAGTCTGCTAGTGAAAAAGTTTCGCTTGTAAGCGAAGCTAAAAAGGATGTGACCATAGATTCTAACGAAAAGTTGGAAGATGATTTTCCTTTAAATTCAGTAGAGTTAGAAGATGACTTATTTGTTGATAAAGTTGAAGATAAAAAAGAAACTGTAGAGAATAAAGTAAGTGAAATCAAAGAGAACGAAGCACTCTTTGATTTGGACTTAAATGATGATAATTTAAGTTTAGAAGATGACCTTTTCTCAAAAGAAGAGCCAGCATTAGAGATGACAGATGACAAATCCGATAAAGAGGATAAGTTAGAGGAAGAGATTTCAACTTTAGTAGAAAAAAAGAGTGAAAAAGAGTTAGAAAATAGTTTGGTGTTAGAGAATGATGCAACTGTATCAACGGAGACAAAAATCTTAGATAAAGGTGAAATTGACAATATTAAAGGTCTTTTAAGTGAGGATGTTGATACTAATGAGTTAACGTTAGATGATTTAATGTCACCAGCACCTCTTATCTCTATTGACTCAACTGAGACAAAAGATGAAAAAGTAACTACAAAAGTAGAAACATCATCTGAGACCAAAGCAGAGCAGGGTGCTATGAATATGGAGTCAAATGTCTTAATGGAGACCATCGCTTCATTACCTGTTGAAAAGCTTAGAGAGCTATTGGCTGGAGCAAGCGTAAATATCTCTATTCAATTCCCTAAAGCATAGCAATGCAAGGGGCAATTTTAGTTCTTTCTGGTCCCTCTGGGGCTGGAAAAAGTACTATTATTAATCACGCCAGTTCTGAAATTGGCGACTACTACTTCTCCATCTCTACCACAACCCGTCAGCCACGCCAAGGTGAGCAAGATGGTGTTGACTACTATTTTGTTTCACATGAGACTTTTGAAGAGGGCATTAAAGCTGGTGACTTTTTAGAGTATGCCACCGTACATGGCAACTACTACGGAACTTCCCTTAAACCTGTTAACCAAGCACTCCAAGAGGGCAAATTGGTTATTTTTGATATTGACGTTCAGGGACACCGTTTGGTACGTGCCAAAATGGGCGACTTTGTCACCTCTGCATTTATTACTCCTCCCACTTTAAAAGAGCTTGAAAAACGACTCTATGCACGAGCGACCGATGACAGTTCCATTATTGAACGTCGTGTTGAGAATGCCAAAGAGGAGATTAAAGCCCTTGGTGAGTTTGATTTTGTCATTATCAATGATGAAATTCCCAAAGCCTCTGCCCAATTTGCGACC
>Ga0256827_10002618_pt1 | contig 11536 bp, 9 predicted proteins | sample CV84metaG_FD_185977 | JGI IMG/M metagenome (GOLD analysis project Ga0256827, IMG submission 185977) | Hydrothermal vent microbial communities from East Pacific Rise, Pacific Ocean - CV84 | ecosystem: Environmental > Aquatic > Marine > Hydrothermal vents | place: Pacific Ocean: East Pacific Rise... | reverse complement strand
CCAGCCCGTAATAGTCTCTTTTTTATTATAGACCCTAAGGATGTTGAGGTGATCTTCCATGATCTCATCATCGGTCAAAGTACATTTGCCGCCATTATAAAGATAACGGCTGATCACTGAGGCTGCCCTCTTGGCTTGTCCCACCGCATTGACGATGGTCATAGGACCATACTCACAGTCTCCTGCAGCGAACAATCCATCACGAGAGGTCATATAGTCTTTGCCGTTGGTGAGCAGCGTGCCCCAAGAGGTCAATGTTAGATCCCACTCTTCTGGGATCAGTTGCATATCACATGCCTGAGAAACGGCAGGGATAAGATAGTCACACTCCAGCTCAAAGTCTCCCCCCTCAATTTTGAGTAGTTGTGGTCTGCCTCCCTCTGGATCAGGCACCAGTTCAAACGTATCCACGAGCAACTTGGTGATATTCTCACCATTATCCACGATCTCACGAATAGAGGAGTGGAAGATAAACTCTACACCCTCTTCTACTGCTTCATGATACTCTTCATAGGTCGTGTTACGAATGATCGTCTTCTCATCCCGGCGGTAAAGCATGATCACTTTCTCTGCACCCTCTCTGATCGCACAGCGTACCACATCCATAGAGGTAAACCCTCCACCGACACAGACTACTTTCTTATCTTTGAGTTCATTGCTCACCGGACTACCAATATCATATTTATGCCAGAGATTGACCTTGTCCAGCATCGAGATTGCACCCCAATAACCACCCATCTCAGGGTTTTCATTGTCTGCACGTACTTTTTTAGAGAGTCTGGCACCAAAGCCCAGTAACACAGCATCATACTCTGCTTCCAGTTCTTTCAGCCTATCTGCTGTCACTCTGTGGTTGTTATAAATGCTTACCGCTTCCATCTCAAGCACCAGATCGATATCTCTGTTGTACTTATCAATCGGCATACGGTATTCAGGCACACCGACAGCAACCTCTCCACCATTGACAGGAAGCTCTTCAAAGATATCTACCTTGATCCCGTCAAGTGCCAAATAGTACGCAGCAGTCAACCCGGCAGGTCCCGCCCCGATAATCGCTACTTTTTTACCATCATTGCGTAGTGGTTTAGGCTCATGAGGGTGTAGCCATGTCAACCCATGATCAGTCTCATGGTCTGCGCCCAGACGCTTAAGCTCCATGATAGAGATCGGCTCATCCAGGTTGGTTCTACGGCAAGCATCTTCACAGGGATGTGGACAGACCCGTCCACAGGTATGTGCCAATGGCATCGTCTGTCTGGTAGCTGCAAGTGATTCGCTAAATTGCAAGTCGCGTACACCTTCGATATAAGCAGGGATATCCACATGGGCAGGACAGACATCCATACAGGGAGCTGTGATCTTGGCAATATAGTTGATATCACTGCGGTAGTCTTTGGAGGGCTTCTGCTCCAAAATACAGGCATCAAACTGCTCTTTATAATGCTCTATCAGATCCAATATAGGCTTGGGCACTGTACGGCCGATCTCACACTTGGAGGTAAGCATCATCGTTTGGCTGACCTCCTGAAGGTGTTCTATATCTGCATACGTACCCTCTCCTCTGGCGATCTTGTCCAGCATGTCATAAAGGATACGTCCTCCCCATCTACCGGGGGCACATCTGCCACATGCCTCAGAATACTCCTGATACTGTGCGGCATACTCAGTGGCCAGTCTCACTGCATCGATATCTTCGTCAAATATGGCAACCCCATCCCAGCCGATAAATGCTTTGGACTTGGTATCTGCTGTATACGCTACTGGGAGTTTAAAAGCAGACTCCAAGAGCCCATCAGCAACCTTGTCACGGTTGTCAATGAACTCTCCTTGCCATGTGGAAAAAACGACAGCAGACACTATTTTTCCTCTGCCTCTGCAGCTGCTACTGCAGCCGCTGCCTCTGCTTCAGCCTTGGCTACTCTGTACTGTTCTTGTCTCTCTTTTTGTGTCTGTACATCCAGCTTCTTGACCACGATCGTCCAGTCTACTTCATTGAACTTCAATGAATTCATCAGCTCATGACCAATCTCTTTGATCTGGTCAGCACTCTTCTGTATCGAGGAGAAGTCACCTACTTCAAAAAGAAATATCGCTACCTCTCCTACTGTCGTTTGCTTCTCAATCAGCGTAACCATTCTGTCATAAAAATCATCTTTTAGATGTCTCAAATCAAATCGTTTCATACACTTCTCCTATCTATCTACTTCGCCAAAGACGATATTGGATGAACTGATCATCGTGACCACATCTGCCAGATAAGTACCTACCAATACTTTCTGTAAAATACCTGTATGATAGAAGCTCGGTGCCCTACACTTCAGTCTATAGGCATACGGCTCACCTTCAGACTTGATATAGAAACCAAGCTCTCCCTTGGGAGACTCTGTCGGTACATAAACCTCCCCCTTTGGTGGTCTCATCCCCTGAGTCACCAACACAAAGTGCTGCATCAGAGCATAATTCTGTGTCATGATCTCCTCTTTAGGGGCAGAGATGTATTGTGGGGCATGTGCCATTAGCTGTGCTTCACTCTTTTTATAGATAGGCACTACCTGCTTAATGATTCGCGACGATTGTCTCATCTCTTCGATATGAATCATATATCGACCATAGCTGTCATTACGGTCACTGACAGGTATATCAAAGTCCAGCTCTCCATAAAGCTCATAGGGCTCCTCTTTACGTATATCATACTGTACACCTGCACCTCTTAGTATCGGTCCGGTACATCCCCAGGAAAGTGCATCTTCCGCATTGATCACACCGACATCTTCCAGACGCATCTTCCAGATACGGTTCTCCGTCAGTAGTGCCTCATAGGTATGCTCAAGTTCATGCTCCAGTTTATCCAGAAATGCATACATATCCGCAATCCAGTTTTCAGGCAGATCCAAGGGTACGCCTCCGATGCGGACAGAAGAGTGTGTTAATCTTGCACCACAGTAGTCCTCCATCAGGTCCATCGCAAACTCTCTCTCACGGAAAGCATAGAGAAAGACAGACATCGCACCGACATCCAGTGCATGCGTCGCGATAAAAAAGAGGTGTGAGATGATACGGTTAAGCTCTAGCAGCATCGTACGGATCGCTTGTGCACGACGCGGTGCTTCGATACCCAGCAGCTTTTCTACTGCTATGGCATAGGCATAGTTGTTGGCAGTTGAAGCGATATAATCCAGTCTGTCTGTTGTAGGCAGAAATTCATTATAGGTCATATTTTCCGCCATCTTTTCGATCCCTCTATGGAGATAGCCAATATCCGGATGGGCTTTGACTACCCTCTCGCCATCCAGCTCCAGCATCAGTCTGAGCTGCCCGTGAGCAGAAGGATGCTGTGGTCCGAAGTTGACGACCATGGTATTGTCATCTCTTTCAAAATTCAAGTTCTCAAAAAATGGTACCAGTTTATTAGGTTGTTGCATCGGTTGCCCCCTATCTTCTCTCATCTAATTGCTTAGATGATTTATTATAATTCACCAGTAGTGTCTCACTGTACTCGATCGCTGTCTCTTTTTCACCCTCTGAAATATCTGCATCAAACGGTACCTCATACCCTACTCTGGAGAATCGCTTGGTATCATACCGGTCGATTCTGGAAGGATCACGATTTTCTGGGCCAATCACATCTCTGTACTCTTTACCAAAGATCTTGTCTACCTCATACCATGAAGCAGCTTCATCCCCTTGTAATGGGTAGGTCTTGAGTAGTGGGTGCCCTTCCCAATCATCAGGCATCAGAATACGTTTCATAAAGGGATGGTTATTGGCAACGATACCGAACATATCGTACATTTCACGCTCTGCGAAGTTGGCACTGTGATAGAGTGGCTCTACACTCTCTATCGCTTGCCCCTCTTTGAGCCGGGTTACGATCCGCACACGTTTGGCTTTCTTGAGGTTAAGCATCTGATAAAACACTTCAAACTCACCATCCTGTGCCAGATAATCTACGGCTGAGATCTCTGAACACATCGCATAATCACACTGCTCTTTGAGAAGCTTCAGTGTTGTAAAGTTATCCTCAGGGTTGATATGGACGATCATCTGTCCGATCTGAACATAGGCATCCTTCACTCCCACATGCTGCTTGATCTTCTCTAAAAGTTTTACGAAGTGTGCATCCTCCGTAACTTCTGATCTAGGTACAGAAGGTGCCACCCAGAATCTATCCGTATAGTATGCTTTGCCTTGCACATTCTCTTTGGGGGTATATTTTCTCATTATAGCATCCTCAAATTCTGTTTGGTATTTTTATTCATATCTGCTGATTCGCGGCGGATCTTCTTCTGCAGCATCATGAGCGCATACTGGAGTGTTTCCGGTCTAGGAGCACATCCGGGAAGATAGATATCCACAGGTACGATCCTGTCCACACCCTGCACAGTAGAGTAGGTGTTGAACATCCCCCCTGTATTGGCACATGATCCCATGGAGATAACCCATTTAGGCTCCATCATCTGATCATAGAGTCTGCGGGTAAACTCCGCATGCTTTTTGGAGAGTGTGCCTGCGAGTATCATCACATCTGACTGCCTGGGGCTCGCTCTAAAGATCGTACCCATTCGGTCAAAGTCATAACGGCTTGCCCCTGTTGCCATCATTTCGATCGCACAACAGGCAAGTCCATAGGTCATAGGCCAGAGGGAGTTGGATCTTCCCCAGTTGATTAGTTTGTCTACCGATGTCAACGCTACCGGTAGTCCTGCCGCAGAGGCATAATTTACTTGATGCTGTGCCATTCAAGTGCTCCTTTCTTCCATGCATAGGCGAAACCGATCGCCAAAAGTAAGATAAACAGTATCATCTCCACAAAACCAAACCAGCCCAAAAGCTTAAAGTCTATCGCCCAAGGGAACATAAAAACAATCTCCACATCAAAAAGAATAAATAACAGTGCAATCAAGTAAAATTGGATAGAGATACTGTTTGGTTGCTTGTTGACACGAGGGCCACACTCATAAAGAGACATTTTGAGCTTCTCTGTATCGAGTCTGGACAATCTACGGCTAATAAATCGCTGTAGCACCAAAACACCATAGAAAGCAACTGCTGTAAGGATAAGCAGAAAGAAGATTCCAAAATACGGATGCGTTGAAATCACATGAGTCATCATAACTCCTTTAATCGTCAGAATATTTGAATCAATAGTAGCAAAATGTAGGATTAAAACAGTTTGGAGGCATGAAGTCTATGGCAAGAACTTATATACTGTAACTATGCGAAACAGTGAAAGGGAAGTACCTAAAATAATAATTTCATAATAGTGCCACTATCGATAAAATTGAAAACTTTCGTCACTTTTTGTAGCAGTTACGAGAGAAAAATTCTCTCATAACTAGACTTTAAAGCCCATACTTTTGGTACTGTCAAAACTGGAGCCAAGCTCTTTCTCTATCTCTTCGATGAAATCTTTCATGCCAAAAACACTCTCTTCTCGGATAGCTACCTTGTAGGCTGTATTTTTGATGATGAGATTGATCTGTCCGCCTGTCAACTCATAACGTGTCAGTGTGGTAATATCAAAGCCCTCTTCGTAATCTGCCTTCTCTGGTAACATAAATTGCCAGAGTCTCAATCTCTGTTTTTTCCCAGGTTTTTTAAACTCTATTTTATGATTGAATCGCCGGGAAAATGCCTTATCTATATTGCCAAGTAGATTGGTGGTAGCGATCAGAATACCTTCAAACTGTTCGATCTGCTCGAGAAAAATATTCTGCATCTGATTATGCATTTTGTCCGCAGAGCTTCCTGCCCCCTCACTTCGGGAGCTAAGAAACTGATCTGCCTCATTGAGTAACAGTATCGGTTCTACTTTGGCTTTCTTACTCAAAGCTTGAAAGTCATCAAAGATTCGTCTGACATTTTTTTCACTCTCCCCTACATACATGGAGAGGATTTTGGAACAGTCAAAAGAGAGGATGGGTTTTTTGAGTGTTTTTGCCAAACTCATCGCAGTCATGGTCTTTCCTGTTCCTGCTGCACCATAAAAGATGATCCGTGCATCGATCCCTTTACGTCGGTCTTTGATGCCCCACTCGCGTAGCTTTTTAAACACCTCTTTGTCAACCTGCTTGACAACCGTATTGAGTGTTTCTCTGGTCTTGGGATGCAGTACCACATCATCCAGTGTCGTGTTTGGCTTTAGGTATTCGAAAAGATCTTGCTCTTTGACCAGCATATCCAGTTTGAGTTTGGTTACCTTTTTCTTCTTTTTGGGGTGAATGATCCGCTGCATCACCTCATCCTGCAGATAAAAAGAGCGGCTCACACCACCAAACATATTGAGGATCTCCTCATAATCAATGATCCCTTCAGTGATCAGGCGTGAACCCTCTTCTAGCAATGCACGGTTCTTGATCTTCTCATACTCATCAAAACTGATCAGTTCAATAAGCGTATTCATATCTCTGAACTGTCCTTCTCCTCCACTATACTCCTCTTTGAGCAGAGCCAAAAAGATACGCTTCTCCTTCTCATCCAATCCTTTCTCTTCAAAAAACTCTTCCACTACGATAGGAGTATCGGTTACTTTCAGCCGCTCATCAATACGTGTTGTCAACAGTGACAACTTGTTTTTCAATCTTCCGATACTCAGAGAACTCTCTGCCAAGCCTTGCTTAAAGGTAGAGATCCTATACAGCAACTCTACCATATCAAACTGATCCTGTAGATACTCCAAATGGTCAGTATAAGGCTTGATGTCGGGTAACTGTATCTCCAAAGAACCCTCCTCTAGCAATCTCAAGAGTGCAATACTCGGGGTTACAGAAGCATTCAAGAGCTCCAACTGAGAAGTCTCATGTGCTTTCACCTGCCCAAAGCTGATCTGTGTAATCCATCCTAGATCCAACAGTTTCTTGACAAGTGATAACTTTTTGATATAGGCATAGGATTTGTCAGAAAAGTGGCTTCTCAGCATCTCCAATACAGAGATTTCCTCCATACCCTTCACATACCCCCTGCAAATAAACCGTACGAGCTCTGCTTCTCCTTTATTGCACTTGAGATGTTTGAAGATACGTGATTTTCGCACGTCCGCGCTCTCTATAAAATCGATAAGATATTTCAATGATAATCCTGTTAAGTGTAGAAGTTTTTTATGAGTATAACAGAGGTTGGCTTAGGTACTACTCCAGCTCATTTTCCTCTGCTCTGATCTGCTCTTTGAGTACCCTTTTGAGGACTTTCCCTGTGGCATTTTTCGGCAATTCATCAATCATATGTACCTGTTTGGGTATCTTATAATTGGCTAAATGTTCCCTAAGATATTTTCTGAGGGCAGTTTCATCTATAGATGCTATACCCTCCTCCAGTTCTATATATACGATAGGTATCTCCCCACTTTTCTCATCAATGATACCTACCACTGCTGAAGCCTTGATCCCAGCAAAAGCATCTATCACCTCTTCGATCTCTCTGGGGTAGATATTGATCCCTTTGGAGATGATGAGATCTTTTTTACGATCTACGATAAAGAGAAATCCTTCCTCATCCATATAGCCCATATCTCCCGTCAACAACCAGCCTCCGATGATCGTCTCAGCGGTGGCTTCTGGTCTCCCTAGATAACCCTGCATGATATTGTCTCCAGTGGTAATGATATCTCCTACGGTTCCACGGGGAAGTTCCACCATATTCTCATCTACGATCTTGATCTCATAGCCTGCTAAAGCCCTTCCCACTGACTTGGCTTTCTGTTTCTCAAAGGTATTGACACTGACCACAGGACTCGCTTCACTGAGACCATAGCCCTCTAGTAATGTAGCTCTTTTAAATTTACTAGATATAGCCTCGAGTGTTTTGGGTTGAAGTGCTGCCGCTCCTGAGATAAAAGCACGTAGTTTGTTGAACCACATGAAATACCATGGTAACTTGGCTTTGGAAAGGGCACTGTAGACATCAGGCACACCCAGAAATATCGTTACCCTCTTGGTCAACACCTGCTTAAAGATATTGGAAAAGGGCTGAATAGAGCGAATGATCACTATGCTGCCGCCCACATACAAAAAGAGCATGACAGCGATAGTAAAAGTAAAGGAGTGGAACATAGGCAAAAATACGATAGAACGATCTTTCGCCGTAATACCGATCGACTGTCTTCCGGACTCTGCATTAGAAAGCATATTACGGTAGCTGAGCATCGCACCTTTGGGCTTGCCAGTAGTGCCGGAAGTATAGATGATTACCGCTGTGTCATCCAGTGCAGATGCTGCAAGTCCTACCTCCAGCGTGGTTGAGATCGCTTCGATAAAAGGAATATTATGCTCATCCGTATGTTGCATCTCCCCTTCCCAGATCGTAAGTATACAGAGCTCATCAGCCCTGCTGTCCAGAACAACCTTTTCATGGATTGTAGAGGCAATGAGCAGTGTTGTGCCGCTATCTTCCAGGATATAGCTGAGCTCCTCACCCTTAAGAAAAGTATTGATCGGTACCAGGATCGCTCCCAGTTTAGAGACGGCAAAAAGTGCATAGATAAACTCCGGAGAGTTTCGTAAAAAGAGTGCAACCTTATCCCCTCTACCTACTCCCTTATTCGCCATATAGGCAGCAAGTTTATCTGCTTTGTAGAGGATCTCAGTATAGCGTATTTTATTCTCTCCATCAAAGAGTGCGGCCTTTTTCCCTCTGTCTTTTGCCTGTTTTCTGATCAGCTCATAGAAGTTGCTATAGACATACTCCATGCTAGAACCTGTAGGAGATACCCGCTGTCAAGAGCACTGCCCCACCATCAGAGAATTCACCGTTTATCCCGGTAGGTTGAGTAATCTTGCGACTCACTTTCTTATCATAGAGTACTGCAGCACCCAATGTTAAATTCTCCGAATACTTATACTTGAAACCCGCAGAAAAGATATGTGCATCACTATCTGGAAGTTCATAACTGACATGCTCTTCCAATATAGGGGTTTCATCATAGGAGTATCCTGCCATCAAAGTGAGTTTATCATTGTATTGATAGGTCAGGCCCAGTCTGAATGTATTGGTGTCTTCCCATAGTTTATCTTTGGGGTCATCAAATGCCCCGACTAACGCTGGCTGAATCGGTGTACCATATTCAAAATCCAATGTTTCATACGCTGACCAAAAGGTTCTCTCATATACAAATTCCAGTGTCAATCTGTCATTCCATGTCTTGCTGATACCGATATTGAGTGCTGCAGGGAGAGGTACAGAAACACTGGCATCATACTGTCTGCCTATACCGCTGAGGTAGAGGTTTGCCTGTCCCTCTTCATTCAGATCAATTTTGGAACGGTATGTGATACCTACGGCTACATCTTCGGTAGGTCGCCATGCCAACGCTACATTATAGCCCCACTCTATGGTATCCCCTTCCATCTCTCTCTTGATCGGTGCCAATGCACCACCATCACTATAGACTTTTCCTTCACTATAAACCATACGTATACCACCACCGATACTGAATGTATCAGAGACCTTATAAGAGACAACCGGATTGAGCTCTACATTTTTGAGGGTAAACTCTTCTGCATAGAGTTTTTGTATCGGTGTTTTCCAGCGCTTGGTCAATCCTGCAGGCACCGTAGTACTCATACCAAAACGCCATCTATTATCTGTTGCCATGACAAAGTGCATATAGGGAATCGGCAAGTTTTCTATCTCTGACTCTGCATCCGCAGGCATAGGGATACCTGCTTGGGTACCTTCGAAGTTATTTTTAGGTAGATGTGCCAAAGTGATCCCTGCTTCAAAATAATTCACTTCCGGGTCTAAAAAACTCATATTGGCAGGGTTAAAATACGCACTGTCCGCATCTGTAGTATGTGCGATATAGGCAGCACCCAATGCCATAGAGTTGACTGACTGCTCAGGGATTTTGTATGCACCTGCCATCACAATAGCACTGGTAAGTGTGCTTAATACAATTAATTTCTTCATCCTCTACTCCTAATAGTGAAATAATTTATATCTGGCTTCGCCAAAGATTTTCGCGGCTACACCATAGGCATACTTTCCGCACTCTGCATGTCCTAATCTCATCTCCGTAGCAGGATCACCTGTCAAGGCAATCTCAACCGGTACGATGCTCACATCTGCTGCCTGGTAGGCTTTCATCGTACCTTCCGCCAATTGTGATATCGCAAAAGGGATCACATCATCTCCCATGCAATGTACCAGCCTTACCTGTGTTTGAGGCGCCCATCTGTGCACATCATTCTCCAGCATTGCCTGCTTGAACCAGTTGTTAGGATCTGTAAAAAAATCATTGACAATAACAGGATTAAACAGGCCATCTGCACCTACTGTTTTTGTTGTCAACTGTGGATCGATCCCTGTACGGTTCAAGCTACCATCAAACAGTGTTGCCAGCTTGGAAGCATATGGCTCATTGATCACGTCCGTCAATACCTTGCCATATGCCTTGGCATATGAATAGCCTACATTTGCCATAAAAGAAGGCACCGTCAATTCCGGCTGACTGAGTACCCCCATCGCCATTTCATTCATTGCATAAGGGCCGGACATAGGTGCTGCGATTGCTACTTCAGGACCCCCTTCTTTTTCAATTTTTTGAAGTGTCGCCAATGCAGCATAGCCACCTTCACTGTACCCTGTCAAAAAAAGCTGCCCATTCAATTTAATCCCATTGGCAGTTGCAAAGGTTTTTGCAGCATCAATAAAGTCTACTGTAGCATTTGCCAAAGATTTCTTAAGTACAAAAGGGTGATAGTGGTCATTGGAATCCCCAAAGCCTATATAGTCAGGTTGCAGTGTTACAAAGCCTGCCAATGCAGTCAAAATGATCGCCGCACCATCTGGAGCACTAGTCTTTTCCCCGATCACCCCGGGAGCTTCGTCATTGGCAAAGATCGTACCATGATCATCACTAACCAGAGAGAGCCCTATCTGTTGTGTAACGGCTTCCGGAAGTCCTGTTGGTACGACCATCAAGCCAGAAACAGCCACCTCATCCCCCTCTTCATCTGTTGTTACATAAGGGATCTTATAGGCGGTATAGCCAAACACTGTAGTGTTTTCATCTGCTGCACCTGCTTTTATCAATGTCTTTTTCATCAATGTCTGATCAAAAGAAACGACGACTTCTCCACCTTCTACTTGAGGGTTACTTGGTTGATCCAAGTCTCCACATCCTGTTACCATAAGTACCACCGCAAACAGCACACTTCTCAACAAATACACCACGCTCTCTCCTTTGGATTTGAAATAAAAATTGGTTTATATTACCATAACATTTCAAAATAGTTGCTATATAAAGTAGGGAATTACTTCACCAAACTGTAAAGTGTTTCGATCTCTTCCGCCCAGATACTCTCATCGATCGTCTCCAGTACCATAGGGATATCCTCCATACGTGGATCATTCATGATAAAACCAAAGGCATCCCAGCCTATCTTACCTTTTCCCAGAGAGTCATGTCGATCGACTCTGGAGCCTAACTCTGGTTTAGAGTCATTGAGATGCAACCCTGCAGATACTGAGCCCCAACGATACTGTCAAAATCTGACATTGTTTTATCGTACGCTTCTCTCGTACGCAGGTCGTAACCTGC
>Ga0256827_10002617_pt1 | contig 11538 bp, 7 predicted proteins | sample CV84metaG_FD_185977 | JGI IMG/M metagenome (GOLD analysis project Ga0256827, IMG submission 185977) | Hydrothermal vent microbial communities from East Pacific Rise, Pacific Ocean - CV84 | ecosystem: Environmental > Aquatic > Marine > Hydrothermal vents | place: Pacific Ocean: East Pacific Rise... | reverse complement strand
TTTATGGGAAAAAATGAACACCCTACTATGCTCCAGATATCTGTCTACCACGCCCATAGCTTCTATATTTTTGTGGTTAATATTTTGGCGCAAAACACATATTCCTCTGATAATAAGCTTTATTTTTACTCCGGCATCGGCGGCTTCATATATCTTTCTAATGATATCTTCATCTACCAAATTATTTGCTTTAATGGTGATGCCACAAGTGATTCCTTTTTTACAATTGGCAATTTCCTGATCTATTTTTTCGTGAAGAAAGCTGCGAATACTGAAAGGTGATACAATTAATTTTGTGAAGTTGGGATATTTGAATTTGGTTTCGAAAAGCTTAAAAACATTATTGACATCTCGACAAATTTCCACATCGCTTGTTAATAAGCTAATGTCGGAATAAACATTGGCGGTAGCTTCGTGGTAATTACCTGTGCTGATATTACTGTAATAGATGTTTTCGCCTTTTTCTTTTCTTCTAATTAAAAAGAGCTTGGTATGTACTTTAAAACCCGGAATCGTTGGAATAATTCTCACGCCCTCTTCCTGCAGTTTCTCGGTCCAGAAAATATTGTCTTCTTCATCAAATCGAGCTTGAAGCTCTAGAAATACTGTCACTTTCTTGCCATTTCTTGCTGCATTAATCAAGGCTCTCATCACCTGGCTATTGCGCGAAACACGGTAAAAAGTCATTTTTATTTCTCGTACTTTAGGGTCGATAGCAGCTTCCCAAATAAAGCTGGTAATACTTTTAAAACTATGATACGGAATATGAAGAAGAACGTCTTTCTTCTTTAGAATTTCGAAGCGACTCACATCATCGGGTAAATCGGGATGCGTCATAGGTGGAAGTGGACGAAATTGCAATGCTGCATCCTGAATAGGGAAGTTCATAATGTCTTTCAGGTTGTGATAGCGTCCACCTGCTCTTGTATTGTCTTGGTTTTTAATGCCTAAAGTTTGAAGAACCGATTTAAGCAATTCAGCGGGGATTGTTTTATCGTAAACAAATCTTGTAGTGGCAGCTTTTCTTCTTTTTTTGATGCTTTCACTCATTTTTTCGGGAAAGCTTTTAAGCACATCATTATCTATATCGAATTCGGCATCACGGGTGAGTTTAATCATATAGGCATGAAAAATATCGTAGCCCAAGATGGAGAAGATGTTTTTCAAATTAAACCGAACGATATCTTCTAGAAAAATGATGTATTTTTTATAATCGCTACTTTGAAGAGGAATAAAACGCGGCAAGATACTCGAAGGTATTTCTATAAGTGCAAAACGGTCTTTCTGCTTTTTTGAGGAATCTTTCATCTCAATGGCCAAATATACCGATTGGTCTTTAAAGGTTTTATACTTGAAAGAATCGCTTAACATTAATGGAAAAATGTGCTGTCTAAGAGAGTTTTCGAAATACTGCGTTATAAACTGCTCTTGCTTCTTATTGAGTTGTGTTTCGTTAAGCAAGTATATGTTGTGATGCTGTGCTTCGTTGATCAGAGAAATATAGGTTTGAGTATAAACCTCTTCTTGCTCAGAAACTTTTTCTTGAACATCGAGAATGATTTTTGTAATCTCTTTTTTAACTTCTTCGGTGGCCTTCTTATGATTTCTCATACGGTTGAGGCTGGCAATCCGAACCCGATAAAACTCATCTCTATTGTTTGAAAAAATACCTAGAAACTTAAAACGCTCTAGAAGAGGATTGCTGGTGTCATTGGCTTCCTGAAGCACTCTGGCATTGAAATCTAACCAGCTGAGCTCTCTGTTGATGCATTGGTGATTAGTTTTCATCTTTTTTTTTCTTTAATATAATATGGAGTTTTTCGAAAAAGCGATTATATGTTTCCGAATCGAAAATTGGTGCATCGGAAGTGGCTTTATAGGTTAAGAAAGCACCCAAAGGGAGGTATAAGGCCGAAGCCATCCAAACACCTATCCACAAATTTAAAGAACCGGCATTTATGGCCCGCTCTCCTGTCATGGTGAGGATATAGTAAATAATAAAAAAAACGGTGGCCAGAATAGCCGGTAAGCCTAAGCCCCCCTTTCTGATGATAGCGCCCAAAGGAGCTCCTACAAAAAACAATATAAGGCAGGCAATAGAAAGGGTGAATTTTTTATGGTAAGCAATATCGTGCTTTCTGATAATAGCTTCTTTATGGATCACATCTGTTCCCATATTGTGAACACTTTCAAAAATATTTCGGCCATTTTTCAGGGCTTCTTTCATCACTTTTGTTCTTTTTACAGGACTGATGTCGAATAATACGCTGGTATATTCCGAAATTTTCATGGTGTCCTGTTGCATACGCTGTGCCAGCTTAGCGGAATCAACTCTCTGCAAGTTTCTATATTTTGCTATCAGAGTCTTCCCATAATCCGATTCTTTTTTCTCAAGTATTTTTGTGAGCGAATCTCTGGAATGTGATAATTGTTTGAGATCCATCATATGATAGCTGTTTTTAAACAGGTTTTCATCCGTTCGGCTAAGTCCGTTGTCAATGGTAAACCGTATTTGCTCTTTATCGAATTTAGTGGTTTGAAAAGGTCTGTTGATTCGATAATCTTTTTGGTCGGTTTTTTCTTCGTAATTATAGCCTTCGTAAAGGGTAAATTCTATGGCATCACCGGTGGAGGTTTGTTTCATTGTTCCCCATTTTGCAACGCTTACTTTCGTATTTCCTTTTTTATCGGAATGATCGTAAATCATAACATCGTAAATGGTTTCGCCATCTTCGGCTCTGCTCCCAATACGGATGGTATAATCGCCCAAGTCTTTATTAAATATGCCTTCTTGCATTTTAAACGCTAAACGTTTTTGTTGCACATCGTAAAGCAAGCTGCGGAATTTAAGATTGGCTACGGGTAATACATAATTAGAGAAAACAAAAGCGAATGCGCTAATCACAATAGAAAGAATGATAAGAGGGCGCATAATGCGTTTGAGCGATATCCCGGAAGCTTTTAAAGCCACCAATTCATAGTGCTCGCCAAGGTTTCCGAATGTCATAAGCGAGCTAAGTAAAATAGCCAATGGCAAAGCCAAAGGCACAAAGGTAGATGAAGCGTAGAATAGCAACCTCAGCAACACATACCATTCTAAACCCTTGCCCACTAAATCATCCACATATAACCATAAAAATTGCATCAATAAAATGAATAATGCAATAAAAAAGGTCATAACCAATGGCCCAATATAAGATCGTAATATAAAGGAGTCAACTTTTCTCAAATTGCTAATTTTGAAGCAAAGATAAAAACAATCTAATGTTTCAAGCTTTAAATAATCCTAAAGTTTGGTTTCTAAGGTTCTGTCTTCATGAATAATACGGATGCCAAATGTTTCAGTATTCTTCTGTAGCATCGTTTCGTTTTCATTCTGCGTATTTTCAGAATATCTCTCAAAGCTTCCGTAAAACCCAAAGCTCCACTTTTTCATCCTGGCGTCTTTGCAATTTCCTTTTGGTTTTTTTTGAGGCTTTGTTTACTTTTTTAAAGAGTAGGGTTTCTTTTTTAAATCGTCGATTGTTTGCCAGCTCTTCTTCAATGGGGTGTTGATTGCTTTCGCCGGTGATGATAGCCAAATTCGAGAACAAAAGAACCAGCCTTCCTTCGTCATTTAAATATTGAGCGGCTTGTTCGAAAAAGCGTGGAAACAAATCATCTTGATAATACATTGCTTTATCAATACCATCGATACGCCGTTTTATGGGCAACCAAGGAGGATTAAAAACAATGAAGTCGCTTTGTTCTTGCATATCGCAGAATAAATCGCCATAAAATAATTCAATGTCTGCATTCAGCTTTTCTTTTTCTAGGTATTCCTGAAGTCCGATAATGGCATTGGGATGCATATCGCTACCAAAAATTTTCCCAAAGCCATATTTCAGCATTTGTAGAGAAAGAATTCCACTACCAATTCCTATGTCGATGGCCGTTTTTTTCTCTCCTCTATAAGTTTGCAGGTATTCATCGAATAGCTCTAGATGTTCAAAACGGGTGGGGAAGTAGGTTCCGTACCAAGCCTGTATCTTTTTCCCAATCACCGGAATATATATTCCTTTGATATACCATTGCCAGGCGCTGTTTAGACCTTGTATTTGCGGGAAAGGCAATAGAAAGTCTTCGTAATCCGGATAGAGTATTTTTAGCCAACCTATTTGGGGAGCTTTTTTCAAACCTAAGCTGTTATGGCTAATTTCTGCAAGTATTCGATGCGATAATTTTCGGAAAGCATTGCGGTAATTTTGTTGTTCTTGATAGGATGTGCCCGGATAATTTTGTTTTAAATGCTTGCCCAACTCACTCATCAAATGCAATCCATTGCTATAATCATCTAAAACGAGGAGTTGATAGCCTTCTTCAAGAGCTTCAATAGCATATTGTGGATCTGTGCCGCGCTCATAAGCCACTACATCTATATCGGAAATGAGGGGTTCAGGTCTAAGCGGTTGTAATGTATGATGAATACTCATTTCTTTATATCAGGCTGATCCTTACTTTTTTCTTTTTGAGTCTGGTATTGTTTAATGCTTTCACAATTCTATTGGCTTTAGAAGCTTTTACTGCCACAAAAGAAAAGTCTTGTTTTACATCAATCATACCCACATCATCTTTATTGAGCTGGCCTTGCTTAAAGAAAAAGCCTGCTATATCGCCCTTCGATATTTTATCTCTGCGCCCACCGGTGATATATATCGTTTTCCATTTCGATGGCAACGGAATAGGAGCTTCGAGTAGTTCTTCCACTTCAGCATCTTTAATAAAATCAGGCGATTTTTCCTCTTCCCATTTAATGATATAGGCAGTTCCTCCTTTATTCATCCGTGCTGTTCTTCCATTTCGGTGAACGAATTCGTGTTCTTTAGCCGGAAGCTGATAGTGAATAATAAAATTCAGCTCGGGAATATCCAGACCACGTGCAGCTAGGTCGGTAGCAATAATCAGCTGATAGGTGCCATTTCGAAATTTGATAAGGCTACGCTCCCGATCTATTTGTTCCATATTGCCATGAAAGCTTCCATGGTTGATTTTATTGGCGCTTAAAAATTCGCTTACCCTATTAATGCTTTCTTTAAAGTTGCAAAAAATAATGCCTGGCTTGTTTCCGATATGACATAAAGTATCTACCAAAGTATCGAGTTTATCCTTTGATGGGGAATGAACGATTTTTATTTTGAGTTGCGAAGCTTCCTCCTGTTGATAGTTGATAGTAAGAGGGTTTTGCAAACCTACAAATTCAGGAATTTTTATTTTTTGTGTGGCAGAGGTGAGTATCTTCTTTTTCACATTTGGTAGAGCCTGTATAATCTCTTTCATTTCGTTTTCGAAACCAACTTCTAAGGATTTATCAAACTCATCTAAAACCAAATAGTTGATATCGCTTAATGATAATGTCTCTCTACGGAAATGATCTGCTAAGCGGCCCGGTGTTCCTATCAGGATAGTAGGTCGATGTTTCAGGTCTATTTTATCTTTAGATCCTGATCTGCCGCCATATACAGCATTGGTTTTAAAGCCACTGCCCATTTCACGAATGACAGATTCTATTTGAATGGCCAATTCTCTGGAAGGGACTAATATCAATACTTGTGTATTGAGGTTTTGAGCATCTAACTCAGCAATAATAGGAAGTAGAAAAGCAAGGGTTTTCCCTGTCCCCGTTGGTGATAGCAAAACCACTTCTGAATGCGAATGAATGGCCAATTTGGCTTCTTCCTGCATAGGATTGAGCTGCTCTATTTTTAATTTTTCCAGTATTTTTTTCTGGGTTTTTTTGATATCCGACATTTGGCAAAGGTAAGCAATTCCCGTTGATGCAAATGAAGGTGTAAGTGGTGCATTTATCATTATAATTTATCGTTTTGCAAAGTGGGGGTGGTTTTGCGATGGATATAAAAACTTGCTCTATCTTTGTGTGCTCAGAACAAACCTTTATATATGCGAACAGCCAGTATTAAAGAACTTAAACAAGAGTTAAAGCATCGGTCGCAAGGCGATTTATTGGATTTATGCCTGCGATTGTCGCGGTTTAAAAAGGAAAATAAAGAATTGCTCAGCTATCTTTTATTTGAAGCTTCCAATGAATTGGCTTATATTCAGGGCATTAGAGATGAGATGGATAAGGAGTTTGAAGAAATCAATACCGATAGTGTTTACTATATTAAGAAGAGTGTTCGTAAAATTTTACGTCATACAAAAACCTATATTCGTTACTCAAAAAAGAAAGAAACAGAAGTGGAGTTGCTTTTGTATTTCTGTATGAAACTTAAAGGATTTAATCCTGTTTTAAACGGGAATATCAGCATGCAAAATCTTTTCGATCGCCAAATAGCACTGATAAAGAAAGCGATGTCGGGATTGCACGAAGATTTGCAATACGATTACAGGCTTGAGCTTCAGCAACTATTAGGTAATGAGAGTTAATTTTCAACTGCTGTTCCCAATAGGGTAGCAGCGGTGCACTTATGCACTTTCACCATAACATAATCTCCGGGTTTATAGTTTTCTTTAGGAAATACGATCATTTTATTCTGGGTATTTCTTCCAGCTAGTTCCTGATCCGATTTTTTCGATATTTTTTCCACTAAAACCTCGAAAGTCTTGCCAATATCTTCCGTGTTTCTTTTTAAAGAAAGTTCTCCTTGCAAGGCGATAATTTCCTGCAAGCGACGGCTTTTTACTTCTTCCGGCACATCGTCGGCAAATTTTTTGGCAGCTATGGTGTCAGGTCTTTCGGAGTATTTAAACATAAAGGCATAATCGTATTCTGCCCATTTCATTATACTTAAAGTCTCTTGATGATCCTCTTCTGTTTCGGTACAAAAGCCTGCTATTATATCTGTAGATAAACCACAATCAGGAATATGCTTTTTAATGGCTTTTATACGTTCCATATACCATTCGCGGGTGTATTTACGATTCATTTTTTTAAGCATTTTTGTGCTGCCCGATTGAACCGGTAGATGGATGTAATTACAAATATTATGATTGTCAGCAATGGTTTTTATCAAATTGTCGGATATGTCTTTTGGGTGAGAGGTTGCAAATCGAACCCTCAATAATGGAGATACTTCGGCAATCAATTTCAATAAATGGTGAAATTCTACTTCCTTATCATTCCAGTTATATGAGTTAACATTTTGCCCTAATAGGGTTACTTCTCTATATCCTTTATTAAATAAATCGCGGGCTTCTTCAACAATAGTTTGTGGATCACGGCTACGTTCTTTGCCTCTTGTAAATGGTACAACACAGTAGGTGCACCAATTTTGGCAACCACGCATAATGCTGATATATGCCGATATCCCATTGTCGCCATAACGAACAGGTTCTATTTCGGCATAGGTTTCTTCTTCGCTTAATAATACATTAATAGCTTTTCTACCTGTTTCAACGGTTTTAATAAGCTTTGGTAAGTCGCGATAAGCATCGGGACCTACTATTAAGTCAACAAATTCCTGCTCTTCTATCAGTTTTTCTTTTAATCGTTCAGCCATACATCCCAATATACCTACGGTAAGTTTAGGATTTTTCTTTTTTAAGATTCTGATCTCTTTCAATCTCTTTTTAACTCTTTGTTCCGCATTGTCACGAATAGAGCAAGTATTGATAAAGATGACATCGGCATTTTCGGGCGAATGACCTTGTTCGTAACCTATGTCTTTCATAATGGATCCAACAATTTCGCTGTCCGAAACATTCATCTGACATCCATAGGTTTCTATATATAGTTTCTTATTTTCTGTTGACATAAGAATTAGAATTTACAAATAATTTTTGTTAATATTTTCTAAACAAATGAATTATAGATTGTTAAGCCTTGTTTAGGGGCGGCAAAAGTAGGTAAAATTTCATTGAAATGCATATAGTGCTAGGATAAATAAAATATTTATGTGTTACTTTGCGCGAAATTTTCCGGATGAAAAAACTTTATGGAATACTATAAAGTGATAATTCTCAGGTAAATATCATGGAATAAGCAAACTGACAAAAGATATGGCAAAGAATTTAGTAATTGTGGAGTCCCCAGCCAAGGCAAAGACGATAGAAAAGTTTTTAGGTAAAGATTTTAAAGTAAAATCGAGTTTTGGGCATGTAATGGATTTGGCAAAGAAGGATTTTGGGGTAGATATAAAAAATGGTTTTAAACCCAATTACGAAATATCTGCGGACAAAAAGAAATTAGTTACCGAACTGCGAAAAGATGCTAAAGCTGCTGAAATGGTATGGCTTGCATCGGATGAGGACCGTGAGGGAGAGGCCATTGCTTGGCATTTATTCAATGCCCTAAAATTGGAAGAGAAAAAAACCAAACGAATTGTTTTTCACGAAATCACAAAAACAGCTATCCTGAATGCTATTGAGAATCCACGGGATATAGATATTCATTTAGTAAATGCGCAGCAAGCTCGCCGTGTATTAGATAGATTGGTGGGTTATGAAATATCTCCTGTATTATGGCGAAAAGTAAAACCTTCGCTATCGGCAGGGCGTGTGCAATCTGTTGCGGTTCGCTTAATCGTTGAGAAAGAAAATGATATCAAAGCCTTTAAAAGCACCTCTTCATATAGAGTAATCGCCAAGTTTTTTGTAGACGAGAGTCAAAAGCTTATACTAGAAGCTGAACTACCGAAGAAATTCAAAACAAAAGATGAAGCGGAAGCTTTTTTAAACGAATGTATGGCTTCAACATATCAAGTAGATGCTATTGAAAAGAAACCGGGTAAAAGGTCTCCGGCACCTCCATTTACGACCTCTACTCTTCAGCAAGAAGCCAGTAGAAAACTGGGTTATGGAGTAAGTAAAACAATGGTGGTTGCTCAGCAATTATACGAAGCAGGTTATATTACCTATATGAGAACCGACTCGGTGAACCTGAGTCAGTTGGCCATAGGAAAAGCCAAAGATGTGATTACGAATACTTATGGCGAAGAATATAGCAAGTCCAGAAATTTTAGCACCAAATCAAAAGGAGCTCAAGAGGCTCACGAGGCTATTCGTCCTTCCTATTTAGAGAATAATACGATTAAAGGCGATAACAGCCAGAAACGTCTCTATGATTTGATATGGAAAAGAACGATAGCATCGCAGATGGCAGAGGCTAGAATAGAGAAAACAAATGTGACTATTTCTATTTCTAAATCTTCAGAAAAAATGAAGGCGCAAGGCGAAGTGGTTACTTTCGATGGTTTCTTGAAAGTATATATGGAGGCAAGAGAGGACGATAACGATCAGGAACATAAAGGTTTGTTGCCTCCATTAAAGAATGGTCAGAATCTGACATTAAATTGTATGTTGGCTAGTGAGCGATTTACAAAACATCCGGCTCGTTTTTCGGAGGCTAGTTTAGTGAAAAAGATGGAGGAGCTTGGCATTGGTCGCCCTTCTACTTATGCACCAACAATTAGCACTATACAAAAACGCGGCTATGTGGTAAAAGAAGATCGCGATGGCTTTACAAGAAATTATACCGAATTGAAATTAAGTGATGGGAGCATTGATACTGCTGTAAAAAGTGAGGTTTATGGTGCCATTAAGAATAAGCTTTTACCAACCGATATAGGTATTTTGGTCAATAAATTCTTAACACAACATTTCGATAGTATTGTCGATTTTCAGTTTACTGCCAAAGTAGAGAAAGAGTTTGATGCTATTGCCGATGGTAAACAAGAGTGGAATAAAATGATTGGCGATTTTTATCAGCCATTTAAAGATAGAGTAGAGTATACTTTGGAGAATGCTGACAGAGAAAAAGGCGAAAGAAAATTGGGAGTAGATCCCAAAACAGCTAAGAATGTATATGCTCGTATTGGACGTTTTGGTCCGATGATTCAGATTGGTGAAGCCGATGATGAAGAGAAACCCAGATTTGCCAGCCTGAAAAAAGGACAAAGTATTGGTGATATCACTCTGGAAGAAGCTCTGGAGCTATTTAAATTCCCTATAAAAGTAGGAGAAATAGATGGGAAAGTAGTAAATGTGGCCATTGGTCGTTTTGGACCTTATGTAAGTCATAATAAGGTGTTTGCTTCTATCCCTAAAGGGGAAGATCCTGCCGGAGTCGATTTTGCTAGAGCCGTAGAGCTTTTAGAAGAGAAGAAGAAAAAAGATGCCGAGAAGTTTATCAAGAGCTTCGATGAAGACCCTGAAATACAAGTCCTTAATGGTCGATGGGGACCATATATTAAATATAAGAAAAAGAATTATAAAATCCCTAAAACTGTTGAAGCTAAGGATTTAAGCTTGAAAGATTGTCAGGATTTGATTAAAAAACAAGGCACTACAACAAAGAGGAAGAAGAAATAAGAATGTTTTCGAATGCTGCAAATTTTGATAGCAGGCACTATATATTAAAATGATTAAGCAATGAAAATAATCACCTATAATGTAAACGGCATTAGAGCTGCGGTAAAAAAAGGATTTTTCGACTGGCTTCAAGAAGAAGCTCCTGATGTCGTTTGTATTCAGGAAACCAAAGCCCAAGAAGATCAAATTCCGGTAGAAGAATTTAAGGAATTGGGCTATTATACTTATAGCTTTTCGGCTCAAAAGAAGGGCTATAGCGGGGTGGCTATTTTAAGCAAAGAAAAACCCGATTCCGTTGTTTATGGAATGGGGATAGAAAAATATGATTTTGAAGGGCGCTTTATTCGTGCCGATTTTGGCGAGCTCTCCATTGTTAGTGTGTATCACCCATCAGGAAGTAGTGGCGATATTCGTCAGGAATTTAAAATGCAATGGCTCAGCGATTTTCAAGAATATGTAAATACATTAAGAAAAACCCGTCCGAATCTGGTCGTATCAGGCGATTATAATATTTGTCACGAAGCCATTGATATTCATGATCCGATAAGAAATGCCAAGAGCAGTGGTTTCTTACCCGAAGAGCGCGAGTGGATGAGTCAGTTTTTAGCAACAGGATATATCGATTCTTTCCGTTATTTGAATAAAGAAGCCCATCAATATACGTGGTGGAGTTACCGTGCCAATGCACGAGCAAATAATAAAGGTTGGCGTATCGATTATCATATGGTCAGCGAAAACATGATAAACAAAATAAAAAAAGTAGGTATTTTCCCCTACGTGAAACACTCCGATCATTGTCCTTCTTATGTTATTTTGGAGGAATAGAAAAAACACAGCAGTTATAAGGTGTTATAATTCATTATATTATAGCAATTGTAACTTTGGAATCATTTTTCATTGTCATTTTTGTTTGGTAAATTGAATACAAAAAACTTATATTTGCTGCAAAACACTGATTTTTAATATTAATTAATTTTATTGCTATGAAAAAAGTATTACTATTTGGACTCGCATTGGGAATGGCTTTCGGAGCTTATTCTCAAAAAGCGGTACAGTTCACACAAGAATCAATGAAGAGCCATTCAATGAGAATGGATATCACTTCAACAAATCAAAATGTAGAATTTCAGCCTAATGCTGTAAACCTACCTACTGGTAAGTCTGTTCAGTTTGACAGATATGAGCTTGGTATGTCAGGTAACGTATATTCTGTTCTTACATCTTATCAGAGAT
>Ga0256827_10002616_pt1 | contig 11540 bp, 10 predicted proteins | sample CV84metaG_FD_185977 | JGI IMG/M metagenome (GOLD analysis project Ga0256827, IMG submission 185977) | Hydrothermal vent microbial communities from East Pacific Rise, Pacific Ocean - CV84 | ecosystem: Environmental > Aquatic > Marine > Hydrothermal vents | place: Pacific Ocean: East Pacific Rise... | reverse complement strand
TATACTCTAGGTGTAGAATTAGATGAAATAAAGATGAGAATTGAAAAATTTAAAGGAGCTAAAAGAAGATATGATATTCTTTTAGATGGGAAAACAAGGATAATAGATGATTATGCACATCATCCTACAGAGATAATTGCAACCCTAGAAGGTGCAAAAAAAATAGAAGATAAAAAGATAACAGCTATATTTCAACCTCATAAATACAGTAGAGTAAAGTTTTTATATGAAGAATTCAAAGGTTCTTTTGACTTGGCAGATGAAGTTATTTTATTACCTATTTATTCTGCAGGGGAAGAAAATATCTATGGAATAACCTTAGAAGATTTAGCTCGTGATATGTACACAACAGGAACTACCAAAATATTAACAACTGTAGATGAGATTTTTGATGTGGTAAAATCTGAAGATAGAACTTATATCTTCATGGGAGCTGGGACAATTTCACAGATGGCATATGATATAGTGAAGAGATTGGAGGAAAGATGAAAATATATAAATATCATCATATGAGAGAATATTCAAATATGAAAATTGGTGGAATAGCCAAAGAATTAATCATTATAGAAAAAAAAGAAGAGTTAATTGAAGTATTGAAAACAAGGGAAAAAACATTTCTTATAGGAAATGGTACCAATACACTTATTCCTGATGGTGATCTTGATATTTCTTTTATTAGTTTAAATAAATTAAATAAATTAGAGGATCTAGGAAATGGAAGGGTCTATGTAGAAGCAGGACTTAACTTTGATGAACTGATAGATTTCATGGGAGAAAAAGATTATTCTGGACTAGAAAATTTATCTGGAATACCTGGAAGTGTAGGAGGTCTTATCTACATGAATGGAGGAGCTTATGGCTCTGAGGTATTCGATCATATAGAGGAGATCGAGATTGTAGATGAAAATTATGAGATAAGAAAGATAAAAAAAGAAGATATCTATGTGACCTATAGAAAAACAGAGATTCAACAAAAAAAATGGATTGTAATAAGTGCAATTTTTAAGTTTGAAAATGGATTTGATAGGGATAGAGTAGAAGAATTAAAGGGGAAAAGAGAAGCTAGACACCCACTTACTATGCCAAATTTAGGAAGTACTTTTAAAAATCCTGAGGGACACTTTTCTGCAAAATTAATCATAGCAGCAGGAGTGCAAGGGCATAAAGTAGGAGATATGCAAGTGTCTAATATCCACCCTAATTTTTTAGAAAATCATGGTGAGGCTAAGTATAGTGATGTTATAGAGATAATAAGATTAGTAAAAGAAAAGGTGAAATTAGATTCAGGAATTGAATTAGAAGAAGAAATAGTAATCATAGAGGAATAAAAAAAAGTAGAAAAGGAGCCTAGGATGAGAATAGCAGTATTAATGGGTGGAATCTCCTCAGAAAGAAAAATATCACTTATGAGTGGAGAAGCAATTTTAAAAGGATTATTAAATTTAGGATATGATGCTTTTAAGATTGATTTAGTAGAAGAAAATTATTTAAGTGCTTTGATAGAAAATGAATTTGATCTTGCTTATATAGCATTACACGGTGAATTTGGTGAGGATGGAAGGGTACAATCGGTACTAGATATCTTGAAAAAACCATATACAGGATCTGGAGTTACTGCAAGTGCAGTTGCTATGGATAAAATTTTAACTAAAATAATTGTAGACGATTTTGGGATTAGAACACCTATAAAATATTCTAATATAGATGAAATAAAAAAATACCCAATTGTAATAAAACCTTCGAGGGAAGGGTCTAGTGTTGGTTTATATATATGCAACTCCTACGATGAAGCTAAAAATGCTGTGGAGAAATTAGTAGACTTAGATATAGTAATAGAAGAATTTGTTGCTGGAGAAGAGTTAACTGCTGGTATTTTAAATGGTGAGAAGTTAGGTGTTGTAAAAATTATACCTAATTCTGGAACATATGATTTTGAATCTAAATATACTCCAGGATCAACAATTTATGAAGTCCCAGCTAAGATAGAGAAAAATTATTATGAAGAGGCAATGGAAATAGCTTCAGAAGTACATAAGGTGCTAAATTTAAAAGGAGCTAGTAGAAGTGATTTTATACTAGCAGAAAATGGTTTATATTTTTTAGAAGTAAATACAAGTCCAGGAATGACTCCTACAAGTCTGTTGCCTAAACTAGGTAAATTGAAGGGGTATACATTTGAAACAATATTAAATAAAATTGTTAAAAATGTAGATACTTTATAACGATTTAGTGTATTATTAAATAGTTAAAAGTGTTATATTAAAAAATAATAGACTAGGTGACTGAATGATGAAAATGATATTAAAGATAATGTTTGTAGGAATACTAAGTTGGTATACGTATATTAGTTATATAGAATTTAAAGAAAAATCAATTTTTGATATAGTCAAAGTAGAGATTAATGTTAAAAATAAAAAATTAGTAAGTGATCTAGTAGATAGTATAGAGAATTTTAAAGGAAGAAATATTTTAGAAATAAAAGAAGGTAAAATAAAGGAAATCCTCCTAAAAGATATTAGAGTGAAAGACGTAAAAATAATAAAACAGATGCCTGATATTCTTATTTTTAGAATAGAGGAGAAAATCCCCTTTACATATGTGGAATATAAGGGTAATATTTATATAGCAGATGAAAAAGGAACACTATATGGATATATGAAAGAAAGTAAGAAATATAATATGCCATTACTTAGAGTTTCTCAAGAAAAAGACATCAAAGAATTTATAAAAATAATAAAAAAAATAAAATATAGTGGCAGTATATCGCAGATTTATAGAGTAAAAAATGGAATTGCAGTAACAGTAGATACTGGAATGAAAATAATCACAGATTTAAATGTAAAAAGAGAAAAATATGAAATAGTAAAAAAAATATATGAATTAGAAAAAGAGAAAAATAATAAAATTGAATATATAGATTTGAGATTTGAAGATTACATTATAAAAAGGGCAGAGGGTGATCAGAGATGAGAAGAATAAGAATGGGTATAGATATAGGGTCATCTAAAACTACAATTATTGTAGGGGAACTATATGATCAAGGAAAAAATATAAGAATTTTGGGAAAGGCAATAATTCCATCAAATGGTATAAAAAAAGGTAAGATAATAGATGTTGAATTATTTAGTAGAACACTGAAATTAGGAAAAGAAAGGCTAGAAGATAAAATTGGAATAAAACTAAAAAAAGCCACTGTAGGAATGAGTGGAAGTGATATAAAAACTAGTACTACAGAGGTAGAATATAAATTATTAGATGAAAATGTAGAAGAACCAATCGAGGTTACAGAAGCTCATTGTAATCAAATATTTGAGATATCAAAACAAAAAGTAGTGAAAGATGATGAACAGATATTAGGAAAAGAAGTATATAATTATAGATTAGATGATTCGGGAATAATGAAAACACCAGTAGGGAAAGTAGGAAAAAAATTAGAGGCTAGAGTACATCTGATAAAGATACCGAAAGACAGAGTAGATAGAGTTATCGAGGCACTGAATAAAGCAGGAATAGAAGTCGAAAGTTTATTATACAATGGAGAGGCTAGTGCTAAGGCGGCTCTGAAAAGGCTTGATAAAATAAATGGAGTAGCACTTGTAGATATTGGAGATGGATTAACAGAAATAACAATATTTAAGAATAATAGGCTGATAAGTACAAATGTAATTCCTATAGGTGGAATGCACTATATAAACGATCTGAAATACGTGTTAGAATTAAATGGTGAGGTTGTTAAAAATATATTACTAGAGATGAAAGATAAAAAGGATAATGAAAAAGTAACGGTATCTTTTTTAGACAAAGGAACTAGTGTAACTAAAACATTTGAAGTGAAATATTTAAGGGAAATAATCGATGCTAGAACCGATGAAATATTAGAATATATTTTGAAGAGTATCGAAGCTTCTGGTTATAAAGATTACTTAAAAAATGGAATAGTATTAGCCGGTGGGGTAGTTAGTGGTTATAATATTTTAGATAAATTAAGAGAAATATTTGGTGAAAATATAAGAATAGGTACTGCTATTAATATAAGTGGAATGACAACACAATTAAAAGAACCTTCTGCTGTATCGGGTATGGGAGTATTACTCACAGCATTAGAAGATGAATACAATGATCTTTTAAATGGTAGTAATGTAGAAGAAAAGAAAGAAGTAAATACTACTAAAGTAAAGGAAGAAAAAGTAGAAGAAAAAAAAGAAGTAAAAGTGGAGGAGAAGAAGAAAGAGACAAATACTTCTAAACCTCAGACAAAGTCTAAGTTGAAAAAATGGTTGGGAAACTTTATATAAAGCTATCAGTTTTAAGGAGGAATTATTGATGATACATACAAATGAGCATTTGGTTAAAATAAAAGTAATGGGAATAGGCGGTTCAGGTGGAAACGCAATAAATGATATGATTGAAGCAGGAGTAGGTGGAGTAGAATATATAGCAGCAAATACTGATGCTCAAGATTTACACAACTCTTTAGCTGATATAAGAATACAATTAGGAGAAAAATCAACTAGAGGTTTAGGAGCAGGTGCTAATCCAGAGATTGGAAAACAAGCAGCAGAAGAAGATATAGATAAGATAAAAACTCTTTTAGAAGAAACTGATATGTTATTTATCACTTCTGGAATGGGTGGAGGAACAGGAACAGGAGCAGCTCCAGTAATTGCAAGAGTTGCCAAAGATATGGGAATATTAACTGTTGCTGTAGTAACTAAGCCATTTTCTTTTGAAGGAAAAAATAGAATGAAAAATGCAGATTCAGGAATAGTAAATTTAAAAGACGCTGTAGATGCATTAATAATCATACCAAATGATAAATTATTTGAATTACCAGAAAAAACTATAACATTACAAAATGCCTTTATGGAAGCAAACAATGTTCTGAAAATAGGGATAAAAGGACTAGCAGATTTAATATTAAAAACTGGATTAATCAACTTAGACTTTGCAGATATAAGAACAACTATGCTAGATTCAGGAATAGCTATGATAGGATTTGGAGAATCTGAAGGGGAAAATAGAGCAGTAAAAGCTACAGAAAAAGCACTTCAAAGTCCATTATTAGAAAAATCTATAGCAGGAGCAGGGAAAATATTATTAAATATAACTGCATCATCTGCTTTAGGATTAAATGAAGCATTTGCTATCTCAAATATGGTAAAAGAAGCTGCTGGAAAACCAGAAGATGTAATGTTTGGAGTAACTGCCGATGATGAAATGGGTGAATTATTACAAGTTACAATAGTTGCTACTAATTTTGGTGATGAAGCTACATCGGAAGAAAAAGTAGTTGCAATTGAAAAGCCTAGTTTAGAGAAAAAAGTAGAAGAAAAGGAAGAGGAAGACTTAGAGATTCCAGCATGGATGAGAAGAGGAAAGTAAAAAAATATAAAAATAAAAATAGGAGATTACCAGATTCGGTATCTCCTATTTTATTATTTTACTATATTTTTTAGTTCTTCTACTTTATTAAGTCTTTCCCATGGAAGATCGATATCGGTTCTACCAATATGTCCAAAGGCTGCTAAATCTTGATATTTAAATTTAGGAGTTCTAAGTTCTAGTGCACTTTCAATTCCTCTAGGTGAAAGATCAAAGATTTTCATAATAGCTTGAGCCAATTTAATCTCTTCTACACTTCCAGTACCAAAAGTATCTACTTTTATAGAGGTAGGATGATCTACACCGATTGCATATGAAAGTTGTACTTCACATTTTGTTGCAAAACCTGCTCCTACAATATTCTTTGCTACCCATCTAGCTGCATAGGCTGCCGATCTATCTACTTTAGAAGGGTCCTTTCCAGAAAAAGCTCCTCCACCGTGACGGAAGAATCCACCATATGTATCAACTATAATTTTTCTACCTGTAAGTCCTGCATCTCCATGAGGTCCCCCAATTACAAATCTACCAGTAGGATTGATATGGAAATGATTCACCTTAGTTATATCTAAATTATATTTTTCTAAAACAGGTGTAACTACTAATTTAATAATATCCTCTTTAATTTGCTCATTTGTTACATCAGGGTTGTGTTGTACAGAAACAACTACAGTTTCTACATGATCAACACTTCCATCGTGATTATATGCTAATGTAACTTGAGATTTTGCATCTGGTCTAGCCCATGCTAATTCTCCACTTCTAGTAATATCAGTTAATCTTCTAATAATCTCTCTAGATAATACAAGTGCTAATGGCATTAATTCAGGAGTTTCATCGATAGCTCCTCCAAACATAATACCTTGATCTCCAGCTCCTCCAGTATCTACACCCATTGAAATATCAGGTGATTGAGAATGGATTGCATTTAGTACACCACAGTCACTATCAAATCCCATTCCAGTTCTGTATCCTATCTCATCAATTTTATTCCTAACAATAGTTTGAATATCTACATAGGTAGTAGTAGTAATCTCTCCTCCTACTACAACTTGTCCAGTTGTACAAAATGTCTCACATGCTACTCTAGCAGCTGGATCCTCTGCTAAACAAGCATCTAATACAGCATCCGATATTTGATCTGCAATCTTGTCTGGATGTCCTGGTGATACACACTCCGATGTAAAATAAGTTTTATTTGTCATAATTTTTACCTCCTCTAAAACGGATACCAAAATCCTGTTAAATATAATCTACTTACAATAATTCCAACTATAGTTCCTACTATTAGAAGTGTAAGAGCTATAAAATCTAATTTTCCATATTTTCTACCATTGTACCAAGTTCTTGTTTTTCGAGATCCAAAACCACGTAAATTCATGGCATTAGATACTACTTCTACTCTATTTAATGAGGATAAAACTAGAGGTATCAAGATAGTGTTATAATTTTTAAATCTTGTGATTAAATTAGCTTCCCCTTTTCTAAATGCAACTCCTCGAGCTTCTTGTGCATGCATAATATTTACAAATTCATCTCTAACATCTGGGATATATCTAAGAGCAATATTTACTGCATATGCAATTTTATAGGAAACTCCTATTTTATTTAGACTACTAGCAAATCGACTAGGATGGGTAGTGAAAATAAATAAAATTGTAATGGGTAATATTGCTAAATATTTTAGAGATAATGTAACTGCAAACCACAATGTTTCATAGGTCAAAGGACGTCCTAAGATGTTAAATATAGGGGTATATTGATCTATTAATTCCGAACCATAGGTAGGAGTGATCAAAATTAAAAATATTGAGTTAAAAAAAGTAAATATCAATAAAAACATTACTAGAGGCTTAACCTCTTTAAATGTTATATTTGCTATTTTTATAAGAATAGTTCCAAAAATAATAAGCCCTATAAAAACACGAATATCTGTAAACATAAAAACGATAGCTGTCCAAAGTAATAACATTAGAAGTTTAATACTTCCATCTAATGAGTGGATAGGAGATTTTTTATCGATATATAAAGTTCCAACTGTAGCCACCTATTCCACCTCCCTATGATCATAGTTTATAAATGTTTCTAACAATAATTTTTCATCGATTTCTAATACTTCTGCTAGTGTAGATACCGATATTTTCTTAAGGTTAGCAGTGGACAAGATATCATTATCAGATAAAACATTAGATACAGTATCATTTTTTATTATCTTACCATTAGATAATACAATGGCACGATTACTGTATTCTAGAGCTAGATGCATATCGTGGGTAATAAAGATAATACTAATACCAGTTTTACTCAATTTTTCTATAAATTGCATAAATTCTAGATAGTGTCTATAATCTTGTCCTGCTGTAGGTTCATCTAAGATTAAAATAGATGGATCTAGTGCTAGGATAGTAGCGATAGAAAGTCTCTTTTTTTGTCCATAACTGAGAGCAGTAATGGGCCAATTTCTAAATGGATACAAACCACATATTTTTAGAGTTTCTTCGGCTTTTTTTAGGATTTCATCTTTTTTATAATTCCGTAATTTCAGTCCGAAACTAACTTCATCTATGAGAGTTTCTTGGGTAATCATATGGTTTGGATTTTGCATAACATAACCAATTTTTTGCCCTCTTTTTCTAATACTCCATTTTTTAATATCTTCTCCTAAGTAGGAGATACTACCTTTTTGTTCCTTACAGATTCCAGTAATAACCTTTGATAGGGTAGATTTACCAGCACCATTATTACCTAGAAGAGAAATAATTTCTCCTTTATAAAGGTCAAAATTTATATTTTCAATTATATTTTCTTTATTATCATAAGAAAAAGTCAGATCTTTAATCTTTAATATTTTTTCGGGATAGTGAGTTTTATTGTGGATAACTCCATCTATCCAGCTATTTATACTTTCTTTTATTGGTTTTGTATTTAAAGTTTGAATATTTAAAATATCTAAGTTACTAAAATCAATATTAGCATATCTCATAGTTTCAACATATAGTGGTTCTCTAAGTCCATTTTTTTTCAACGATCCATCTAAGATTAGTTCTGTAGGAGTACCTGATGCTACAATAGTACCCTTATCGATAATAATAATCTTATCAAACTTCTCAGCTAAAACATCTTCTATTCTATGCTCTATGACAATGGTAGTCTTATTGTTATTTTCATGAATATCAGAGATTAATTTCATAGCAGATTGACCACTTGCAGGATCTAAATTTGCTAAAGGCTCATCAAATAATAGGATAGGAGCTTCACTCATAACAATTCCAGCAAGGGAAGCACGTTGTTTTAGTCCACCACTTAATTCTTGGGGACTTTTATTTATATACTCTTCCATCTTTACTTTTTTTAGTGCTGTTACGACATCTTTTCTCATGATATCTAGAGGGACGTTTTTATTTTCATCTCTAAATGCCACATCTTCTCCTACACTAAGTCCTACAAATTGTCCATCTTGATCCTGTAAAATAGTAGAAACATGACTACTAATATGGAAAATACTAGTTTTATGTGGTTCAATCCCATTAATAACTAACTTTCCTGTAATCTCCCCTGAATAAGAAAAAGGGATAAGTCCATTTAAGCAATGTCCCAATGTAGACTTACCAGATCCAGAGGGACCAGCAATCAAAACTTTATCTCCAGGATAGATAGAAAGGTTTATATTTTTTAAGGTAGGAGATCCAAGACTCCTATATTGAAAATTGAATTCTTTAAATTCAATAATTGGTTTAGTTGTTTCTTTTTTCATCTAACGATCTCCTTGAATAAATTAATTTTATTATTCAGCTGTTAAGTTATTGTGTTTGCCTTTTCTTTTAGCCAACATAATTATTGCTGGTATTCCAAGTCCAGCTGTAACTACAAAGTTTGAACCTGTAGCTAACATTATTTGTAACCATACTTTATTGGCTGGTTCCCCGTAAAAATAAACGTCTCCAATATATGCAGCGACACCTGCTAGTACAGCTCCTAAAATTGCATAGATATATAATTTTACTATATGTCTCTTTTTACAAACTCCATTTTCTGGGTCGAAACTTTTATCAAATCTGATGAATCCCATAGAAAGTCCCATCATAGCAGATAACATAACCCAACTCCACCAAACTCCACCATACATCATGGTATCATTTAGAGCATGTCCGATAAAACCTACTAAAAACCCAACTACTGGTCCAAATAATGCTCCAAAGATAGTAAGTAATGCAACGGCTATTCTAAGGGATGTATTAGGTCCAATAGGTAAAGATATAGCTGATAAAACTCCGTATAAAGCAGCTCCAATTCCAATTGCCACCACACTTTTTGTTGTTAATTTCATAAATTCCTCCTGTAAAAAAAAATCTCTTGTCTAAGACAAGAGATTTAAAAGTTTAAATTTCTCTTATCTTCGCTAATCATAAAATGATTGCTTGGATTTAGCACCTTCCCAAATAGGGGGTTGCCGGACGTCATAGGGCCAATTCCCTCGGTCTCTCTTAATAAGATATTAATATTTAATTTAATATAACAAGTTATTGTACTATATTGATAATAAATTTGTCAATGATATAATTGAAAAAAAGGAAAACAGGTGTTATACTAGAAAAATAGAAAAAAGTGGAAATTAGGAGGAGTTATGGTAGCAAAAACTAGATTAATGGATATTTTAGATAAATTTAAAGAGATGAAAATAGCTGTTATAGGAGACATGATGTTAGATGATTATATTATAGGAGAGGTAACAAGAATATCTCCTGAAGCTCCTGTACCAGTAATAAATGTAAAGGAAGAGAGATTTGTATTAGGTGGAGGAGCCAATGTTTTAAACAATCTTTCGGCTTTGTCGTGTAAGTGTCACTCTTTTGGAGTAATTGGAGACGACTCTAATGGAACTAGATTATTAAATGAATTGAAAAAAGAAAATATAGATACTGCAGGAGTAGTAATTGCAGAGGATAGACCTACCATAGTAAAAAGAAGAATTTTAGCTCAACATCAACAACTTCTAAGATTAGATTGGGAAGATAAAAAGGATATAACACCATATCACGAGGAATTAATCATAGAAAATCTGAAAAGATATATAAAAGATTTAGATGCTATAATATTATCTGATTATGACAAGGGAGTATTGACTTCTACTTTAGCTAAAAAAATAATAAAATTAGCTAAAGAAAATAATATAATTGTAACGGTAGACCCTAAACCTAGTAACGCTATGAACTATATAGGGGCAACTTCGATGACTCCTAATAGAAAGGAAGCTATGGAGTGTATGGGATTATCTAGAATTGATGATACTGAAAAATTAGGTAGGGAATTAAAATCAAAATTAAGTTTAGATAACCTATTACTTACTAGAAGTGAAGAGGGAATGAGTATCTTTTTAGAAGATGAAATTATAAATATTCCAACTTTTGCAAAGGAAGTATATGATGTAACAGGTGCAGGTGACACTGTAATATCGGTATTTACTTTAGCAGCAGCAGCAGGAGCTTCGTGGCATGAAGCAGCAAAAATTGCCAATGTAGCAGCAGGAGTAGTAGTAGGAAGAATGGGAACTTCTACAGTGACTAAGGAAGAGATAGTAGAATTTTATGATGAAGTCTATCATGAATGGAAGTAGAAATTAATTGAAAATGGATAAATTATTAGTTTCGACGGAGCAAAGTGGAGGAGACTATGTATAGAATAGGAAATGGATATGATGTTCATAGATTAGTGGAGAATAGAAAGTTAATCTTAGGTGGGGTAGAGATTCCATTTGAAAAGGGGTTACTAGGTCACTCCGATGCAGATGTTTTAATCCACGCCATTATGGATGGATTGTTAGGAGCTTTAGCCTTGGGAGATATTGGGCAACACTTTCCCGATACAGATGAGAGATATAAAGGAATATCCAGTATAAAATTATTAAATCATGTAAAAAAATTAATAGCTGCTGAAGGATTTGAGATAGTTAATATTGATTCCCAAATCGTAATGCAACAACCTAAATTAAAACCCTATATAGTAGAGATGAGGGAAAATTTGGCTAAGGAATTAGAGTTACCTATAAATAGGGTAAGTGTAAAGGCAACTACCGAGGAAAGACTAGGGTTTACAGGGGAAGAAGTAGGAGTGAAATCCTATGCAGTAGTATTATTGAAACAATTAGTAATTAATAATTA
>Ga0256827_10002615_pt1 | contig 11542 bp, 13 predicted proteins | sample CV84metaG_FD_185977 | JGI IMG/M metagenome (GOLD analysis project Ga0256827, IMG submission 185977) | Hydrothermal vent microbial communities from East Pacific Rise, Pacific Ocean - CV84 | ecosystem: Environmental > Aquatic > Marine > Hydrothermal vents | place: Pacific Ocean: East Pacific Rise... | reverse complement strand
AATAGAGCATTTTAAAGAGACAACCATCTACTCCGCCAATCAGTTTATTGTTTCACAAGAGAAGTTGGCAATGGCAGTAAAAACTATTGAAGAGGAGCTAAGTGAACGTTTAGCCTTCTATCAAAAAGAGAATCGGCTACTTGAATATAATCGATTAAAACAGCGTGTAGAGTTTGATTTAGAGATGATAGAGGCAACAGGAATGTGTAAAGGGATAGAGAACTACTCTCGACACTTAACCCAAAAAAAAGAGGGCGAGACTCCATTTACAATGATGGACTACTTTGAAGCGATGCATGGGCATGATTTTTTAGTTATTGTTGATGAGTCTCATGTCTCGCTCTCTCAATTTAGAGGAATGTATGCGGGGGACAGAAGCAGAAAAGAGGTTTTGGTAGAGCATGGTTTTAGACTGCCATCAGCACTAGACAATCGCCCTTTAATGTTTGATGAGTACATTAATAAAGCACCCTATTTTCTTTTTGTATCTGCAACCCCCAAAGAGCTAGAGATTGAACTCTCTTCTGTAGTGGCAGAGCAAGTCGTACGCCCAACAGGACTACTTGACCCACCAATAGAGGTTATTCCTAGTACCTATCAAGTAGAAAACCTCTATGATAGAATGCAACCTATTATAAAAAAGGGCGAGCGAGTATTAATCACGGTACTTACAAAAAAAATGGCAGAGGAGTTAACTACCTACTATAATGATTTAGGATTAAGAGTTCGATATATGCACTCTGATTTGGATGCCATTGAGCGAAACCAAGTGATTCGTTCACTACGTTTAGGCGAATTTGATATTTTAGTAGGTATCAATTTACTAAGAGAGGGACTTGATTTACCAGAAGTTTCACTCGTTGCGATTCTAGATGCAGACAAAGAGGGATTTTTACGCTCAACCACATCACTTATTCAAACCTCGGGACGTGCGGCTAGAAATTCGAATGGTCAAGTACTTATGTATGCCAATAGAGTAACCAACTCTATGCGAGAGACCATAGAGCTAACTCAACAACGACGTGAAAAGCAGATATTATACAATAAAGAGCATGGAATTACACCCAAAACTACACTACGTGAACTTGATACCGATTTAAAAGTAGAAGATGCAGGGGAACTATATAATAAACGTAGTAAAATGGACAAAATACCAAAAGCTGAACGCCAAAGAATTGTCAATGAACTAAAAGCTAAAATGTTAGTAGCTTCTAAAAATCTAGAATTTGAAGAGGCAGCACGACTTCGTGACCAAATTGCAAAAATTAAAAAATTGTAGGTTCATTTTCATCAAATAGCATCCACAAATGAATATGATATAATTCCAAAAAATAAATTATGAGGGTAAATAATGAGTATAGACCTAAGCTCCCCCGACCTCTATTTTAACCGTGAACTCTCATGGCTAAAATTTAACACACGTGTCCTCGCTCAAGCAAAGAATAAATCTCTTCCACCACTAGAAAGAATGAAATTCTTAGCCATCTATGGAACCAATCTTGATGAGTTCTATATGATTCGTGTAGCAGGACTAAAAACGCTCCTTAAAGCACGTGTTCAAGAGACTGCCATAGATAAACTAACACCAACAGAACAGCTCAAAGCCATTCATAAAACCATTCATAAAGAGCAAAAAGTGGTTGAGTCCTCTTTTCAAAATATTATGGAAGAGCTAAAAGAGCATGGTGTAACGATTAAGAACTATACAGAGCTTTCGAGTAAACATCAAGAGAGTATTAAGACAGAGTTTTTTGAACAGATATATCCTGTGATTATGCCCATTGCTATTGATGCGATGCACCCCTTTCCACACTTAAATAATTTAAGTTTTGCCTTGGCTCTAAAACTTGAAGACTCTAAGGGAAACAGTAAACATGGACTGATTAGAATTCCTAGAATTTTACCAAGATTTTTGCAAGTTGACCACTGTTATGTTCCTATTGAAAATGTAGTAGATCACTTCTCAGGCGAACTTTTTCAAGGATTAACTAAAATTGCCTCAATTCCCTTTAGAGTTACAAGAAATGCAGATTTAGAGATAGAAGAGGAGGAGGCTGATGACTTTATTGAGATTATGGAAGAGGGATTACGCTCGCGAAACAGAGGTTTACTTATTCGCTTAGAGCTTATGGAAAATCCCGAACCCTCTTTGTTAAAATTTTTGACCACACACCTCAAACTCGACCCACTTGATATTTACTACTACAATATACCTCTTAATTTAGGTACCCTTTGGAATATTGTAACAGAAGAGAGTCTTGCCTACTTAACACTACCAAACTATAGCCCTAAAATACTTCCTCCTTTTGATGAAGACAACGATATTTTTCAAACTATCGAAAAGCAAGATGTACTATTATATCATCCCTATGAGAGCTTTGACCCTGTTGTCAATTTTATCTATCAAGCAGCCAAAGACCCCAATACACTATCGATGCGTATGACACTCTATAGAGTAGGAAAAAACTCTCCTATTGTAAAGTCCCTTATTAAAGCTGCAAAAGCAGGTAAACAAGTCACTGTCCTAGTAGAGTTAAAGGCACGTTTTGACGAAGAGACCAATCTCCATTGGGCAAGAAAGCTAGAAGAGTCAGGAGCACATGTTATATATGGAATCAAAGGGCTAAAGGTTCATGCTAAAGTGGCACAAGTAACCAAACGTAAAGGAAAAATACTTCAAGGATATGTCCATTTAGGTACAGGGAACTATAATCCTGCAACCTCACGAATCTATACCGATATGAGTTATTTTACAACCAAACAAGAGTTTAATAATGATGTAACCAAATTTTTTCACTTTATTACAGGATTTTCAGACCATAGTAGATTGAAAACATTGACACTCTCTCCAGAGCATATCAAACCTAAACTTATTCGAATGATTACCCATGAAGGGCTACAGAAAGAGAAAGGTTTAATTATTCTTAAAGCCAACTCTTTAGTTGATCCAGATATTATCCAAGCTCTCTATAAAGCCTCTATGAAAGGATGTAAAATAGAGCTTATTATTCGTGGAATTTGTGCATTGAAACCAGGGGTTAAAGGGATTAGTGAAAATATCTCTGTCTTCTCTATTATTGGTAAATATCTTGAACATCCTAGAATCTACTACTTTCAACACGATAAAAACCAATGTTACATATCAAGTGCTGATTTAATGCCTCGAAACCTTGTTCGTCGTATTGAAATTTTAACACCTATTAAAGAACCCAATCTTGTACAGAAAATTAAACAGATTCTCTCTTTACAACTACAAGATAATACTCTGCGATGGAAGTTGAAAAGTTCAGGAGAGTACAAACAGATAAAACATAATGATGAGAAAATCATCAATAACCATGAAATTCTAGAGGAGTACATTACCAAAATACACAATAAGAGCAAAAAAGATACACCCGAGTATGTCACACAGTTGGCAAAAAAAGTCTTAAAAGATTAGAAAGGAGCAAAACAATGTTAATTAAATACAAAGAGTGGACACCTACACTTAAAAAAGGTGCATGGGTAGCTGAAGGTGCAACAGTAGTAGGTAGAACAACTATAGGAGAGGACTCCTCTATATGGTTTGGTACCGTTGTTCGTGGTGATGTACACTCTATTACAATTGGAGATAGAACCAGTATTCAAGATTTATCAATGGTTCATATCACACATCATAAAAAAGAGGATATGAGTGATGGAAATCCTACAGTTATAGGAAATGATGTCACAATAGGACATAGAGTGATGCTTCATGGATGTACCATTGAAGATGCTTGTCTTATTGGAATGAGTGCCACAATTTTAGATGGTGCTGTCATTGGTAAAGAGTCTATTGTTGGAGCAAGTTCCTTAATTACTAAAAATAAAGTTTTTCCACCAAGAAGCCTTATTATGGGAAGCCCTGCAAAATGGATTAGAGAATTAACCGATGCAGAGGTAGATGAACTTTATGCCTCGGCAAAACGTTATGTTACTTTTAAAAATAATTATTTATAAAGCCAACAACTTTTAATCACAAAGTTATGTTAAAATTCAATAAAAAAAGGATTTTAACATGAGGAAAATTACTCCTATAGTTCTTATATCAACCCTATTTCTGACGACAGGTTGTGTCCCTAGAGAACCAAAAGCTACAACGACACTTCAAGTAAATACGAATCCCGACCCAATCTATGTACCTCAAGAAATCATAGTAATACCCGAACAGCCAAGGTTGGTTCCGCAGAATCCAAGAGTACAACAGCCTATTCCTTCTCAACAAATTTCGGTCTCTCCACCATACACATTGCCTCCTCAAATAGAAACACAACCTATTGCCCCAACCTACCAAATACCACAAAGTCGATATTTAGGAGGATATTATAGTAGAAACTATAAGCTTAAAAATTTTATCAACATGATGGTTAGTAAGCACCACTATAATAGATATCAACTCAATGCAATCTTCTCTACAGTACAAAGGGATGAAAAAGCTTTAGATAAATATAATGTGTTTAAAACATCAAAACCAACCTATAGTAAAGCAACAAAAATTGGAGCATGGGACAAGTATCGTTCAAACTTCTTGACCAGTTCAAGAATTAACAAAGGTGTAAATTTTTGGAGAGAAAATGAACATTGGCTCAAAAAAGCATATCAACAGTATGGAGTGGAACCTGAATATATTGTCGGAATTATTGGTGTTGAAACCAACTTTGGTGGATACACAGGAAAACACTCTGTTATGAATGCATTAACAACCTTGGCTCTAGAGTTTAAGAAACGTTCTAAATTTTTTACAGGAGAGTTAGAGAGCTACCTTTTAATGATTAGAGAAGAGAAGATTAACCCACAATGGATAAAAGGCTCATATGCTGGTGCATTTGGTCTGGCTCAATTTATGCCTACAGCATTTAGACAACACTCAATAGATTTTAATCAAGATGGACATACCAACCTTTTTAATTCAGCCGATGCGATTGGAAGTATAGCAAAATATTTTGTGGAACGCGGAAAATGGAAAAATAGACTACCTGTTACAATGAAAACCTATTATAATAAAAAAAGATTTTATGGATTAGCCACAGGATTCAAAACCAGTTACTCTCAACGACATCTTCGCTCTTTAGGAATGAGACCTAGCTCTAATTTCAATGGCTATAAAGGGGATGTTTCTCTTATTAAATTAAGTCGTCGTACACGAGATGAGCTTTGGTGGGGAACTAAAAACTTCTATGCAATCACACGATACAACCCTAAAGATCACTATGCAATGGCAGTACACCAACTTGCACAAGCTATAAAAAAAGCTAAGTATGGGAGATAATTTTAAAGGGGTAGAGTATCAAACTCTCCCCTCTAGATACTATACACTCTCCAAAGTACGCTCTAGCGTATACTTTAAGTCATCATCTAAATCCAATGATTTTAACATCCACTTAATATAACCCGCATCACTTCTAGCAATATCAGCTATCTCTTCACCTTTATATTTTCCAAATTTAAAATTTTTCATCATAACAGGTGTTCTAGTCAACTCTTCTAACTTTACCATTGGATTAACTCCAACATACTCCTCTTTAACTCTTGCTACTAACCTAGAGAGTAAAAGTTTCATAACCAGAACATCTCCAATAGCATCATGAGCCTTAATGGTTATATTATATTTTTCTGCCTCACTTAATTCATCTTTGTAAAGCCCCAAAGAGTATCGAAAATATTGAAGACGATGATAATTAGAATCAGGATAAAGGTGCTTAGAGCAACGAAGGGTATCAATAAGTTTCATCCTATTTGCAAACCCCTCCTTCTCTAACATCCCTAAATCAAATTGAATATTATGAGCTATCAAGTAATTCTGTTCACTATTTAAAGTTGCTAAATCATTATAAAATCGTGTCGATTTAAAGTTGGATTTTCCCTCTAGTATTTCTGGGGTTATATTGTGAACTTCCATAGCCTCTACCTTAATAGGTACCTCTGAAGAGCAGAGTTCATTATAGACATCAACCTCTCCTTTTGCTCCAACAACCATGGCTCCAATCTGAATAATCCTATCTTCCGATTGGTTTCCTGTTGTCTCTGTATCAAATAAAACATATTTAGTCATTATTCTCTTCTTTTTTCTCATTTTTTCTATTTTTAAAATTTTTCATATATCTATAAAATGATTTTAACTCTTCAGTAAAAGAACTCTCTTTCGAAAAGTATCTTTTTTTTATCGAGAGCCAACCCTTTCTAAATCTTCTTTTAAAAGCTAACATTGTAGCCACTGTTGATTTATAGATATCTAAATTTTTTAACCAATCTAAACCATTCATTATTTTTGTATAGAGCCAGTCAAACCAATCAAAGCTCAAGAGTTTCTTTTTAGAAACTTTAAATAACCAAAAGGTAAAAGCAGCAATTGGGATTTTTGTAATATAAAGGAGTAGACCAAAGAGAATTTTTCCTTGTACAAACAGAACTCCTGCAAAAATTCCTGCTCCCTCTACAACCAAAAGAATAACAGTAAAAATCAAGAGTAATATATAACGATTGGTATGCTTAATACTCTGTTCAAGTTTTTGAGTAATATTCCAAGACTCTATCGTATTATAGATAGGTTTTGCAATACCCTCCCAAATAATCTCTTCAAAAAGTATAAAAAGAAAAACAAGTATAAATTGAAGAACCAAGAGCAGACGTTGTGCAATTTTTTGTAGAACAGTCACGGAGTAATCCCTTATAAAAAATATAGAGTATTATAGCAAAGTATTTAAAAGATTAATAAAAAGGGGAAAAAATAAGAGGGAAGAACTCCCTCTTTAATAGTGTGCGAGAAATAGACTCGAAAAAAAGATTATTTTCTTCTAAGCTCTTTAATTCTAGCTTTTTTACCTTTTAATGCTCTAAGGTAGAATAGTTTAGCTCTTCTAACTCTACCACGTCTTAACACAGTAATGCTTTCAATGCTTTCAGAATATAGTGGGAAAATTCTCTCTACACCTACAGAGTTTGCACCAATTCTTCTAACCATCATTGTACGACCTGTACCTTGACCTCTAATAGCGATACAAACACCTTCATAGTTCTGAACTCTAGTCTTTTCGCCCTCTTTAATTCTAACTGCAACTCTTACTGTATCCCCTGCTCTAAAATCAGGAACACTTTTGTTTTCTAATTGTGCTTGCTCAAAGCTTTCAATATATTTATTTCTCATCATACTACCTTTGTATTATTATTTAATAAAACGTAAAACAAACAGAGTTCATTTCACTACATTTACGCTGTGCCAACCTTAGTAGTTAACGCATACGACTAATCATTTTCTGCTTGATTAAAGCTGTTTATGCAAATCGGGTCTAAAGTATTTAGTTTTACACTTAGACATCGCATTTTTTAAGTCCGAAATTTTAGCGTGATTTCCCTTTAATAACTCTGAGGGTACACCAATTTCATTATAAATCTTAGGTTTACTAAACGATGGTGCTTCAAGCACCAAATCTTCAAAGCTTTCAACACTCAAAGAGTCACTATTTCCCAATACACCACTTACATTTCTTGCAATTGCATCACACATAACCATAGAGGGTAACTCCCCTCCTGTCAAGATAAAATCTCCAATAGAAAATAGTTCATCTGCAACCTCTTCTATAAAGCGTTCATCTAGCCCCTCATAACGCCCTGAAACAAAAACGATATGCTCTTTTTTCGCCAAACGTTTTGCATCATTTTGCTTAAAAGGTTTTCCAACAGGTGTTGCTACAACTACATAAATATTATCTACACCACTTTTAATAGCTTTTATAGAATCAAAAAGTGGTTGAGGTGTCATTAACATTCCTGCACCCCCACCAATCATTGGTTCATCTACTTTTCCATGTTTATTATTCGTATAATCCCTAGGATTAATACAAGTAATTTCTATCTGTTTCTGCTCAATAGCTCTAGACAAGATAGAGTCTGAAAAATACCCCTCTACAATCGATGGGAAAAGTGTTAAAAATGAGAATTTCATCTTAAGATGCCTCTAGAATCTCTTTAGCATCTTTAGTAAAGATGGTCTTTGACCCTATATCTTTTTTAACAATATATCTCTCAATATTTGGAATTAAAAATGTTTTAGAAAAACCTTCATTGACTATTTTTTCATCTGTTTCAATAAACATATAATCAACATCGGCCAAACGTTGCATCTCTGCAACTTTTCCTAAACAGATATCATCCTCTATAATCTTGCAACCCTCAAGCTCAAACCAAAAATGTTCATTCTCTTTCAGTTCACAACGAGTACGGGTCTCTTCAAGAGATGCATAAATCTTGGTATTGGTTAATTTTTTGGCATAATCAACACCTGAATATCCCTTGAAAGAGATAATACCTCGTTGAAGATTAATTTCATGAATTTCAAGCAAGCCTGAACTTGATTGAAACGTATAACCTGCTTTGAATTGTTCTGGAAAATCTGTGTGAATATGAAGCTTTAAATCTCCATGAAGTCCATGGGTTTTTCCCACTTGGGCTATAAAAAAACGTTTTGGTTCATTCATAACTTATGATTTTGCTTCGACATTAACACGATAATTACTTCCACCTTTTGCTTTACAAGCAGAAATTACCGTTTTAATAGAGTTGATCATTCGCCCCTCTTTACCAATAAGCTTACCTACATCTTCACTATTTGCAATAATGGTAATCTCATTGTAGTTCTCCTCGATATTTTTGATTGACACAGCAATATCTTCAGGATGGCTAACTAAAAGTTTAGTATATTCAGTAACGAAATCAACAACCATGACTATTTACCTGTAATTTTTTTAACTCTGCTACTCATTTGAGCACCAACACCCAACCAGTAATCCATTCTCTCTGTATCAACAGTTAAATTATTCTCTTTAATCATTGGGTTATAGTGACCAATTGATTCAATCCAACCACCATCTCTTCTTTTTCTACTATCTGTTACTACGATTCTGTAAAATGGCATTTTTTTTCTACCCATTCTTGTAAGTCTAATTGTTGTCATATAAATCCTTGATTTTTATCTATTTTCAGCAAAGGGTAACTACTCCCAAACGTAATATTTACGTGAGTTGTCTGCCGAAGACAACCACAAACAAGCACTGACAACTGCTCTTAATGAGAGAGCACTCATCAACACTTAAAGCGGAATTCTATCTAATTTTTACTTTAATAAAGGTTCAATTAAACTGAACCTTTTATCTTTTGTTGGTTAGCGTGGAATTCCTCCACCTTGTGCCTGCTTCATCATCTCTTGCATCTGCTTCATTCCCCCTTTACCCGAGAGCTGTTTAGCCATTTTTCCTGCATTCTTAAACTGCTTTAAAACACGATTTACATGCATTTGACTCATTCCTGCACCCGAAGCCAAGCGTCGTTTTCGAGTATTATTCAAAAGCTCTGGATGTTCACGTTCTTTTGGAGTCATAGAGCTAATAAGTGCTTTAATCTGCTTCATCTCTTGAGAGTTCTCTAAGTCCATATCCCCAATCTGTTTTGCCATACCACCCATACCAGGGATCATCCCCATAATAGATTTCATAGATCCCAGCTTCTTCATAGACTCCATCTGCTCTAAAAAGTCATTAAAATTAAATTGACCTTTTTTAATTTTTTTGCTTAACTGTTTTGCCTGTTTTTCATCAATGATATTCGCTGTTCGTTCTGCTAAAGACTCTAAATCTCCTGCACCCATTAAACGCGAGACAATTCTCTCGGGAATAAATGGTTCTAAATCAGGCATCTTCTCTCCAGCACCAATAAATCGGAGAGGAACAGCTACTTGATGAGCAATACCCATTGCTACACCACCTTTTGAATCCCCATCAAATTTACTAAGAACAACACCTGTAATTCCGATTTTCTCTTTAAATGTCTGTGCCGTACGAACTGCATCCATACCTGTCATAGCATCTGCCACATAAAAAAGCTCATCAGGATTAGCCACTTTCTTAATACTTGCCAACTCATCCATAAGTTCATCATCAATTGCCAAACGTCCTGCAGTATCTATAAGAACAACATCATAAAGCTCTTTTTCAGCCTTTTTTATTGCCTCTTTTACAATCTGTTCAGGCTTTTTATTCTCATCAGCAACCAATGTTACATCAATCTGCTCACAAATCTGACGAAGCTGTTCAACCGCAGCCAAACGTTGTAAATCCCCCGCAGCAATAAGTACTTTCTTTTTCTTTTGCTCTTTTAAAAAGTGTGCCAGTTTTCCTGTAGTGGTAGTTTTACCCGACCCTTGAAGACCAATCATAAGTACAACAGTAGGGGGCTTAGAGGCAAAAACAAACCCCTGATTCCCTTTTGCAGTTAGAATAGAGGTTAAATTATTTTGTAATGCCTTCAAGAAACTCTCTTTACCAACATTACCTTTAACCTCTTTTTCAACATTGGCTAAAAGCTCTTTAACCACTTTGTGGTGTACATCGGCTTTAAGAAGTGATTTTTTAAGTTCTACAAGTGCTTTCTTCAGGGCTTTATCATCATCATAAAAACGAATTTTATCTATCGCACCTTTAAAACTATTGGTTAGGGTATCAAACATATTATGGCTCTTTCTTTAAATATTTATTGTCGCGATTTTAGCAAAATCAGGGTTAAAATCTAATTATCATCTTTTTTAGTAGAATCTTCATTTTTATCTTTTTTAGGTGACTTCAAAACAAAGTAAAAAATAACCAAAATCAAAAGGTAAGCAGGATAAAAATAGATATTATCGGTAGGTTCATTCATAAAAATTCCTTATTTATATTTTTGTATATCTCTAGGTTCTTTAGCTTCAAAAGCATAACCTAAAAGGGAAATGGCTTTGGCATGTAACAGAACTCTTTTTGAACGGGTAACCGAACCATAACGCTCATCGCCTACAATTGGATGACCAATACTAGAAAGATGCACACGAATTTGGTGGGTTCGTCCTGTTAAAATTTCTATCTCTACTTTACTCTTTTTTCCCTGAATCTCTAATGGCTTTACAATTGTTACAGCAGGTTTTCCACGCTCTTCATTGATTTCAGAGAAGGCTTTTCCCCCCTGTTTATGGGTAGCTATTGGGGCATCAATCCTAGTCTCTTCACAAAATACACCCTCTATCCATGCTACATAACGTTTTTTCACTTTTCGCTGTTTAAATGCATTAATTGCATCAGCTAAAAAATCATCATTTCGTGCAAAAAGAATCACTCCTGACGTATCTCGGTCAAGACGATGGATTAACTCGGTATCATCCTCTTCAATCGCTTCTGCTAACTCATAGCTATCCAAAAGGGCTGGTTTATTAATGGCTACAATATTTTCATCTTGATAAATAATTGAAACTTTCTCAAGCTGTTCCACTCTAAAATTGGTATCATTTGGCATCTCAGCTCTAGCAATTTTTACTTTTTTATCTGTGACGTAGACCAATCCTCGGTCAATTAAATCTTTGGCTTTTTTATTTGATATACCCTCTTGCGTGGCAAGTAGTTTATAGGCTTTTTCCATCTTCTATCTCTCTTATTTTATTTAAAAATATCTCTGTTACAGGAAATGTAACTCGCTTAATTTTACTGGTCTCTCCAGACTTAAATTC
>Ga0256827_10002614_pt1 | contig 11544 bp, 9 predicted proteins | sample CV84metaG_FD_185977 | JGI IMG/M metagenome (GOLD analysis project Ga0256827, IMG submission 185977) | Hydrothermal vent microbial communities from East Pacific Rise, Pacific Ocean - CV84 | ecosystem: Environmental > Aquatic > Marine > Hydrothermal vents | place: Pacific Ocean: East Pacific Rise... | reverse complement strand
CAGCTATTTATATGCTTTTCTGCCTCATGGTTCCAAAACTGCTGACGTGAGCTTTATTGAAGGCTCACATGCACAAACACAAAACTTTTACTACATCTTTGTTTACTACCGTGCTGCCGGTACTGTATACGATCAGCTGGTAGGTGTTTCGGTAATTAAGGATTATAGAATATAAACTCTCTGATAAATTGAAGTATTATTTAAAAGCCGTTGATTATTGCTTAACTAAATTCGAATATGAGATATCAAGTTTTTATGTGAGTTTGTGTAATATCCACACCAGAACATACCTTGATGCTATATGAGGAAGTGCGTCATTCTTTATTATTAGCACTAAAAACAAACAATGATAATTTTTTACTATATCTTTGCGAGTAGCCGTGCCAGCTACTGTATACGATTAGTTAGTTGGTATTTCGGTGATTATTACACTCAATCCCATCCTTACATTTATCATTATGGCTATTCTTTTTCAACTTCGGGTTACGTGGATAGAAACTGAGCAAATGGGGTTTGATACATGGGCTGGTGCTTTACTGGTTATCTTGGGGGCGTTAATGGCGGTTTATGTGAAAAAGAAACCCGATTCAATAAAAAAACAGGCTAATTCGTCAATAGCAGACTGATTAATACCTAATTTTTGTAATTTAGTTCATTATTAATTTTATAAACTATAAGATATGACTCCACGACTTTTCATTATCAGTAAAATAATTGTCTTTTTGGCAATAGTATTATTCTTTGGTTCTTGCAAAAGAGATAATAATGGAAATAATCTGGAATTTATTACGCTTCACCGAACAGAAAAAATACATCTGTTTGATAATGAGAATTACCCATCGTTTAATATGGATTTAAGTTTTACTACCATCACCGACAGTATTGGATACCCTGCTTTATACCATAGCTTATCTACCACATACTACGATAGTTTACATGTTTTTGAAAAACCGACACAGCGCAACCTTCAGGAGTTGTCTAAACTTTTCATTAAAGAATACCGACTCTTAGAAAAAGACCTGGTGGTTGATAGTAGCGATATTGGATCGAGCTTTAACTGGGAAATCATCAAAAACAATAAGATCATCTGTCAAAATAAACAGTATATCTCTTTTGTAAATGAGATCTATATGTTTACCGGAGGTGCGCACGGCAACAAATTAGAGTACTATTATACTTTTTCACTTAAATCTAACACGCTTATCAATGCCAGGAGTTTCTTCAAAGACGGTAGTTGCGAGGCCATTATCAAACTACAGGAAATAGCACTCAAAGAAGAAGTAAAAGACCTGAGTGAGTACTACTTAGATGGTTTATCCTGTACCTCCAACTTTTATATCACCAGGAAAGGTGTGATGTTTCACTATAACCAATACGACATTGCCAGCTATGCAGCAGGAAGTGTTGATATATTGATTAAAACCGATGATATCCTTCCGTTTCTTAAAGATCCTTCTTTACTAAAATAGCAAAAAACGGCTTATTTCTTTAAAACAACATACGCCCAGGGCTGCATCTTAAAGGAAGTCTTACTGGTGTTCTCAAAACCCTTAAGCATGATAGGACGGTAAGCTGTGAGTTCAACATCCTTGATATTGGCAGACACTTCTTCGGGGGATAAGTTTAGTAATACAATGATATGCTCATCTCCTTTAGTTTTACTGAATGACAATACCTTTTCATCTTTATCAGTGATTACAGGTACAAACTCCCCACCATAATTACCATTCCATAACAAAGGATTTTTATGTTTCATGTCAATAAGTTGAGAAATAAAATCCTGTTTAGGATAATCTTTCCAGTCTATCACATCTTTTTCAAAAAACTCCAGGCGTTTTTCGTTAGCAGATTCTTGTCCTGAATAAGTTAAGGGCATTCCTCCCAGGGTGTATGTCAGTACAGCAAACATATCAGCCGACTCTCCCAAACGTTCTTTAATAGTTCCATTCCAGGAGTTTTCATCGTGATTGGTTAAGAAATATAACATATAAGAATTAGAGGGATAAGTATCTTTCTCGTGCTGCACATAAGAAATCACATCCTTAGCATTCTTCTCACCTTTGGCGATGCTGTTCATCAGATGATGAAACTCCCAGCCATAATTCATATTAAATGCCTTATTCAATAAATCGGGCTTTTCCGATTCGGCCAACATAAATACAGGCTTTATCGCATCTAACTGCGGACGAACCCATTCCCAGAAATCGGTAGGCACCTCCCCTGCAACATCACATCGGTAACCATCAATATCGGTTTCTGCAATCCAAAACTTTAAAGCCTCAGCCATGGCTTCACGCATATTGGCATTTGAATAATCTAATGCTATCACATCTGTCCAGTCAAAAGGCGATACAAAGTTCCCTGTAGAATCCTTTTCGTAATAATCATCATGCTTCTCAAGCCATACATTATCCCAGGAAGTATGATTGGCCACCCAGTCTATCATCACATACATTCCCAAAGAGTGTGCTTTCTCCACCAGGGATTTAAAATCTTCGATAGTCCCGTATTCCGGTGCCACTGCTTTATAATCTCTTACGGCATAATAGGAGCCCAATGAGCCTTTATGATTCTTTACACCCACCGGATGAATAGGCATCAGCCACAGAATATCCACACCCATTTTCTTTAAACGAGGCAACTCTTTAGCAAAGGCATTAAAAGTACCTTCCTGTGAATACTGGCGAATATTTACTTCGTACATATTGGCATTTTTTGTCCATTCAACAGGAAGCGACACTTCTTTCTTGGTCACCTGTTCTGTTGCTTTTTCTTTTGGATTTGTATTATCACATGATACTAATATCAAAACAATTAATCCAATAAATATCATTCCTAATAACTTCATCACTAAACCTTTCTATTTAAATATTCTGAATAATCTTTTAAGCGTGTATGGTATTTCTCTTTAAAGAGATGAGAGCTGATTACAAAATCGGCAGTAGCTCGGTTAGAGGCTGTTACCACATTATACAATACGGTTAAACGCAATAATGCTTTCACATCTACATCGTGTGGTTGTGCCGACATTGGATCCCAAAAAAAGATGACAATATCTATTTCGCCCTCGGCAATCATAGCTCCCAATTGTTGATCACCACCTAAGGGTCCCGACATCAAGCGTGTGACTTCGAACCGACGTCCCAACACATCCTCATTCAACTCATCTTCCACTAACTTACCAGTGGTTCCGGTACAAGTGATGACATGCTTACGAAGTGTGATTTTATTAAAGCGAACCCACTCTATCAAATCTGCTTTACGGTTATCATGAGCCACCAACGCCACTCTCTTTTTCTCTAACATATAATTGTTCTTTATTTATTTCCGGCAAAGATAGAATTAAATATCCCACCATTATTATTTCTGTATTACCTGAATATTAATTCTATCGTTATCAAAAGGCATATTAATGCTTATCTGTTTTTTAACAGCATTATAGATCACCACACCTTCCCATTTCTTTTCATTATTTCCGGTATCAACTACCAGCCATTTTTTATGGTTTATCAATACACTTTCGGGGATGCTCTCCACCTGATGTATGATCCAGTTTAATCGTCTGTCGGGTTGCTTTTGGGTGTATTGCAATCTATCTCTTGATAAACTTACAGTAAGCGTATCATGGTTTTTTACTCCTTTTAGTTCTATTAATTGATAGTTGTTATCCTCGATGCTTTTAGCATCCAAACCATCATCTTCAAAAAGTGTATACGAAGCCTCCTGAGAAGTAACAGACGGATAAAAATGGATGTCTAATTCATCTTTAGGATAATCATCGGTCGTGCGATAATCGGGAACCATAGGAATAAACGAACCTTCTTTAATAAATACAGGAATACTATTAATACTAACATCAACACTTACCTGCTGTCCTCCTTTTATGAGTTCCGAACTGTTGAAATCGTACCACCAGCCCTTTGGCAAATACACTTCTTTTTTATCTACGCCTTTGTTAATAATTGGTGCCACCACTATTTCATCACCAAAATAATAGGCATCACTATAGTTTTTCAAATTTTCATCATCCGAATGGTAATAAAAGAGTGGTTTTACAATGGGTTTTCCTGAAATAGTATTCTTATAGGCCGCATTATAAATATAGGGCATTAAGCGATACCTCAGCTGAATGGCTTCACGAACAATATCCTGAGTCTTTTGGGAAAAGAAAATAGGTTCCGAAGGTATTCCAGAACCATGAGGTCTGAAAACAGGATTAAAAACACCCATCTGCAACCACCTGATATACAACTCTTCATCTTTTTCGCCTAAAGCAAAACCACCCAAATCGCTGGAGCTATACCCTAATCCGCAAAGGCTCATATTTAACATTAAAGGGAGCTGCGCCTGAAAGCCACTCCAGGAACGAGACACATCACCCGACCATGGAAATATTGAATAGCGCTGTGTTCCCGTCGCCCCCGATCTGTTGAGGTGAAATAAACGGGTATGAGGATAATGCTCCTGGTATTTATCATGAAGCATGGCGGCCCATTCGTGAGCATAGATATTATGAACCTCCTCGGCCTTACCATTCACATGATACATATCGGAAGGATGCGTCTCCGGTTCTCCCAAATCGCCCCACCAGCCTGCGACACCAATTTCTATTTGTTTTTGATATTGTTCCCAAAACCAATCTTTAGTTGGCTGCTTAAAGATATCCAATAATCCGGCTTTCCCAAAATAGAAATCGTTCATGATATAAGATTCTCCATTTTTATGAGTGGCTAATAAATGAGCAGTATCGGTATGCTGATACCAATAGGAAGTATCAATAATAAAGGGTTCGGTGATTAATATGGTCTTTACCCCTTTCTTTTTAAAATCCTGTATCATCTTTTCAGGCTGAGGCCAGTTTTTCTTATACCATTGTAAGTTACCCAAATACCCTTTGATGCTATCGCCAAACCAATAAAAATCGAGGATGATGGCATCTAAAGGAAAATCGTTCTCAATCATCTCATTCACAATTCCTTCCACCTCATCCTGAGTACGATAGGCCATGCGCGATTGCAGGTTTCCCAATGCCCAACGTGGTGGTAAAGCTTGCCGCCCTACTAACTGGGTGAAGCTTGCAGAAACATCTTCAAACGAGGCTCCCGCCACAACATAATACCGGGGCTGTCCCCCTATGCTCCCAAATTCCATGAGTCCCGCTTCCGATTCATCAATATCAACATAGCCTTTCTGATAGTTATCATAAAATATCATGTATTTACGATCGGATAAAACTACCGGTAATGTATAATTTAAGTTCCTGGCATTCAACTGATAATTATAGTCGGGGCGGTTATACAAATCGAACCTATAGCCTCTTCTGTTCAAGGGAACAGCTCGTTCTCCTGTACCATAAATAGCCTCCTTTTCCGATAACTCAAACCTCACCCCCACAGTCTTAAGCCGTTCGAAAAACCCCAGGGATTCTTTAAGTAATAATGCCTGATGATAATAGTATTCGATAGTCAGCGGTTGTTTATTGATTCGTAATTGGAAACCATCCACTTCCCACTTTATCAAATCGGCATCTTCATATAATTCAGGAGTAGTTTTTTGCGGTGTTATTATCACTGAAGGCGACTCATATATGGTGTGATTAGCCGTATTAAAAGACACTTTAAGGATATTCGAGTTATAAAACTCAAATGTATAATCTCCATGATTAGTATTTAACACCAAAGCTGATTCCTTTAGCGCTATTCCTTTATATACACGCGAAGTATACTTTAAACTATCGGGTTGCTGGACTTGAGGTTTAAAGCCATTCAAAGGAATTAAAAAATCTGTCTCTGCTTTTGTCTTAGCCACCTTTTCGCCTTTGGCATCCCTAAACACTATAGCTATTTGTTGTACTTCAACATCGGGGTCGATATTAAAAAAAGATATGGGGTTCAGTTTCAATAGGTATTTGTCGCCACCCAGTTTCTCCATCTTAAAATCGGCATCGGCTTTGCCCCAATTACCTTTTACAAACTTCCAGTCTTTATTGGTGGCCGAATTGGAGGTGATGAGCCCCACATGAAAATACACTTCTCCGGTCTCGCCAAATAAAGCCTTATTTCCTTTACCAGCATCAAATACAATTTCAATATCATCCTTAGTAGTGGCTTTATGTGGTGTGATGGTGATTTGCGCCTCGAGAATGAGACATAAAAACCCAAAAACTAAAGAAAGTGTTATTTTTTTAATCATAGTACTGATACATTTATGTTCGGTGCTACAAAAATACTAATATTACCATCAGGATATTGTATTTCTAAAAACAATAACTACATTTGACCATGGAATTTATTTTATTAGTATTAACAGGCTTAGCCGGTGGTATCACAGCAGGGATGTTGGGTTTAGGTGGTGGAATATTTTATATACTGGTTTTACCCACCATCATTAGTTGGATGGGGATTCCTGCCGAAAACGCTTCTCCATTTGTAGTAGCCAACTCTATTGCCGGCATTGCCTTTGCTTCCGGGGTCTCAATAATAACGGAATATAAAAGACTTGTTTCTTACGCCTCCGAGATTGCTTATATTGCTATTCCCTCCATTATATTCTCTATGAGTGCCACTTATCTGATTGTGTATAGTCCGTGGTTTTCAAAAGAAGTATTTAATATTTTCGTCGTGCTTTTAATGGTTTTTATTTTGATTAAAATGGTATTAAAAGACAGACTGTTAAAAAGCGGAACACCCATAGACAAAGCCTTAAATATGGCTCAAGGATTTTTCACAGGAAGCATCTCAGGGACTATTTCGGCTTTAAGTGGTTTGGGAGGAGGCGTAATTATCATTCCCATACTTCAGATTCGATATTTACAAAGCATCCGGAAATCGAAGATCATATCTTTAGCTATCATCTTTATCAGTACTGTATTTATCAGCATCCAGAATCTCGTCAGCACCCCGCTTTACAATCTATCGGACATTGAGCATATAGGATTTATTTTCCCTAAAATGGCCATTCCTTTAATTCTGGGCGTGGTCATAGGAGGCCCCATAGGCGTGAAGCTAAGCGCCAGATTGAGCAATAACAGCCTGAACAAAATATTTATATTGTTTGTATTTATGGTGCTGGTAGAAAAACTGATAAACCTGTTTAATTAGGCCTCTTTATACTATTGAAGATAACCAAAACGTTTGAGCTCCTGATCGCTGTCGCGCCAGTCTTTTTTCACCTTCACAAACAGATTTAAGAAAATCTTCTTCTCAAAAAATGCTTCCATATCTTTTCGGGCTTCGGTTCCAACCTTTTTCAACATCTTCCCTTCGTGCCCTATGATGATTCCTTTTTGCGACTGTCGTGCCACATAAATCTCGGCATGGATTTTTATAATATGGTCTTCTTCTTTAAACGAAATAACATCTACCTCGGTTGAATAAGGCACTTCTTTTTGATAAGTGAGGAGGATTTTCTCACGGATAATCTCAGACACAAAAAAACGTTCTGTCTTATCGGTTAGTTGTTCTTTATCGTAATAAGGTGGCGACTCAGGGAGTTTCTCAATAATCAAATCCAGGACCCTCTCGATATTAAATTTCTCGATAGCTGAAATAGGCACAATATCCGCTGTAGGAAATTCATCCTGCCAATACTTCAAGGTCTCCATCACCTCTTCCTGTGAGCTTAAATCAATCTTATTGACCACCACAATAAAAGGCACATTGGTATTTTTTAGTTTACTGTTGATATGTTCATCTTTTAGCCTGGCTTTTTTCTCCACGATATACAAAAAGATATCGGCATCCAACATGGCAGTATCCACAAAACCCATCATGCTTTCTTGTAGTTTATAGTTTGGCTTTATAATACCCGGCGTATCGGAATAAACAATCTGAAAATCTTCGCCACTCACTATTCCCATGATTCTATGGCGGGTGGTTTGGGCTTTGGATGTAATAATACTCAACTTCTCGCCAACTAAGGCATTCATTAACGTAGACTTACCCACATTAGGATTTCCAATGATATTGACAAAACCTGATTTATGTTTTTTTGGCTCTTGCATTATTTCTTCACCTCCCCTATTTTATCTTCAATACTTTTTATCTTGCTTGAAATCCTGTTCGATTTCGACTTCTGAATATCGAAATTTACTACACTATAAATCCTTTCGTGATTCTCAAGTATTTTATACGATTTGTTGATGAGCTCCAAAGCCTGATCCATGGTCTCGGTTTCGAAACTCGTTCCCATTGGGTTTAGCTTATAATCGTATCCACTCTCATCAATCATTTTAATAATCTTACTCACATACTTGCTCACGCTTGTCCCACTATCTGTTGGAAACATGGCAAAGTTAACCAATACTGACATCTTTTATTTTTTAATTCTAAAACTTAGTGAATGATACTTCTCACCTTCGACAAGCAGTATCTTTTTGGCAAAGATAATTTTTGTTTTATAAAAGGTGTTATAGATAGACAAACGTTCGTTGGTTAACTGTTCGCACAACACCTCCTGACCTGCATATCTCTTGATAAAACACAGATCTAAATTAATATAACCCAAGCCTTTATCAATCAATTCATAAACGATATATTTCCGTTCGTTTTTAATATTTATTACCAGCTCACCTTGTCCCCCCGATTTTTGCACACACTCTTCTACAGCATATTCAATAAAAGGATAAATTAATACCGGAGGTACCATCATCTGATCCAAATCTAATTCATCATCGATATTAAACTCATACTTAAGGACATCACCAAATCTCAGCTCCTGGAGTTGTAAGAAATTCTTGATAAATAACACATCGTTTTTTAAAGGCACATACTTTCGTTGTGTCTCACAAATAATCTTATTAATAAGATCGGAAAAGATGGTTAAGTGATGTATGGCCGATTCTATTTTCTTTTGAAACACCAGACTTTGAATAGCCGTTAAGGCATTAAAGATAAAATGCGAATTGAGTTGTAAGAAAATGATTTTCTGGCTTGTTAATACAATATTTCTTTCATTTCGGCTTCTATTAAAAAGATACAATAAGATACTGGAAATGGATACCAGAATCAGAATGATTAAAACAACCCTGGAAATCAGCTGATCTCTTTCCAATTGTGTTTTATGCATCTTCACCTCGGCCAGTTTAAGTTTCTTATACTCTTCGAATTGCCCCATCTGGAAATCCGATTTCATCTCTTTAAATCGTCTGTCGTTTTGAGATTTAAAAAAGGCATCCTGAAGTTTCATTTTTTCTTCCAGAGTTTTAAATGCCTTCTTATACTGGTTTCTGTCGAGATAAATCCTAATCTTCAGGTCCATAGCTCTCATAAAATGAATGCTATGTCTGTAGGGACCGTACAACTCCTCGCCTCGTTGGATATAATAAAGCGCACTATCATTCATTCCCTGCCCAATAAAGCTACCGGCAATATTGTATTGCGAACTGGCCATTAAAAATTCCGAATGTGTTTGAGCACGAATTAATGCTGCCTTTTTATTATACTCAATGGCCTTTTTAAAATCACTCGATTGGCCGGAAATAAAAGCCCGTTTAGTATATATGGTCGATAAATCGATGATAATATTTTCTTTAATAAAAATCTGCTCTGCTTTTTCGTACAGTTGTAAGGCATATATATAATTCTTTCGTCCCAAATAATAATTAGCAGATTGATAATACACAATACCCAATAACTTTCGGTTATTTAGTATTAAGGCATTCTCTTTGGCTTCGGATAAATACTCGTGAATGGTTTGATATTCTTTTAATTCATCCAACGGTTTAATGCTCGACAATAACACATTAGAATATTTCTCTCTAAAACACTCTTTATCGTACACCTTTAAAGCTTCTTTATAATAATTATACGAAATATCGTACTTACCCATCTTATAATAAATCAGCCCCAGCACCACATTAGTTGCCCCTAGTTGTTCAGCTGTATTATTATTCTCAAAAATGGCAAGTGCTTTTTTACCATATTTAATAGCGTTGATATTATCGTCATAAAAAACGGCCATTCGGGATTTATTTAATAAGATATCACCACGAATAACAGGATGAATATTATCTAGTTTTATTGAAAACAATTCATCCTTTAAGCTATCGGCAAAAACGGTATTTCCCATAAGATATGCCGCTACGGATTGATGAAGAAGCAGGTTGGTAAATAAAACAGGCTCCTCGAAGTATGTGATTTGAGACAACTCTTTTTCACAAAAGTTATAGGCTTCCAGAACATCGTAATTTAAAAGGCTATCAATACTTCTACTAATATTCTCATCTTTCAAGATTAATTCAGAAGAATGGATATCGGTATTCTGTGCATCAGCATTCAATATACCCACAAAGCTACATAGCATAATAACTATGGAGAGCATACTAAAAATCTTTTTATACAAATTGTTTAAAAGCATAAAATGAATCAATCAATGTGGACGATACAGCATAAAATAAAAAAGGCAAAAAATCTCATTTATTTTTCTCAAAGATAGTCATTATTAACATCAAAACAAGTCGCAATATTTGTATATTTGTAATCTTAAAAAAATTTAGGAATCATTATAAAATAAATAATATTATGTCGGAAAAAATATTTGATCAAGTAGACCCTGGCGTCATCTATGGCGATGATGTGAAAAAAGTTTTTGAAATTGCCAAGAAGAATAATTTTGCTTTACCAGCAGTCAATGTTACAGGAACCAACACCATTAATGGTGTTTTGGAAACTGCTAAAAAAGCCAATTCTCCTGTAATTATACAATTAAGCAATGGTGGTGCTAGTTTTTATGCTGGCAAGTCATTATCGAACCAAGATCAGTTAGCTGCCATATCAGGTGCTGTTTCAGCGGCTTATCATGTGCACGAAATGGCAGAGCACTATGGCGTTGTAGTTATCATGCATACCGACCACGCTGCCAAAAAATTACTCCCCTGGATTGATGGCCTTTTAGATGCAGGCGAAGAGTTCTACGAAATGAACGGTAAACCACTTTTCAGTTCTCATATGCTCGATTTATCAGAAGAAACACTGGAAGAAAACATCTCCATCAGTAAATCGTATCTCACCAGAATGGCCAAGATAGGGATGACATTAGAAATTGAATTAGGTATTACCGGAGGCGAAGAAGACGGTGTAGATAATACCGATGTTGATTCATCAAAATTATATACCCAACCCGAAGATGTGGCCTATGCTTATAAAGAATTATTAAGCGTGAGCTCTAATTTTACAGTAGCTGCTTCTTTTGGAAACGTTCATGGTGTTTACAAACCAGGTAATGTAAAACTAACACCTAAGATATTAGACAATTCGCAGAAATACATTGAGAAAGAATATAATACAGTAACAAATCCTGTTAATTTTGTATTCCACGGTGGATCGGGATCCAGCCCCGAAGAGATTAAAGAAGCCATCTCGTATGGTGTGATAAAAATGAATATCGACACTGATACCCAATGGGCATTCTGGGATGGCATTCGTGAATACGAAGCCAAATATCACGACTATTTACAAGGTCAGATTGGAAACCCCGATGGCGATGAGGTGCCTAATAAAAAATACTACGACCCACGTAAGGTCCTCAGAGCTGCCGAAGAATCTT
>Ga0256827_10002613_pt1 | contig 11546 bp, 7 predicted proteins | sample CV84metaG_FD_185977 | JGI IMG/M metagenome (GOLD analysis project Ga0256827, IMG submission 185977) | Hydrothermal vent microbial communities from East Pacific Rise, Pacific Ocean - CV84 | ecosystem: Environmental > Aquatic > Marine > Hydrothermal vents | place: Pacific Ocean: East Pacific Rise... | reverse complement strand
GAGTTTATCACTAAATTAGGAGTGCCTTATTATTGTTTTCATGATTTTGATTTGATTGAAGAAGCCGATACACTGGCACAATCAGAGAAACGTTTGCAAGAGATTACAGAATATGCCAAAGCAAAGCAAGACGAAACGGGCGTTAAACTCTTATGGGGAACCTCTAATCTGTTTTCTCATCCGCGTTATATGAACGGGGCGTCTACCAATCCCGATTTTAAAGTATTGGCACATGCCGGCGCACAAGTAAAAAATGCTTTGGATACCACCATTGCTTTAAATGGGGAGAACTTTGTATTCTGGGGCGGTCGCGAAGGCTATATGTCTTTATTAAACACCAATATGAAACGTGAGCAAGAGCATTTTGCACGTTTCTTACATATGGCTAAAGACTACGCCCGGCAGCAGGGCTTTAAAGGGACTTTCTTTATTGAGCCCAAGCCCATGGAGCCTATGAAGCATCAGTATGATTTCGATTCGGCTACGGTGATAGGTTTCCTACGTGAGCATGATTTATTAGATGATTTCAAACTGAATATTGAAGTCAACCACGCCACTTTAGCAGGCCATACCTTCCAGCATGAATTACAAGTGGCGGCAAATTCGGGATTATTAGGCAGCATAGATGCTAATCGTGGAGACTACCAAAACGGTTGGGATACCGATCAGTTTCCATTAAATATCTACGAAACCGTAGAGGCTATGTTGGTGATCCTGGAAGCCGGTGGCTTTAAAGGTGGCGGCATTAACTTTGATGCCAAACTACGACGTAATTCTACCGATTTAGAAGACCTGTTTATCTCGCATATCTCCGGAATGGATGTATTTGCCCGTTCGTTGATTATAGCCGATAAAATCAGAAACGAATCGCCTTTACCACAAATGCTTAAAGACAGATATGCCTCTTATGATGCAGGAGCAGGGGCCGATTTCGAAAATAAAAAACTGAGCTTAGAAGACTTGCATCAGATAGCCGGTCAACAGGAATTAAAACAAATAAGCGGTCAGCAAGAATTATTCGAAAGTATTATTAATAGGTATATTTAATTTCATGATTATTGAAAGTTAAGAAGTATACCAAAATAAAAATGCACATTTAATAGTGCATTTATTCAGATAATTGTTGAATGTGTTGTGCATTTTTATATCTTTGTGAATAATAATTTACAATGTAATGAGAACACTTTATCAGAAATATGAAACGCTTTTGCAAAATACGACAACAGAGTTTAAGCGTTATTTGTATACAAAAGTTTCCTGGGACAGTCGTATGATTGGGATCATTGGAGCTCGTGGTGTCGGTAAAACAACCATGATACTTCAATATATCAAGGAAAACCTAAACAGTAAAAAAGCCTTATATGTATCGGCTGATGACATCTATTTTAGTGAAAACAGGCTTGTTGACTTAGCCGATGATTTCTATAAAAATGCCGGAGAATATTTGTTTATTGATGAAATACATAAGTACACAGATTGGTCTCGTGAGTTAAAAAATATTTACGATTCATTTCCCGATTTAAAAGTTGTATTTACCGGTTCTTCGATCCTTGATATACTTAAAGGTTCTGCCGATTTAAGTCGTCGTGCCATAATCTATAAATTACACGGACTATCATTTCGGGAATATTTGAATTTCTTTCATCACTACGAAATAGATGCCTATTCGTTAAAACAAATAATCAATAACGAAGTAAAACTAAAAAATATAAAGCATCCACTTCCGTTATTTAATGATTATTTGCAACGCGGACATTATCCTTTCGGACTCGAAAATGAAATGAATTTACGTTTAGGACAAATCATCGTTCAAACATTAGAAACAGATATTCCGCAATATGCCAGTTTAAATGTTGGAACAAGTCGTAAATTGAAACGATTGCTTTCCATTATTGCGGAAAGCGTGCCCTTTAAGCCAAATTTCTCGAAAATAGCAGAGATAATAAATGTGAGCAGAAATTCTTTGGACGACTATTTCTTATATATGGAAAAAGCGGGATTAATTGGACAATTACGCAACGAAACAAGCGGTATTCGTGGATTGGGCAAAGTTGATAAAGTGTATTTAGATAATACTAATATTATTTTTAATCTGGTTGGAGATCAATCAAATATTGGGAATATACGAGAAACCTTTTTCTTTAATCAAATGCGTGTAAATAATGATCTCATATCATCCAAAAAAGCCGATTTTGTTATTGATGATTATACATTTGAAATTGGTGGAAAAAACAAACAACAAAAACAAATTGAAAAAGACGGCAAATCATTTGTGGTAAAAGATGAGATTGAATTTGGTTATCGTAATGTCATACCACTTTGGGCTTTCGGAATAAACTACTAAATTAAACAAAACAAAAAATGTCCGTTACTAAAATACCTAAGGATATAAAACATTTATAAAGGATTAATTGTTATATTTGACAGGTATAAACAAATGATTCCATATAGCTGTCAATCAGTAAAATAAAAGCGTAAATGCATAGTAAATTAAAGATATAACGGTAATAAAAGTAGTACAGTTTTTTTAATATGTTGGGCACAATACAAAGAAACGATACAGCAATGAATGAAACAGAAAGAAAATAGAGAATGGAAAGCCAACGCACAAATTGCACATTTGGTTTTTTGCCGACACACAGGCAAACTCAAAAAAACCAAAAGAGCAATTTTATTTCCAACACTCAAAGATTGAATGTACCTTTGAATTTTTAATAAATGAAGGATAATTTTATGAACATAATAGACAAGGGAATAGAAAAAGGACTTATTAAATTTGATGAGGACAAAAAATATATAACCTATATCCATCAAGACAAAAGGCGGAATTATACGAACCCAGAGGAACAAGTGCAAGCAGAAGCATTTGTAAAACTTGTCTTGTCTTATGGTTATCCAGTTGAGAGAATTAAGCAATTTGTAACAGTAAAGATGGGTGCTTCATCAAAAGAAGCCGATATTATCGTTTATAATGATGATGAATGCTCAAAACCACACATTGTTGTTGAATGTAAAAAAGAAGGTGTATCAGAACTTGAATTTATTCAAGCAATTGAACAAGCAGCAGCATACGCTTATGCAATATCTGGAACCGTAAAATACATTTGGATTACATCAAGAATTAAAAACGAAACATTTTTAATTGATAAAGAAAGTGATGTAAAACAAACAACCCCTGATATTCCTCGTTTTGGTGAAACCAAAATACAAAAATACAAATATGCCAAAGGTGGAAGAAGGCAAAATGAAGATGCAGGAAATGACAAAATAAAACAACAGTTCTTTGAGCTTGAAACAATTGGTGAAGATGAATTAACAAGTCGTTTTAAACAAGCTCATAATTCACTTTGGGCAGGTGGTGAACTAAATCCGAGTGAAGCGTTTGACGAACTGGATAAACTAATTTTTTGCAAAATTTGGGACGAAAGAAAGAAAAGAAAAAAAGGTGAACCGTATGATTTTCAGATTTTCAATGAAGAAATACCAAAAAATGCAACCAAAGAACAGATTGAAAAAATAGAATATAAAATATCTACTGACCTTTACAAACGTGTAAATGCTCTTTATGACCAAGGGAAGAAAAAAGACCCCGAAGTATTTAAAGACAACATAAGACTTTCACACCAAAAAGTTAAAACAGTTGTTGGGTACCTTGAAGCTGTAAACCTTAGTGCTACCGACCTTGATAGTAAAGGAAAAGCATTTGAAACTTTTATGGGCAGTTATTTCAGAGGTGATTTTGGTCAATTTTTCACACCTCGTAGTATTGTAAAATTTATTGTAAACACTTTACCAATCACAAATGATAACAGAGTTTTAGATACCTCTTGCGGTAGTGGTGGATTTTTGCTCTATGCACTCGATAAAGTAAGGCAAGAAGCGGGAGAATATTACGAAGACGGAACAGTTGAACATCACAGACACTGGCACGATTTTGCAGAAAAAAATCTTTTTGGCATCGAAATTAATGAACAGATTGCCAGAACAGCCAAAATGAATATGATTATCCACGATGATGGGCATACAAATGTTATCGCATCAGATGGTTTATTGCGTGATAAAGAGATGCAACAAAAAAGTGGCAACAAAGAGTTTAAATATGGAAGTTTCGATTTTATAATTACAAATCCACCTTTTGGTAGTAAAGTAAAACAAACAGAAAAAGCATATTTACATCAATACGGTTTAGGAAAAAAAGAAACCGACATTTTTGCAAAAAAAGAATTAACAGACGAGCAGAAAAAACGAGCAAACCAAAGCACCGAAGTATTATTTATTGAACAATGCCATAATTTTTTAAATGATAATGGATTTTTAGCAATTGTTGTTCCTGATGGAGTATTAACTAACAGTAGTTTACAATATGTAAGAGATAGCATTGAAGAATGGTTTAGAATTGTAGCAGTTGTGTCTATGCCTCAAACAGCTTTTGCACACACAGGTGCAGGTGTTAAAAGTTCTGTTCTGTTTTTAAGAAAATGGAAAGGTTCTAAAACAACAGAGATTAAAAACCTAAAACAAACTGTTTTAGACCAAGTTAAAAAGGATAACAGTTTCTTGAAAACAATTGAGAAGTTAGAGAAAGAAAAAAAAGAGATAATTAAAAATCACACAGGTTTTGAAAATACAACTGATGAAATCGATAAAAAAGTAATTGAAAAAACAGATGCTTTCAAGGATTGGAAAAAGGAAATAAACGATCTTTATAATCAAAAGATTAACGATTTTAAAGAAGATTTAACTGATAAATATCTTGCTTTAAAACAAGAGAAATTAACAGATTACCAAATATTTATGGCTATTGCCGAAGATATTGGTTACGATGCCACAGGTAAACCGACAGGAAATAATGAACTTGATGTTATTGAAAAAGAGCTTTCCCGATTTATTAACCATATAATAGAGACGGAGTAGTTATGAGCAATTTTCAATTAAGTAATACAATTGATAGTGATAAAGTTTTTTTGGTTAATCTTTCGGAAATTGAAGGAAGATTAGATCCACACCCTTATCATAAAGAAAGAAAAGAAACAATAAAGAAACTTGAAAAGATACAATGTAAACCACTACGAAGTGTTGTAATGTCAAATAAAGTTACAACAACTGATATTGATGAAAATGACATTTATATAGGTCTTGAAAATATTGTAAGTAATTCAGGCGAATATATAAAAACAAATGAAAAAACTTCAATTAGTAGTGCCGCAATTTTTAAAAAAGGGCAAATATTATTTCCAAAATTACGTCCATATTTAAACAAAGTGCATTTAGCTTTATTTAATGGGTTGTGTTCAACTGAATTTCACATATACGATGTAGTTGGTTTAATACCAAAATATTTATTTATTTATCTTCAATCAAATTTAATTGTTTCTCAAACAAAACATTTAATGACAGGTAATACATTGCCACGTTTACAAACAGAAGATATTAATAAGTTACCTGTTCCTATTCTTTCTGATGAAAAGCAGCTAGAAATAATAAAAAAATATGACAAAGCTTTTAATGATAAACAACAAAAAGAAGCCGAAGCAAAAAATCTTCTGGCAAGTATTGATGATTACTTATTAAAAGAGCTTGGAATAACATTACCCGAAAAAAATAATTCACTAAAAAACAGAATTTTTACTACAAGCATTAAAGATGTTAGTGGTGGTAGATTTGACCCTATCTTTTATTCAGATAATATCCAATTTTTACAGAAATCAAAATATCAGTATAAAAATCTTAGAGAATGTGTTACTGGGTTTAATTCAGGATTTGGAATTGGTAAAAATGAACAAGATAAAAATGGAGATGGGATAATTCAAATACGACCAACTAATATTGACAATAATGGTAATCTTAAATTTGAAAAAAACATTCTAGTCCCAGTTGAAAAGGTTACTGATGATAATAAATTAGTTTATGGTGATATTATTTTTAACAATACTAATAGTCAAGATTTAGTTGGTAAAACGGCAATATTCTTATCAGATATACCAGTTGCAACATACTCCAATCATATAACCATTTTGAAAGCAAAAGAAAACTTGGTTAATTCTTTTTATTTAAAGGAGCTATTAAACTTATTTCAACATCATAAGTTTTTTTATTCTATTTGTACTAATTGGAATAATCAATCAGGTATTGGAAATGAATTGTTGAAAAAAATAAATATCCCGTTGCCTCCACAGAAAAAACAAATCGAATTAGCTCAACACATCTCTGATATAAGAGCCAAAGCCAAACAATTGGAGGAGGAAGCCAAAGAAATATTAGAGAAAGCCAAACAAGAAGTTGAACAAATAATATTGGGTGAAAAATGAAACTAACAGGAATAATACATACATTAGGTGGCTTTCACACGATTAGAGGTTTTGCAAAACTTGAAGATATTGCTAATATTTCAGAGGCAGAAGAATTTCAGCGTGATTTAATTCCTGAACATAAGCAAGAAATTAAAGAATTTTATCAAAGGAAGAAAGATTTATTCTTTCCTGAAATAGTCCTTTCGCATACATTAAAATATGATTTCAATAAAGATGGTGCAATTACAGGTACAAATCCATTAAAAGATATTGCTATTGATAAAAAAGAGTTTATTTCTAATGTTGATGAAATAAAATTCAAACCACTATCAACGGAAGTTGGAAAACAGAGAGTTGTTGAGATTACGATAAATGATGAATGGCTAACAGAAAATAAACCTTTTTCAAGAATTGATGGTAATCATCGAATAAGTGCCTATTTAGAACCTGATGAACACAAACCTTTTGAAGAATACACTGCACCTTTTTGCATAATACTGTTAAGCGATACTTCTGAAAGTAATAAAAGTAAAAAAGTTGTTTTTCATAATATAAATTCCAAAGCAAGAACGCTTACAACAGAAGAAGAATTAAAAGGAATTATTGCAAACAGTGATTTTTCAGATGATGAATTAAAAGAAAATTTTGGTATTAATTATTATTATTCGAAATTATTAATAAATCTGTTAAATGGTGAATTGTCAGTTATTTTTCCAAATATCTATAGAGCGTTTCTTAATAAAAATTCTGATGAGTATAAAAATACAGTTATTTTTAAACTAATAAGATTTCTTAACAATAACAATTTAATATCAGAAGACAATGATATTACCACAAAAGTATTTCCTGCAATTCAAAAAGTAAATTCAGAATTTTATCAAAAAGACAAATTAGTAAATACTACAAATAGTGCATTTTTAATATCGTCAGTGGGAATAGAACTTCATCAAAAGATGAATGTGAATTCCTTTGTAAACTGGCTTTCAAATAATCAATTAGGTGAGTTAGAGGAAATAAAAGCTAAATCTATTTTTGATATTTATCTTAAAATTCACGAGCATAATCCAAAAGTTTTTGTTGCAATGCCATTTTTTGATGAAGCACAAGTAGAAAGTTACAATTCAGCTTATCAAAGAGTAATTACAAAGATAAATGAAGAAACCACAGATATTAATATTGAATTAATTCCAATAATGGTTCATAAAGGAGGGACAAAAGATATTGTAGTTGATATGTTCGATAAAATAAATAGTGCAGATATTTTCATAGCAGATATTAGTCAAGCAAATGCAAATGTAGCCTACGAATTGGGATATGCACGTAGCAAAAATATTGAAACAATAATTGTTCGAAGACATCAAGATGAAACTGATGTTCCTTTTGATTATGAACACGATATTCGTTCCCCATATGACCCAATGGCGTTAGATGGTTTGGAAAATAGTGTTTATGAAGATATAAAAACGATATTAATAAAGAAAGGATATAGTTTTAATTAGATATGGATTTAATAAAAGATAAAGAAGAATATTTAGAAGATTTCTCTGGCACTGCAACTTCTACTGTATCAACAAAACACGAGGAGGCATTAAAAACAGCATTAGATACTCGTAAATTTGAGATAGAATTATATTGGAAGCGAGCTACATATTTTTGGGCATTTATTGCTGCTTCATTTACAGCATATTTTGTTTTACTTACTTCTGACAAAGTAGAAGCTCATAAATACTTAACTATTATTATTTCTATAATTGGTTATCTTTTTTCTTTGGGATGGTATCTTGTAAATAGAGGTTCTAAATATTGGCAAGAAAATTGGGAAAGACACGTAAGTAATTTGGAAGGTAAAATACAAGGTCCACTTTTTGGAATTATAAAAATGCCTGAAAGGAATTATTTTTGGAAGCCATTAAAAGGCTACCCTTATTCGGTTTCAAAAGTAAATCAGTTTTTAAGTTTAATATTTACAATATTCTGGTTTGGGATATTTATCTATTCTTTACTATTTAGCTATGACAAATTAAAAGCTATACCTGCTTGGCTTGTTATTAATAATACTTATGTGATTTTTACTCTTTGGATTTTGGGGATAATAGGTGTTACATTCTTGATTTTAAAATACACACAATCTTTTATCGTAAAAGACGTAAAGGATTTGTCAAAAGAAAAACGAGATGAAAATATATTTTGTAAGAAATAATGTCAACCCTAAAGCCATACACATTTGCAATTCACACGAGCCACCGCTTGACCAAAAATTGCAAAAGAGTATGTCTTGCCAACGCACGGAGAAAATGAAACTTGTTGTAAATTGGAAATAGTATAATGATATCATTGAAAGAACCCCAGCCCATAACAAACAACTGAGTTAAAAACCAAGCAAAAACTACAAGCCCCTCTTTTCCAAACCATCTTTGTATTTGTAGAGGTTGTACAGAATGGTACTTTTTATATAAGCATCGGCCAGCCTGCCGTTGGGGGTAATGCCAAGAGAGAAAAATCCAATGATATAGTAAAACAAAGAATATATTAAAATGAGAATACATTTATAGAAATGATTAAGAAGGAGAAATTATGATAATCAGATTTAGTTTATGGGCTATCATGCTTTTAGGAGGAATTATTGGTGGATATTATATTGATAATATTTTATTTGTGGATATTCATAGCAATGTGTTGTTTCATATTATTAGTTTTTTGCTTGGTGTTTTTGTCTTACTATTAGTCACGAGAATCAGTAAAAATACGGGAAGGACACTAGCTAAATATGGAAGAAAGGGCGAAGTAAAAAGAATGGAAACAAATGTACTTGCTAAAGAAGGAATATATAAATATATGAGGCATCCAATGCATTTAGGATTATTCCTTTTCCCTGTATCTATCGCATTCCTTGTGGCATCGCCATCATTTATTCTTATTATTAGTCCGATTGAAATACTGTTTATGCTAATAATGATAAAACTAGCAGAAGAGCCGGAAGCAGTTAGAAAATTTGGAGATGAATATCTTGAATATAAAAAACAAACACCTATGTTTTGTTTAAAAATTGACTGTTTAAAAGAATTATTGAAAGATGTTCCAAAATTGAAATGATATGAATTTGAATATCACCAAGTTGTTCTAAAGAAGAGATAAAATGAAAAAAATAAAAGCACATACCCCCAACAAAGAAGAGAATTAAAAATCAAGCGAAAAAGTGTATTGTTTCTATTCCCAAATCCTCTTTTCCAACCCCCTTTGTATTTGTAGAGATAGTTTAGTGACCGACTGACATTGATGGAAGAACCCTTCTTATAGCCATTACGAAAATAACTCCCGGATATCATCAGAGGTGATGGTTTTCATCATATTCTCATCGGTTTGAATGATATCGCTGGCGATTTTCTTTTTCTTCTTCTGTAGGTTGAGTATTTTCTCTTCTACGGTATTCTTACAGATCATACGATAAGCAAATACCTTTTTATCTTGTCCAATACGGTAACAACGGTCGATGGCTTGTTCTTCAACAGCAGGGTTCCACCAGGGGTCTACCAGGAATACATAGTCGGCAGCAGTGAGATTTAGACCTGTGCCACCTGCTTTAAGGCTCACTAAAAAGACACGAATGTTTTCATTGCTCTGAAAGTTCTCTACGCTCTCTTGCCTTTGGTTTTTGGAGCTTTTACCATCTAAGTACTCATAATCGATATGATGTTGATCGAGTTCGTTACGGATGAGGCTCAGCATACCCACAAATTGCGAGAAGATCAGGAGTTTATGTTGCGATGTTTTCTCGGTGATAAAACCTAAAAGCTCTTTTATTTTCACCGATTGCCGGCTGGAGCTGTTTTTAAGTAGGGCAGGAGAGTCACAAATCTGACGTAGGCGTAGAAGCCCTTCCAGGATATACATCTTGGATTTCCCTATGCCTTCGTCGTCAATCTTTTGTAAGATCTTATCTCTATATTCGTTACGATAGGCATCATAAACTTGCCGTTGCTCGCTTTCCATTTCGCAATAGAGCACATCTTCGGTTTTTGGAGGCAGCTCTGTGGCCACTTGTTCTTTGGTGCGACGCAAAATAAAAGGATTGGAGAGCTTCTGCAATTCTTTGGAAATCTCTACATTGGCATCTTTATCTATTTTATTGGAATAGTCTTCTTTAAAAGCTTTGATATTTCCAAAGAAACCGGGATTCACAAAATTCATTTGAGCAAATAAATCGAAAGTAGAGTTCTCGATAGGGGTGCCTGTGAGCGCAAATTTATTATGGGCTTTTAAAATGTTAGTGGCTTTATAGCGTTGCGACATAGGGTTTTTAATAGACTGTGATTCATCTAAAACCACATATGAAAATCTATAGTCTTTTAAGATTTCAATATCGCGAACCAGAACGCCATAGCTGGTAAAAATAATATGGAAATCGGAAAACTTATCGGTGTTTTTGTCTCTTTGCAAACCATAGTGGTAGTGTGCCTTTAGCGAAGGTGCAAATTTGGCAATTTCGTTTTCCCAGTTAAAAAGCAAGCTGGTAGGTACTACGATAAGAGCAGGAGGATCCGATTTTTGTAGTTTCAATTTTAGGAAAGTCAATATCTGAAGGGTTTTTCCCAAACCCATATCGTCGGCCAGGATGCCCCCCCATTTCAGGCTGTCCAAAAAGTGTAGCCATTGCAAACCTTCTTTTTGGTAGTCGCGTAGTTGGGCTTTAATGCCTCTGGGAACGTTTACCTTTTCTATCTCGTTAATCTCTCGTAGACGGCGTTTCTTCTCACTAATCTCCCTGAGGATATCGCTATCATCAATTTGTTCAAAGAGTTCATCTATCACACTGAAACGCAGTTTCGAGATGCGTAGTTTGTTCTCGTGAACTTCGGCATTTCTAAAATATTTCTGGAATTTCTCTAACCATTCCTCAGGTAATATCCCTACGGTGCCATTTTTTAACTGAATGAATTGTTGTTTGTTGATGATGGCTTTTTTCAGATCGGCGATTTTTATCTGGTAATTACCAAATACTACCTGTACATCAAGCTCAAACCAGTCTTCTCCCGATTTTAAATGAGTGGATACTTTGGCCTGAAAAGGTGAATATTTGAATTTCTTTAACTCATTGGTGCCGTATATTTCTATGCCTTCTTTCTCTAATTGTTCGTAGAAGCTGTAAAACCACATCTTGCGCATAAGCTCATCGAAAGGAAGATGGAAAATACGAGAGTATTTTTGCTGTTGGAACTCGGGATGCAGCTCGCCCAGGAAGTTCAGGAAATCCTCTTC
>Ga0256827_10002612_pt1 | contig 11547 bp, 10 predicted proteins | sample CV84metaG_FD_185977 | JGI IMG/M metagenome (GOLD analysis project Ga0256827, IMG submission 185977) | Hydrothermal vent microbial communities from East Pacific Rise, Pacific Ocean - CV84 | ecosystem: Environmental > Aquatic > Marine > Hydrothermal vents | place: Pacific Ocean: East Pacific Rise... | reverse complement strand
ATCCTGGCAGCCTTTTTATTGTTGAATCCCGAAAGAGGTATCGAGAGATGGAGAAAGAATAATAATCTAACTTTGCAATCAATTAATTCACAACTTCTAACTTTTAACTTAAAACTCAGAACTTAATAACTCAGAACTTTTAACTCTAAATGATAAAACACATAAAACACGACCAAATAGACTTTAAGCGATACGATGAGTGCGTGAATCGTTCTATGGGAGCTTATATCTATGCTTATTCGTGGTATTTGGATATAGTGGCAGGTGAGTGGGATGTGCTTGTGGAAGATGATTATGTAAGTGTTTTTCCTCTTCCTTTTAGAGTGAAATTTGGAATTAAATATATCTATCAGCCTGTTTTTACTCAGCAGTTGGGCTTGTTTTCTACGGCTCTTCAAGGTATTGCAAAACTTAATGAATTTATTAGTGTTATTCCTAAAGAGTTTAAACTCATTGAAATAAATCTCAATAAATATTACGTTACTATAAAGCGTAAAAACTATAAACTTGTTGAGAATCTTAATCTTGAATTAGATTTGGCTAAAGATTATGAGCAAATTCATAAGCAGTATTCTACCAATCTGAAAAGAAATATAAAAAAGGCCAAGAAAAACGAATTACAAACATCCAATCATATAAAGCCAGAGCAATTAATAGAGCTTTTTAAGAGCAATAAAGGTAATGAGTTGAATGTATATTCGCCAGAAGATTATGTTCGACTAGGAAGATTAGCATATATGCTTTTGCATAAGGGGAAAGCAAGTATTGAAGGAGTTTACAATAAAGAAAATACTCTTATTGCAGCAGCATTATTCGTATTAGGAAGTACACGTTTAATCTTTCTATTTTCGGGTTTGAGTGATGAAGGAAAAGAAAAAGCGGCCATGCCATTTCTTATTAATAATTTCATTGAGAAACATAGTAATTCCAATAAGATTTTTGATTTTGAAGGTTCAAATAATGAATCTCTAGCACGGTTTTATAGGAGTTTTGGAGCACAAGAGTATCATTATTTTGGTCTTCGTCAATATCGATTTCCTTTCAAACAAATAGCGAAACTTAAAAATAAACTTAATTCTTAACCTACTTTCCAAAAAAAACTTTCCTTGTCATTCTTTACCCCGCCCTAAAGGGAGAACTGCCACTGAAAGTTTTTTAGAGCCTAATATTCTTTCAAAATATTATAAATAGAATCCCTCTCAATAGGCTCACGACCCACAGCTTTTATCATTTCTACCATATTATCAGTAGTCATACTTGGCGATTGGTCTTCTGCTCCGGCAAGAGAATATATCTTTGTACTATCGTTAATAGTTCCATCAAAATCATCAACGCCAAATGAAAGCAAAAGTTGAGAAATATCTTTGCCAATCATTGGCCAATAAGCTTTTATATGGTCAAAATTATCAAGATAAATCCTAGAAATAGCGTAAAGCTTAATATCCTCAATTATACTTACTTCTCCAAGGTAAGAAAGTTCATTATTCTCTTTCTTATATTTAAGTGGAATAAGCACATTAAAACCATTTGTTTTATCTTGAAGCTTTCTTAATCTATCAAAATGATCGATGCGATGTTCCTCATTTTCAATATGACCATAAAGAATAGTTGCATTAGTAGGAATATCAAGTTCGTGAGCTGTTTGATGTAAACTCAACCACTCTTCTCCAGTATCTTTATGAGGACAAACCTTTTGGCGAATTTCTTCATCAAAAATTTCAGCACCACCACCAGGAATTGAATCTAAACCATAATCCTTTAAAGCTTGAAGGCCTTCTCTCACAGTCATTTTTGCAAGTTTAGAAATATAACTTATCTCCACAGCAGTAAATGCTTTTATGTGAACATCTGGTCTAATTTCCTTTATTTTTTGAAATAATTCACCATAATAATGAACATCCCATTTTGGATGAACACCACCAACAATGTGTACTTCAGTAATTTCTTCACCCATATTTCTTACCTGATCCAACATGTCTTCTCTAGTGAAAGACCAACCTTCTTCTCCTTTTTTCTGGTAATATGAGCAGAATTTACAAGCATAAACACACTTATTTGTTGGCTCTATATGCAGGTTTTTATTGAAATAGACTTTATCTCCATTCTTTCTTTCGCGAACTAGATTAGCCAAATATCCTAAAATAGATAAATCAGCCTTCTTATATAATTCTACTCCTTCAGCTTTATTTATTCTTTCACCATTTATTACTTTAAGTACAATTGGCTCTATATCTTTTCCTTCTACTATCTTTTCTATTATCATTTTTTAATGTTGTATCATTAATTTTTTTGTTCCTATACTATTGCTATTACTGACTTGAACAAAGTAAACTCCTGTTTTTAACATAGAAATATTTTGTTCAATTGTTCTCGTATTATTAGAAATCTTTCTAGAAACAACAATTCTTCCTGTTAAATCAAGAATTCTATATTCAATATTATTGCTACTATAATTTTCACTCCATTCTATAGTTATAGTTTCATCTGCCGGATTAGGATTTAGTTTGAAAACAAGTTCATTCTTGCTAGAATTTATGGCATTTACCTGGCATTTATTAGAAGAAAGCAATGATGATCTACTAGTATTTAAGAAAGAAAGCATTCTCTCTTTTTGTCCATGAGTAAATATATTCATACAAGCATCATCTGTATAATCCATATAATTCATAAACATATCTCCATCATTTGAGCAGCTCTTATGAGGATGCGTAGGGCATCCAAAATTTAAACTTCCTTGATTTGGAGTATCATCAACTTGGTCATCACCCCAACAAGCACCATTATCATCCCCCCAAATATGGTCTAAACCAAACCAATGCCCAACTTCATGAGTAGCAGTTCTTCCTAAGTTAAAAGGGGCTTGGGCTGTTCCTGTGTCTCCAATATATAAATAGCCAATTACTACACCGTCAGTGGCGGCATTACCTCCTGGAGGTTGTGTATAACCCAAAATTCCTCCTTGACCACCATCTACTATTCCCGGAACTACCCAAATATTTAAATAGTAATCTCTATTCCATGCATCATGACCTCCTTGTGCAGTGAATTTTGCATCATCAGCACCTACATCAAAAACAGATTTAGTAGTTTGAGTTCTAGTAATTCCATTTGTCCAGTTACCATCAGGATCTTGATGTGCAAGGCAAAATTCAATACCAACATCTGCTCCTAATGAATCAAAATCTGAAGGTGTATTTACAGTATCAGCATTTAATCTTCTATAATCTCTATTTAAAATATCCATTTGAGAATATATCTGTGCATCACTTATATTATGCGTATTCATTGACCATAGCACATGAAAAACAACTGGTATTGTCGTTATTAGTGATGACTTGCTTTTAGATTCTCTCCATTTTTTGGCTATAGCTTTTGTGTTCTCAAATTTATCATGAAGACTAGGATCCTTCTTCAATTGAATTTGCTTATAATGAGTTGTACCACAGTTTCTGTGTGTTTGAGCAATAGACTTATTGTTTCCTGTCAAAACAATAAGAATAATTGCTGCAATATGTTTTATATATTTTCTCATTTGGCAAAAGTATCAATTTATTAGCGACAAAAACCGTATAAATAACATATAAATTAGTTTAGGGTAATTAAAAACTCAGAATATGTTTTTTGTTAATGTTGTTAATAAAATACTATCTTTGACAAGCTAATTAATAAATTACTAAAATACGTGCTTAGTATTGGTAATAATATAAAAAACAGGTTATTTTAACATTGGAAATTTCATTTTCGTATGAGACATATTTATAAGAATGTAATATTTTTATTTTTTTTATTATTTTTTGCTACAAATGGTTTTGCTCAAAATACAATAATTAATAATGGATATTTGGACCTAACTAATATTAATCTTGATAAAAAAACTATTGAGTTAAAGGGTAATTGGGATTTTTATTGGAATGAATTATTATTGCCAAATTCATATTTGGATTCATTAAAAGGTCATAAGAAATACTTGGCTAAAGTGCCTAGGACATGGCAAAATGTAAAACTAGATGATAATACATATTGTACCGCTGATGGTTATGCTACATACAGACTTCGAATAAGAGTTAATAATAAGGATGAAATATATGGTATAAAACTAGGTGCCGTTTTTACAGCTTATAATTTATATGTTGATGGTAAATTATTGAAGTCTATGGGGCAAGTTGGTACCACAAAAGAAAGCTCTATTCCAAAATTCCATACTGAGGAAATACCAATTCCTATTCAGAAAAAAGAAGGTATAGATAGTCAAATTATAGATCTAATCTTACATATATCAAATTTTCATCATAGAAGAGCAAGTCTTAAAGAGCCCACATATTTTGGCCGTATGGAGAATGTTATTGACGATAAAGAAACAGAAATTACTCTAGAAGTTCTACTTATAGGAGTGATTCTCGTTATTGGATTTAACCACATATTGATGTATTTCTTCAATAGAATCAATTTTTCAAATTTACTATTTGGCTTATTATCTATTATTATGATGGTTAGGATTCTTTCTACACAAGAAAGAATAATAATACATTGGTTTCCAAATATGGATTGGGAATTATTAGTCAGACTTGATAATCTATCAGGTTTTGGAACAATGAGTTTATTTGCTATTTATTTCTTTTACTCTTTTAGAAAAGACTTTCCTAAACTCTTACTGTATATCTATATGATACTCGGCCTAATTATTACCATATTAGTTCTTACTACTCCTGCGTGGTTTTATGGTCAGTTTAGAATATTACTTGAAGCTTATGTTGGAATTGGTGGATTTTATGTGACATTTGGAGTCTTATTAGTGGCGGCTATTAAGGGAAGAGATAGAGCATTTATGACATTTATTGCTATGTTTGGTTTGTTTGGCACAGCCATTCATGATGTTTTAAATAGTATGGAAGTAATAAACTCTACTGATATTGCTCCTTATGGTATTGCTTGGTTTATGACTATTCAATCTTATTTACTTATTAAAGAATCGGCAAGAGATAGAAAAGAAATAAAAAGACTTAGCTCTGAATTAGAAGAAGAAAAGCTACACCTTGAGGATAATATTGAAGAGAGAATTAATGAAATTCAGAGCCAATCTGTTGAACTTGAAAAGTTTAAAATAAATCAAGAGCAGTTGAATTGGGTTAATGATGGCTTAAATGAGTTAATAGAGTTGATGAGAGGAAGCAAGAGTAATATGAAGAAATTAGCTGAAATTCTTCTTCCAGTGATAGTAAAGAAAGTAGATGCAAATATTGGAGTAATGTATATATACTCTAATAATGATGGAGACGAGAAATTGAGATTAATCTCTAGATATGGTAGTGAAGAAGTTGAAGAAAACATATACTTGGGAGAAGGACTAATTGGTCAAACGTATGTAGATGGTAAGAATAGATATATTAGCGATTTACCAAAAGATTACTTAACAATAGCATCTGGATTAGGGGATTCAAAGCCACAATCACTTGCTGTATTGCCAATGAAAATTGATCAGTTGGTAATTGGTGTTATTGAATTAGCTTCATTCGGAGAATTTACAAATGCACATAAACAGTTTTTAGAAAGAGCCTTAGAGAATATTTCATCTCAATTGAATATTTTTAGAATGAATGATGAATCTCTTGCAAAGATGATGCAGTATAAGTCGAGAGAAGAAAAAGCTATGTCTGAAAATAGACAACTTGAAGACAGTTTGACTCTTATGCAAGAAGAAGTTGAGATATTAAGAAGAAAAGAAGAGGAGCTAAGAAATGCTTTAGAGAACTATTCTTAGATTTCAGTTATTTTTTTGTACAGTACATGACAAAAATTATATATTTGGGCTAAAGCCTATATTATCAATAAATAATTAGGCAGGGCATTAATGCCCTGCCTAATAAATACAGGGTTATACGGGCTTTAGCCCAAACATAAAAATCATATAATTGGTAAATTAGATGTTCCTTTGTGTTTTTGTCATGTTCTTAGATTTTTTGGTGCTAATTAAGGGCGTCAAACAATTGCCTAAACTCATCAGCACCCTGTTCATCACCTTTATTATTATGGATATTTATTAAGTTATTGAGCGACCTTTGAATTGTAGTTATATTACTACAAGGTAAATAATGATTCTTACTTGGTTCAATATTTAATTTCCTAAGATATTTCATTACATCATTTAAGGAGTATATTTCACCATTACTAAAAGGATTGATATAAAAAAGCACGTCACTAGCTTTAAGGTCTTCTACACTTTGAGTATAAAGCTTTTCTACATATACAAGCATATAATTTTTAGGCATACTTACACCGTAGATTGGAATATTTACACTTTGAGCAATGATAGAATAGATTGCACTCAGCATTATTGGATTTCCTTTCTTTCGCATCAATACATCATTAATAAATGAATTCTCAGGATTGTAATAATCTTTTGTATCTCCTTTAAAACCATATACATTGAAGAATAAATGATTCAAAATACGAACTTTTTCTAAAGCTGTAAGATTATCATTAATTTCAAGCCAAAGATCTTGACGTATTCTATTTATTATTTCACTTACTTTCTTAAGTTCAAGTCTTGGATATTGAAATTTTGATAATATGCTAAGCCCTTGATAAAGGTTTCTTGAATTATGTGTTCCCCAGTCTTTTAATTCTTTAATTCCATTTTGAAGTTTGAGTTTCTTATATAATTCCTTAAGTCTGAAACTTAATAAAGGATCTATGCTTTTATCTTCAGCATCAAGTAGATACGGCATTAGTGTTGGCCCAATATCTATTATCTGATTGTAAATAAGTTCATAGGTGTTTTCATCTTCGTCTTCAAGAAGATGGATTAATGATCTTATTTTATTATCGTCCAATGCTGGTTTCATAAGGTGTTAGTTTGTTGTAAGTCTATCTAAAAGAGTCTCAATGAGTTTTACAACTGTTTTTTTGTGATCTTTGCTATATGTTTTACTGTATCTATTTGCAATTATAGCACATACAGTAGCTGTTTTATGGCCCAATAACTTTCCTAACCCATAAATAGCTGAGGTTTCCATTTCGAAATTTGTAATTAAATGATTATTGAAATTGAAATCTTCTAAACTCTTATTAATATTAGGATTTGCAAGTTCAAGTCTCAATATACGTCCTTGCGGTCCGTAAAATCCAGGTGCCGTAGCAGTGATACCTTTATACATTCCTCTACTAATTTTATCCTCAAGTACAGATGATGCTTTTACAATATATGGTTTACTTAATGCTTCATCCCAATTCGAAAAATCAATGAACTTATTTGTCATTTCCTTTTCTATAATTTGATTTCCGCCTTTATAATAATTCAATAAGCCATCTAAGCCAAGCCCATAAGATGAGAACACAAACGAATCAACTGGAATATCTTTTTGGAGAGCTCCAGATGTTCCTAAACGGATGATATTTAACTTTTTATGGTGGCTATTAACTTGTCTTGTCTTAAGATCAATATTAACTAAAGCATCTAATTCATTCATTACAATATCAATATTGTCGGTGCCAATACCAGTAGCTAATACAGTAAGTCGTTTACCATTAAGGTGTCCAGTATGAGTAACAAATTCTCTATTATAGATTTTAACTTCAACACTATCGAAATAGTTGCTAATAATTTCAACTCTTTGTGGATCACCTACCACAATAATGTCTTCTGCAATATGTTCTGGCAATAAATTCAGATGGTAAATACTTCCATTAGGATTTATAATAAGTTCTGATTCTTCAATTCTTCTCATTACGATTATATTAAGATGTAAAATTAATGTTTAATCTATTATGTAGTTTTGTTTCTGTGAAAAAAATAATAATAAATAACATCTTTCTTTTATAGTACAAAGGCTATTTGTAGTTTTGCACCAAATTAATTACAATTACAAAAATAGCTAAAATAATGGTTAATTCATCTTATAAAATATTAGTGCCAACAGACTTTGGCGAACAATCAGATTTTGCATTACATCAAGCATTGCATCTAGCTCAAATAGTTAATGGAGAGATTGTTCTATTATATGTTCTACATGAGAAAAAGGGTATTCTTGGTAAAATGTTCAATCATGAACAAAAAAAATCTTTCAATAAATTGATAGAAGAGAAGCTTAAAGAACAATCAAAAAGCATTTCAGAGAAGCATAAGATATCAGTTAGTACTGCATTATTGCACTCAACAAGTATTAGTGGTAAGATAACTCAACATGCAGACGAAATACAAGCTGCCGTAATTGTAATGGGCAAAGGAGCCATCTATATTCATGGAAAAGAAGTGGAAGGTATTGGATCAAATACTTCAAAAGTATTGAGAAACTCTAAAATACCTGTTATTACAGTTAGTAATTCACAACATAGTAATTCATGTGATAATATATTGTTACCATTGGATTTGACAAAAGAAACTCGCCAGAAAGTTAGTTGGGGAATTCAATTTGCCAAGCTTTTTGATTCCAAGATTCATGTAATCTCAGGACTTTGGGATACGAATAATGAATTTGTTGTAAATAAGATAAATGCTCAAATGAAGCAAGTAACTAAGTTTATTAAGCAACAGGGCGTTAAAGTTGAAAACGAGATAATTATTCCAAAAAAAGGAGTTGAGGGAATAGTGCCAGTAATTTCTTCTTATGTAAAAAAACATCCTGAGATAGACTTAACCCTTATTATGACTCAGCAAGAAGATGATTTTACAGAGTTTTTTATTGGCTCTGAGGCTACATCTTTTATTCGTGGAGCAAAATGCCCTGTTATGTCTATAGTGCCTCGTAAACTTGATAATGTAATATTGGGAATGTAAGGCTAATGTTAAAGTATAAACTATGATTAAAAAACAAGGAATAGATATAATAAGTATAGGCGATGAATTGCTGATTGGGCAAGTGGTTAATACTAATGCTTCATGGATGGGTGATAGGTTGAACTCTGTTTCATTGCCTGTGAATAGAATAATTGCAATTTCTGATACTGCTAATGCAATTTCTTATGCTCTAAATAATAGTGTAGAATCGGCGAAGGTTGTACTCATAACTGGTGGGCTTGGACCTACGCAGGATGATTTGACTAAGGCTACTATACTTGATTTTTTTGGAAGTAAATTAGTGCTTAATGAAGATGTTCTTAAGCATGTTGAATCTTTTTTCTTGAAAAGAGGAAGAGCGTTAACCGAGTCGAATAGACTTCAAGCAATGGTTCCTGATAACTGTGAAATAGTTAAAAATAATGAAGGAACAGCTCCTGCCATGCATTTTATTAAAGAGGAAACACATTTCGTTTTTATGCCAGGAGTACCTTTCGAAATGAAGCATATTATGAAGAATTGGGTAATTCCTTATTTTTCAAAAAAATGTTCTGTTAAGCCAAAAGCTCAAAAAACTGTTCTCACAAGTGGAATGGGAGAATCTTTCTTAGCTGATATTATTAGCGATTGGGAGAATAATTTGCCTGAAAATACAAGTTTAGCCTATCTGCCTTCACCTGGAAGAGTTCGACTAAGAATTAGTGTTGTTTCTGATAATCAAGATACTGCAGAAGCACAATTGCAAAAACACATTGATGATTTGCAGAAGATAATTCCAAGTCTTATTTATGGTTATGATGATGATTTGATGGAAACTCTTATTGGAGAACTTTGTGTAAAACAAAACAAAACCATATCGACTGCTGAAAGCTGTACCGGAGGTATGATTGCACAAAAAATAACAAGTGTAGCTGGAAGTTCACAATATTATAAAGGGAGTATTGTAGCTTATGCAAATGAGATTAAATCAAAACAATTAAGCATAGACCCAGTAATAATTGAAGAATATGGTGCTGTAAGCGAAATAGTAGCTCGTAAGATGGCTGAGAATGTAAGACGAATAATGAATACAGATATTGCTATTTCTACAACAGGAATAGCTGGGCCTGGAGGAGGTACAGAAGATAAACCTGTTGGTACTGTTTGGATTGCACTTGCTACTAAGGAGAAAACTATTGCTAAGAAATATCAATTTGGCAATCAAAGAGAAAGAAATACTAACTGGACTGTTCAAACGGCTTTGAATACAATTCGTAAGGAGCTGATAGGTGCGTTTGATGTTGATTAGAATGTTTATATAGTTAGTAAAGTTTTGAAATTATAACCTCTAGAAATATGAATAGAGGTAAATAAAACAATATCAGTAATTTGTAAAAGAAATACTTTGTAAAAATAAATATCAAAATATACTTGTGTAATCAAATAATTTTGATTTATTTTGCACTCCGTTTTTAGGAAATAATTTAAAGATTTAGAACGATGTCTAAGATTTGTGAAATAACAGGAAAAAAGGTAATATCAGGAAATAATGTAGCACACTCTAATGCTCGCACTAAGAGACGTTTCTACCCTAATCTACAAACTAAAAAGTTTTATATTCCTGAACAAGATGAGTATATTACTCTAAAAGTATCAGCTGCTGGTGTAAGAAAGATTGATAAAATTGGTATTACAGCATGTATGAAAGAAGCTAGAGAAAAAGGATATATGAAATAAGATATTATATTTCAATGAAATTGAAGCCGATATTCTTGATAGAGTATCGGTTTTTTTAGTTTAAAAATATTAGTGTAATTTTGCACTTTAAATAATTTAAGTTGATATTATGATAAAACGAATTTTCCTTTTGACTACTATATCATTGATAATAGCTCTAAATTGGTCTTGTGAAAAACCACAGGGAGAATTAGATAAAGAAGCAATAGAGAAATATATTTCTGATAATAGCCTTAATGCTATTGAATATGAAAATTCTGGAATGTATTATGTCATAGAGAAAGCTGGTGGAAGTACTCATCCTAATACTTATTCCGAAGTTACTGTCAACTATGATGGACGCCTTCTAGATGGAACTAGGTTTGATAGTGGCGAAAAGGTTAAACTTTATCTAGGACAAACTATATATGGCTGGAAATTGGGTATTCCACTTATTGGAGAGGGTGGAACAATTAAGCTTATTATCCCCTCAGCATTAGCCTACGGAACAAGATCAACCGATAATATCCCTGCAAATTCTTGTTTGGTTTTTGATGTAGATTTAGTTCTATTTAATTAGAGGCTATAAAAAAGCCATAAAAAATAAATTACCCTACCTTTGTAACTAATTAGTCTAAAGTCCGTCTGAGGTGAAGACTAAATAGTTAATATGCGAAAATGACTACTCAAGATTACAATCAATGTGTGGACAATCATGCCGATGGTGTCTTTAGATTCGTTCTGAAAAATATCAGGGATGAAGAAACAGCAAAGGATGTGGTGCAAGATGCTTTCGCCAAAATGTGGGTGAAGCATAAGGATGTAGATGCTAAGAAATCAAAATCTTACCTTTACACTGCTGCCTATCATACAATGATTGACTATATTAGAAAGGACAGAAAGCAAGAGGTAGATGATGGCTTTTTAGAAAGGAAAATTACTGATAGAAATTCTTATTCTGATTTAAGCGAAGTTCTTAATGAAGCATTAGAGAAATTGCCTGCTGTTCAGAAATCTGTTATTCTCCTTCGCGATTATGAAGGTTATTCTTATAAAGAGATAGGAGAAATAGTAGATTT
>Ga0256827_10002611_pt1 | contig 11547 bp, 17 predicted proteins | sample CV84metaG_FD_185977 | JGI IMG/M metagenome (GOLD analysis project Ga0256827, IMG submission 185977) | Hydrothermal vent microbial communities from East Pacific Rise, Pacific Ocean - CV84 | ecosystem: Environmental > Aquatic > Marine > Hydrothermal vents | place: Pacific Ocean: East Pacific Rise... | reverse complement strand
GAGCCAGTGCATCATTGATTACAAACTCCCCCTCTTTGACAATCACAATAATAATCATTCTATCTAAATTTTGAATCTTAATATCGCCACTTCCCATCTTGGCATCAAAAAAAAGAACCCCATTCGAGATATCTACTTTTTTAAGGTACTTATTGACCATGGTTACTTTATATCGACTATCGGTTATATTAAAAAATAGACTCTCCATTATAGATTATAGTACTCCCTAACTCGACGCTCAAAATCCTCATCACTTAACTCTTGTCTCATGGGCAGAAATTTCTTTGCTTTATCTCCTACTGTTTGACGAGCTGGAGCATTTTTATTTTTTATAATATCTAAAACCATTTTTACCACCTCATCTGTACTGTTTCCATGATTAATCTGCTCTACAATAACAGGAGCTAGCTTAGAGACCATAGTTTGATAGGGAGATTTAGAGCTAAAAGTCTCTCTATTTACAACCAAATTATCACGAGCAAAATTGGTATCAAAGAAACCAGGCATAATAGAGTGTACACGAATATTAAAAGGTTTTAACTCATAACGTAAGGAGTCGGTTATCCCCTCTACCGCATACTTACTAGCATTATAAATAGTAAAGAGAGGCAGACCAATTTTACCTAGAAAAGAGCTAATATTAATAATTGTTCCTTCCCCTTGCTCTCGCATTTTGGGAATGACCGCTCGACAGAGACGAAGCACTCCAAAAACATTCACATTAAATTGTGCCAACATCTCAGCTTCAGTAACCTCTTCTACCGTTGAAACCAAGCCATATCCTGCATTATTAATAAGAATATCTATAAAATCTATAGAGGAGAGAACCTCCTCTATAGATTTAGGATTGGTAACATCTAGTTTTAGAGGCGTTATATTTTTAATATAATTTAGTTTATGTGGTGTTCGAGAACCCGCATAGACATGAAAACCTTGTTTAGAAAGAAACAGAGCCATTGCTCTCCCCATACCACTACTTGCACCTGTAATAAGAACTACTCTTTGAGACTTTTTCATAGATTTCATTATAATGTAAAGAGAAAAATATAAGATTGACAAGTATCAAATAGTTCATAGTTACAACAAGATATAATAATATCAATTATAACTTTAGGAGATAGATTATGGATGTAAAACACTACTATAACCCCAATGGACAAGAGATACTAGATGAAGGAATTTTTGGTGGCTCACCTACAGGGTTTGTAGATTTTAACCGTTCTAAATATAAATGGGATAGCAATATTTATGACTTAATGAATGCAAATACATGGTTTCCTTCAGAGGTTAATACGAGCAGTGAGAAGAAAAACTTTGAGCGACTTACAGACAATGAACAAGCTATCTACAAGATGACTTTTGCCCAACTAAGCTTTAATGACTCTGCACAAGAGGAGTATCTTAGTGACTTTAGACGACTGGCTAACAATCGTTTGGTTAAATCTGTTATCTCTCTTCAAATTATGCAAGAGGTTAACCACTCAAAAAGTTATGCAGTACTTCTTGATGCATGTGGTAACTCAGATGAGGTCTTTAACCTCTATAAATATGATGATGCACTAAATCAAAAGAATCAACAGATTTCAGAACAGTTTGCACGTTATATTGATGGTGGTTCGGTTGATAAAATGCTACTAAGTGCTATGGCAAGTGTTAACCTAGAGGGAATATACTTTCTATTAGGATTCTCATATATCTATCTATTGGGAGATAAAGTACCAGGGGCAAGAGATATGATTAAATTTATTGCTAGAGATGAGCTTAATACTCATTTACCTCTTTTTGCCAATATCTTTAAAACCATTCAAAAAGAGAATAAAATTCTAACCAGTACGATAGATACAGCCTACACCATGATAGATGATGCTGTTAAAATAGAGTTAGAGTATGGAAATTATCTCTTAAGCAAACACCCTATTATGGGCGTTACTCCTGATTTAATGGAGCGTACAGTGCATAACTATGCCAATGAGCGTCTTCGACGAATTGGTCTTGACCCTATCTTTAAAGAGACAGATAAAACCTATCTTCAAAAGCTAGTTACCAAACACTTAGAGATGAACGAGGTAAAAAGTAACTTCTTTGAGAGTAATGTCTCTAATTATGCTAAATCAAGTATTGATTTGGATGACTTTTAATAAAACCATGTTAAGTAACCTGTAGGGAATTCCCCTACAGAAATTTTTGACGCACAGTTGTTAAAGTATCATTTAATCTTCTATCTTGTGTTGGTTCTCCAATAGCTGAAAATTTCCACTCTCCATTACGTCTATAAAGTTTTCCCAAAATCATCGAGACATACCCCGAAAATCGTTTATCATGCGATATATTAAACTTAGCAACAACATCACGAACAACTCTTGGGGTTCCCTCATATAGGCGAATTGAAGCAAAGGGAATCGTTGCAAAATCATGCCCTTGATAAGAGTTCAACACAAAAACAATCTGCTCTATATGTTGAGGTATCTCATTAAGGTTAACAACAATTACTTCATTATCAAAACCATCATCCCCAGAAGTATCTCCTGTTAAATCATCTCCTGAGTGTCGAATACCTGCCTCAGATGTATTTCCAAAATAGACTGTTCGATAGAGATTCTTAGCACCATCAAACATCCCAATAGAGAGGTCAAGATCAACAGACTCCATTCGTTTACCAAAGAAGCCATTTTTCTCTATTGCACCCCAATTTGCCCCAACACAAAAAGAGCTAAGATTATGTCCATTACTCTTTTTAAGGCTTATCTTTTGTCCTTTTTTTAGATTAACTGCCATTATACATCTACCCCATATTGTCGACAAAACCCTTCTAATCCTGCATTATATCCTGCTCCAACTGCTTTAAAATTCCAATTTCCATTTTTACGATAAAGTTCGCCAAAATTAATTGCCGTCTCAATAGAGTAATCTTCATCTAACTCATATCGTGTAATCTCTTGGTTCGTATTTTGATTTATAATACGAATAAGGGCATTATTAACCTGTCCAAAGTTTTGATTTCGACTCATAGCTTCATCAATAGTAACTGTAAAAATAATACTCTGAACAACACTATCAACTCTATCTAAATCTATCTCAATAGTCTCATCATCTCCCTCTCCCATACCTGTACGATTATCTCCTTTGTGAACAACTGCTCCACATGGAGAAGTGTTATTATTATAAAAGATAAAATGCTCATCACTAATTACTTTTCCATCACTACCAAGCATAAATAACGAAGCATCCAAGTCAAACTGACTTCCTGTATCTGTAGGGTTAGCATCCCATCCCAAACCTATTTTAATCTTTTTTAATCCTGGAACCTCTTTGCTTAATGAGACTCTTCCACCTTTTCTTAAGTTAACTGCCATCTTTTATCCTTCTGTTTTAAAGTTACAGTTGGAAGTTTATATCAAGCAAAAAAGTTTTTCAATAGAATTTTTTAAAACTTTTGAAAACTTTTTTTCAATAGCCTTAAAAGCCGATCTTATTAGCTTTAATCAAAATGTAAAATAGTAAAAATAGTGATTTTTTATACAATAGTTGTAGCAATAACTATGAAGAATTTTTAAAACTAGAAGTACCCCATAGAGGAGTACATCTATATATGCTAATTATGCACCTGGAATATGTTGTCTATGTTCTACAGAGTAGGTAAAGGTTGGTGTTGTTAAGTTTTCAATATACTTAATAAACTCTCCTGTTTTAGAGTTATAGATACCTATTCTCCCTGTTGTCCACTCTGAAATCATTGTCCATTTCCCATGATTTGCAGGCTCTGCATGAAGCAGTCTTGGTTGAACAGGATTTTTAACCTCTGCACCCAACTTTGCAGGCATTGGCATTAACATCTCTTTAGAGATTTTAGAAGCCACTTCATTGACAGGAACTTTCTCATGTTGAGTTGCATCCCATGTTTGAAGTACTTTTTTTGTTTTAGCATCAATAAGTTGACCTTTTTTCTTACCAACTTTAATGATTTTATCTGTTTCAAGAGTGTCTTTATTAATCAAGTGAACTTCATTATAAAACTTTGGTTTACCAAGTACACAGTCAGACCAAAGGTATGGAGTCTCATGAGCAGTACCTACGAAAAGACCACCACCAGCAGTTTTAACGTGTTTAACCACTTTCCAGTTGCTATCCCAAATTACAGTATCTCCAAAGTTCATACTCTGTGTTGCATGAAGTTGTTTTTTCTGACCTTTTGAGTACCAAGATGAACCTTGACCTGGGTGTGGCTTAGATTTCTTACCTGTATGTACTTTTGCTGCTAGGTTTTTGTTTTTAAAGTCAACAATACCAACAACATCTGACCCTTGAGAAGCAATCATAAAGTAACGACCAAAATCTTCTCCCTCATCTTCATTTAGGAATGCATCGTGAAGAATTTTACCAATATTTGGAATATCTCCTACAATTGGAAAGTCTGGTTTAGAGTAATCAATAATATAGGTATGTCCAGCATCTTTAAGTGCCATCGCAAAGTATGGTCCATAAGGAGTATCAGCTAGTGAAGCAACTCTTGAAGGTCCAATTTGTCCATCTGGATCGATTACACGAGAGGTATCAAATGCTTTTAGTGGCTCTAGTGTCATAGCATCACAAAGAACTGCACCACCAGGATTGTAGTTACCAGCAATTACATACTTACCATCTGGAGAGACGGCTAATCCTCTTGACTCTTGTCCTACCTGAACAGATGCTAATGCTGGTTGACCTGGAGCTCCAATATCAAACATAGTTAATTTACCTGAACGAGAAATAGAGTAAGCATATCGTGGATTCTTTTTATTTGTAACCGTTACGTGAACAGCAAACCCTGCTTTATGTCGGCTAAGAACTTTACCTGTAGTTGAATCAATAAAGTCAACCAAAGATGCATCTCTCTCTGTTGCAAATGTAATATCAAGAACCGATTTTACCTCTGTTGGTTTTGGATATTTTTTAGCAAGAGCTTTACGGTCTGCCATTTTTGTCCAAGTTTTCTTAACCTCATCAAGGTCAAGTGTTAGCTCAACAGTGTTTTTCCAATCCATTAGCCAATCAACCATACCAGTAGCATCATCTTTTGAGAAACTAGAACTCCATGCTGGCATTGCTGTATTCTCTACACCATGAAGAATTCTTTCTGCTAAAAATTCTCTATTCTTTTTCTTCAGGGCTTTTGGTCTAAGATCTGAACCAACACCACCTTGGTGAATAGGACCATGACACCCTTGACACTCCTTCTCATACTTCTCTGCAAAATTCATATTTGATGTGCCAGCCATTGCCATTGTTGCCGTTACACATGTTACTGCTGTTAAACTTAATAATTTATTTAATTTCATATTATTTCCTTTCAACTAAAATAAGCTTCAAGATTTACCCCTCTCAAAGCTCATTTTGATAGAATGTCCAGTCTGATTTTTCAGACAACCTTCATTTGGGGCTATGCCTAAGTAGCCCCACCCCATTTCATAACTACTTATTCAACTTCTTTTTTTCTGATCTATAAATAAAAAACATAGGAATTATAATTACCGTATGCAAAAAGATAGTTAGGGTTAGTGGTCCCTGATTTAACCAACCAAAAAAACTTGGTACAACATCTGTAAACTGTTCAAAAAACATTGAATCTCCTTTATATCAAATTTTTATAGGGCAAAGATATTACTCTCTGCCCCTGCAAGGTTATGCCTCTGCATCTTGAGATACTTTACCAATAGTAAGTAAATCCCAAACAAGATAAACAAATCCAATGAATGTTACCACACCCATAATAGCTCTCCAAAGTTGTGCTTGAACATACCAAGGTAAATTTTGAGCCACAAAGAACGCATTCCATGTTGCACCCAACTCACCTCTCTCAATCATAACTTGCTCATACCCTGCAATAGTCAAGGCAATAGTCATACCAAGAACACCAAAGGTTACAAGGAAAAGCCCCATTTTAGATTTAAATGTTGCACGCATAACTTTTACACCGTATGCTTTTTGAAGACCATAATACATCATACCAATAAGGATAGTTGCATAAGCTCCAAAGAATGCCAAGTGACCATGTGCTGCTGTAAATTGTGTACCATGTGTATAGATATTTACTTGTGGTAAAGTATGGAAGAAGCCCCAAATACCAGCACCCAAGAAGTTACCAAACGCATTGGTTACAATCCAAGCCATAGCAGGACCATTGGTAATAACAGACCCTTTTTCTCCTTTACCTTGTGCAATTCCTTGCTCTTTACCCCAATCGTAAAGGACATGAACAAACATCGCAATAAGTGGTACAGGCTCTAGTGCAGAGAACAGTGCTCCAATCTCCCACCAGTATTCAGGTGTTCCAATCCAAAAGTAGTGGTGTCCCATTCCAAGAATCCCTGAACCAAAGAGCATAAGCACCTCAATCCATAACCACATCTCAACAATTTCACGTTTAGCTCCGATTAAACGAATCAAGGCAAACGCTGCTAATGTCCCAACAAATACTTCCCAAGTAGCTTCAACCCAAAGGTGTATAACCCACCACCACCAGAATTGATCCATTGAGATATTGTCAGTATAAATCATACCTGCCAAATAGAGACCTGCCAAAGCTAAAAGGTTCGCTACCATAACAGTCATAATTCCTGTTTTTTTCTCTGCTTTCATGTAGGTTGCAAAAACATTAAAATAGAAAATCAAGACAACAACAACAATTCCAATATCTGCCCATCTTGGAGCTTCAATATACTCACGACCTTCATTGATAAGCCATAGAGTTGTTTCATTACCTGCACCAACTTGAACAAAGATGTAAACCAATACAACAATGGTTACAGCTAATGTTAATACCCAAAATCCTAACTTTCCAAGACCAAGAGCAACACCTTCGTGTCCTGTCTCCTCAGTTAACATAATATAAACTGAACCAATCATTGCATAGAGCATCCATACAACAAGAGCATTAATATGTACCATTCGAGCTACAGAGAAGTCGAAAAGTTCAAAAAGGAATCCTGGAGCTAAAAACTGAATTGCTGCGATAAGCCCCATAAGTAATTGAGCACCAAAGAGTATAATTGCTACTCTGTAATACATCATTCCTAATTTTTGACCTTCTGTTGTCAAACTATTTGTTTTTATACTAGTGAGCATTTGTTGTACCCTCCTCTATACCAAAGTTTCTTGGGAAACCGTTTGTATCAATAGAACTCATATGTTTCAAGAATGCGACTAAGCCTTTTGCTTCATCTGCTGTAATTCCAAGTTCAGGCATCATTCTTGCATGAGTAGGATAAGTTGATGGGTGCTGTAAGAACTCCGCCATCGCCTCTTCTTTTGTACTTTTACCTGTCATCGCTTGCATTGTTCCACCATCTTTCCACGCTGGATCAATCCATGCTTTAGTAAGATCAGGAGCATAATAAGCACCATTTCCCAAAAGTGTATGACAGTTCATACAGTTTTTAGCTTGAGATGTAAGTTTTCCAAGATGCAATAAATCTTTTGCCTCTTTATCACTCCACTCTTTACCAAAAAATGGCTCTTTATCTCCAATTACAGGGACTTCATGCCCTCGTGTTGTACTCATTTTATAATCAATGTGATAATTGATTACTGTTGGGGCTGGTACTCTTTTAGTTACCCCATTTTTTAAGTCTGCATCTGTACCCATAGTAATTTGTCCCAATGTATCAAAGGTTAACCAAATTAATAAGATAGATGCAAATCCTGTTACCCATGCAGCCGATCTTCTCCAAAACGGTATACTTGTCCAAACAGATAGATTTTCGTTTGCCATATCTCCACCTTAATTTTTTTGTTCTGCTTTTTTCTGCTCTTCGTATCGTTTTTCAGAGTCCTCTATCAGTTGAAAATAGAGATGTGGAATAAACAGATAAGCTATCATCGTTATCATCAATACTTTACTGGTAAAAGGTTCACTCTGAATCATGACCGAGAGGTCGTATAAGCAATACGTTTGTAATGCCCAAAATAGATAACCTAAACTCATCCATTTTTTTGAGAAATAACCCATTTTTGATAATGTAATTATTCCAGCATATCCTACACCAAAAACAAGTACCAGTGTAGAGACAACAAAGATAGGCAGAAACATCTCTGGTGCTATCTCTGGTCGTATAATAAGCTCTTCAATCATTGGAATCCTTTTGAATATCTATTTCTAATAAAAGCATATTGTATTATTACTTTTTGCTCTCAATAATTTATTGATGTGTATCAAATATGGGTAAAAAAGTTTCTTAATGTTGAATTATCACAAAAAATTATAACTTGAAACTTTATTTAACCAAACATCTGGCGGTATGAAATGGACGAGAATAGTGAGGAGAGGTAAATAAATCCCCCTCTAGTTGCCACTCATTCTTTTTTAAAATATCTACAGACTGAGCCACTTTTCTTTGAGCTCTACTCTCACAAATTACTGTTTTACCATCATTAAATGCCAACTTAACATCATGCATTCGATTGGTCGTTACATAAAAGTGTAATCCAATAGCCAAAGCTAAAAATAGAGAGACACTCAACATCCCTTTTTTTATAGCCGAAGGTGTAAAGAAGGGTCGAGTTGTAACAAAAAGAGTAATCGCTAAGATAATAAATCCAATAACAAGATACGCCCCCTCTAACTCTAAAAATTTTTCCATACTATAGCTCCTAATTTTCTAAAAATAGTAACACAATAGAGTCTATCCACAATTGACATAAATCAACACTATCAAGCAGAAAAGAATCTATACTAATAAAAAATTTAAAAGTGATATTTATGAAAAATTACCTATTTATTGCCCTCTCTATTGGGCTAAGTTTACTAGCATTTATGGCATTTCAACAAGCAAAACCTCTCCCTAAAGCACCTATTTATAAAGAGGTACAAAAATACTCTCCCTATTATATAGACAAGCGTTTTGGAGGACTTCAAATAATGAGCAAAGAGGATACAGAGTTCAAAGAGAAACCTACCAATATGGAATTTTTTCATCGTTTAGAGTTTTTAGAAAAAAATTGGGGAAAAAAGCATCTCACAATAGATGAAAATAGAGTTATTGTCAAAGACAACAATGGTAGTCAAATAGCAACGATAGATATACTCCACAGTGAAGATAGAAATTTTATTCATACCTTTTATGGAATATAATCGTGAACTCTATTATCATGACACTTATATTTTCAGTTGTAATGCTTATGTTTATGGCATTTCCTGCCATGAAAATTGTAGAGTGGATTAGTCATAAAAGAGCGTTATCAAATAGAGTAAAAAACTTTTTAACTATTTTTCTAACGCTCCTTTTATCAGTTTTAATAGGTGTATTTCTAGAATTTTCTTAAAATAGTGTTATCTATTTTTCATATATTAACAATAGAGCACCTGTCTCTTTAACACCAATTAATTTCAAAGAGAGAGGAATCTCATGTGGAGTATATTTTTCAAAAACAGGTTTTTCTGAAGTATACTCTTTCATCATCTCTGTCAATATCCCTTTATCATAATAGGAGACAACAGGTGCACCAATATTATTTTCGTATCCCAATATATTAATTCTATCATCTGTAAATTTAGTAATGAAGTTTTTAACATTAAAAACTTTATCCATAGACTTCTCAGGAGAGTAGGTTGGCTCAGAGATAATTAAATGACCAGAAGGAGAGAGAAGTGAAAAGGCATTTTTTAGAGCTTTTTTAGCCAATGCCTTCGACTCTTCTCTATTCTCTCCTATAAGGTGATGCAATATTGCACCTACAATAACATAGTCAAACTTTTTATCTATTTTATCAACTATCTCATCGTCCAAGATTGAACCATTAAAGGTGTTACACCCAACTTTCTCTTCTGTTAACTCTAAATAGTTATTAGATATATCCATTCCTACAAAATGAGAGAGAGTAGTTTCATCTTTAAATGCTTTCAAGACGGTACCATCCCCACAACCAACATCAATTAAAGAGGCATCCTCTTTGTTCTGTTGATTAATAAAATCAATAATAGCTTTATATCTTTTTGCTGTATAGTTTGGTGTATTATTATCAAAGTAAGATAAGGTTGTCTTATCTTCATGTTTTTCAATTACTGTGTTCATATTTCGTATCCTAAATATTTTTTAGGTAAAATCATACTCTTTTTTATTAAAAAATATTATAAAATATTTATACTATTCTCTATCTTTTAACTCTTTTTTTCGAATAAAAAATAATCTATTGAAAACTTACCTGCACCATGAGAAGCAAAGATAAATAAAAAGAGCATATAGTAAAGAGGTATCTCAAACCCATTATTACCAGCAGAAAAACCATGTACTAAATGTACTGTTGTAATCGCGACCACCATAATAACCATCAAAGGGAACGAGATAAAACGTGTAAAAAGACCCAAAGTCAATAAAATAACACCTATACTCTCTGTCGTTGCTGACATATAAGCATTAAATATAGGAAAAGGGATTCCTATACTTCCAAACCATTGAGCCACAGCATTAATGTCGCTCCATTTATTCATAGCAGGTTCATAAAAGCCATAAGCAACAGCCAAACGAGCCAAAAGAAGAGAGAGAGGTTGAAAATTCTCTAAAATATTTTTTGAGAATCCATAAACTTTTTCTAACATGATATATCCTTTATCAAAAAAAGTGAAAGGAGAGTATTAACTACTTCCCTCCTCCACATTTACCTGCACCACATTTTGAAGTAGATTCATTTTTATCGCCTCCACACTTTCCTGTTTCACATTTTGTAGTCGGCTCTGAAGCACAATCACTCGCTACTGCATTTGTTGTAAATGTCATCATTCCTAATGCTATTAATGAAGTTAAAATTAGTTTTTTCATAAATTATCCTTGTTGTTTAAATGTACTAAAATTATAGCAATATATAAAAATAACTTATGTAATATTTGTTACACTTCTTATGCTCTATCTCTACGAAGCCTATTTAATGACTGTCGAGTAATTCCCAAGTAAGATGCAATATGGTGTTGAGCTACCCGTTTAAAAATATCAGGAAAATAGGCTTCAAGAATCTCTAATCGCTCTTTGGCACTTTTACTTAATAGAGTTAAGGTTCTGTCTCGTGTCGCACAATAGGCATCTTCTGCCACCTTACGTGCAAACATCTGCCACTTATCATCACTCTCATAGAGTCGAAACAAATCCTCTTTGGTAATTGTCATTACAGTACAATCTTCCATAACCTCAAATGCCAATTCAGCCGATTCGTTACGCAAAAAAGAGGCATAGTCCACCACACAAACATCAGAAATCATTCGATGCTCCATAACCTCATCATTCAGATAGTAGAATGCCCAAGTAAAATCTCTGCCATCCTCTTCCATTTTAAATGAACGAACCACCCCTTTTATAATAAAGTTAATTTCAGCAGGAATATCAGATGCCCCATAGATAAACTCCCCTTTTTTATAAGAGTATGGTTTAAAGAGGCTCATCATCTCCATCCAATCCCCATTACTCAAAGGGATAAAACTATTGATATAGCTTTTCAATTTTTCCATATTTATAATCCTAATATCTTATTTAAGGTAACTATAGCACTTATAATATGTAAAATATGTGTAAACGATTAAAACGG
>Ga0256827_10002610_pt1 | contig 11548 bp, 9 predicted proteins | sample CV84metaG_FD_185977 | JGI IMG/M metagenome (GOLD analysis project Ga0256827, IMG submission 185977) | Hydrothermal vent microbial communities from East Pacific Rise, Pacific Ocean - CV84 | ecosystem: Environmental > Aquatic > Marine > Hydrothermal vents | place: Pacific Ocean: East Pacific Rise... | reverse complement strand
AAAAAATGAATTTAACACATTTAGATGAAAATCAAAGACCAAAGATGGTTGATGTAAGTGATAAAAACCAAACGACTAGAGTTGCTGTAGCATCTGGTATGATAGAGATGAGCCAAGATGCTTACACAAATGTTGTAAGTGAAGCTAATAAAAAAGGTCCTGTTTTACAAACTGCTGTTATAGCAGCTATCATGGGTGTAAAACAAACAAGTACACTTATACCAATGTGCCATCCACTAAATCTTAGTGGCATCAACTGCGATATAGATGAACTACCTGAACTACCAGGATTTAAACTAACAGTTACAGCAAAACTAACAGGTCAAACTGGTGTGGAAATGGAAGCACTTACAGGTGTTAGTGTTGGACTTTTAACAATTTACGATATGGTAAAAGCTATAGATAAAGGTATGGTTATAAGAAATATTCAACTAGAAGAAAAATCAGGAGGGAAAAATGGAGATTTTAAACGATAGTCAGAAAAAAGTTGAACTTACATACCCTTGTAGTTGGAAATACAAACTTATAGGGTATGAAAAAGAAGCTATAGAGAGAGCTATACACGAAGTTATAGTGGAAAGAGAACATAAGCTAAAACATTCAAAAGCTAGTAAAACAGGTAAATATGTAAGTATGAATCTTGATTTACTTGTGCATAATGAAGATGATAGAAACTTTATATATGAAGCTTTAAAAAAGCATCAAAACTTAAAAATGGTTTTATAAAAAGGGATTGCTATGGCTATATCAAGAAGAGATATTTTAAAATACTCGGGAGCTAGTGCTGTTGTTGCTTCTATAAATGGTTGTAGTACATCTTCTTTATCACCTCAAAAAGATAAAGAAGATACCATCACTTTTAAAGCACCTTTAGCAAATACAAACTCACCTAGAGTTGTTGTAGTTGGTGGGGGTTGGTCTGGATTATCTGTAGCTAAATACATAAAGATTCATGCACCACAAGCTGAAGTTATACTTGTTGAACAAAGATCAGAGTTTATCTCTTGTCCTATGAGTAATTTATGGCTTTTTGATAAGGTTGATTTAGAGTATTTAACTCACGATTATTTACAAGCTGCAAGGGAAAATAATTATATCTTTTTTAATGCAAGTGCGATAAATGTAGATAAGAAAAATAAACTTTTACAAACAACTAATGGTGATATAGAGTATGACTATTTAGTTTTAGCTACTGGGATAGAGTATGATTACTCTTTTTGGACAGATGATTTAACACTAGAGCGACAACTTAGACAAGATTACCCTGCTGCATTTATGGCTGGGTCTGAGCATCTAACTCTTAAAAAGAAAATTCACAATTTTAAAGGTGGAAACTTTATAATGACTGTTCCTGCTGGAAACTATAGATGTTTACCTGCACCATATGAGAGAGCTTGTTTACTTGCTGATTTTTTTAAACAAAAAAAGCTAGATGCAAAAGTGATACTTTTAGATGAAAACAACGATATAACTATAAAAGAACACGGTTTTCATACTGCTATGGATGAACTTTATGGTGATTATCTTGAGTATCATCCAAATTCTAAGATAGAAAATATTGACTTAGATAAAAAAATAGTTGTTACTGAGTTTGATGAGTTTAGTTTTGAAGATGCATCTTTTTATCCACATGTAAGAGGTTCTAAGTTACTAGAGGTAGCAGGTGTTGCAAAAGATACTATTTATAATAGACTAGAGGGTGATATAGATACTATAACTTATGAAGTGAATGGACATAAAGATATTTTTATCTCAGGTGATGCAAGACCTATGGGCTTTTCAAAATCTGGAAATACCTCTAATACAGAGGGACAATATGTGGCAAAAATAATAGCAAATAAAATAAATAAAAATAAACCTATAAAATGGCAATCACCGATTACTATATGTTTTTCAGCTATATCACTTTACCCAGAACAAGCTATCTTTATACACTCAGGCTATGCTTATGATGAGAAAACAAAAAGATTTGCTTTTACTACACCTATCATACATGAAATATGGGCTGGTAAAGAGGGTATAAACAATGCTAAAGGGCTTTATGGTTGGGCAAATTCACTTTATGCAGATATGTTTGAGAGTTAAATAGACTTCTTATAAAGAAGTCTATTTTTAAAATATAACTAAAAATTATAATTTTTTATTATCGTATTTAGCTTTTAGTCTTAGGTACTCTTTATAATCATTTGATTCTATCTTATTAGAGATAGATTTTGTAGAATCATTAACATTATTAGAGATTGTTTTAGTTGAATCATTAACATTGTTTGATGCTGTATTTGAAGAATCTCTTAAATCATTAGCGATTGTTTTTGTAGAGTCATTTACATTATTACTAGCTGTGTTTGAAGAGTCTCTTAAATCATTTGAAACTGTTTTAGTAGAATCATTTGCATTGTTAGAGATAGTTTGTGTAGAATCTTTCATATCATGACTGATAGAAACTGTAGAGTCTTTGAAATCTCTTGTAGCCATAGCCGATGAGTCTTTAAAGTCTCTAGTTGTATTTGAGATAGAATCTTTAGAATCTTCAGCAATCTCAATTGTGCTATCTCTAACATCTTTACTGATACCACTTGTAGTATCTGCACCACTTTGAACAGTAGCTACTTCACTAGTTTTAATATCATCAGATGCTTTCATCGCTGTATCTTTAGCATCATGGCTTACACTTGTTACAGTTCTTTCACCACTTTTACTAACTTCAACACCACCATCAACTGCTGATTGGCTAACTTCTTTAGCATCTTTACTCATAGATGTTACACCATCTTTCATATCTTTAAACATCTCACCAAAACTAAAATTTGCTGATAAACTTGTTGTTAGTGCAAATACTGCTATAGTTGAAATTACTATTTGTTTTTTCATCTTCTTGCCTTTAATTTAAAATTGAACTAAGAAAACTATAACTGTTTAAAGCTGTCTTGAAACTTAAAATCATAACTTTATCAGAAAAAGTATTATAATAATTTCAAATATACCACTTATAAATTATATAATTATTTATAATATGTGTATATAAATATTTTTTATATAACTAATCTCTAAATTTCCTTTTATTTTGAAGTTTTTGTGATATAATCGTTGCAAATTAATCAAAGGACACAAGATGAAAAAAATGGTTTTAGCTTTGTTAGTAACTTCAAGTATCGCTTTTGCAGGTACATATACAAAAGAAGATAGAGTAAAAGATATGCATAAAATGGCAGATGCTATGGGGACAATTCAAACAGGTTTCTTTTTTAATAATTATGAAACAGTAGCTTCAGGAGTAAATGCACTTACAGATGCTGCACAAAGAATTCAACCACCATTAGAAGTTCTTCAAGAAAAAAATCCTATGGCTAGATATATGAACCAAAAAGTTAAAATGACAAATAAAGTTGTTAAAAAAATCAACCAAAAAGCTTTAACTATACTTCAAAGATTTAAAAGTGGTGATTCATCACAAGCTATTCAAGCTTATTCTAAAATAGTAGACCAATGTATGAAATGCCATCAACAAATGAGAATGTGGTAATCAATTATGAAGTATTTTATATTTCTTTTTATTTTTCTAACTTCATCTTTTTCAGCTGAACTTATTTTAACTGGAACAGTAATATCTAACAACCAAAAAATGATATCTGCACGATATATGGGTTATATCAAAAAGGTAAATTTTGAAATTGGAGATAGTGTAAAAAGAGAAGATACTCTGTTTGAACTTGAATCTGCAGAGTTTGATATTATGGAATCTCAAGCAGATTTGGCACTAGAACAAGCCAAACTTATGGTTGATGTTTATCAAACTAAACTTGATTCTATAAAAAAGAATCGAAGAAAATTAAAAAAGAATAGAAAAAACTTTAATAAACTTGATTTTGCTTTTGAGATGGATGATTTACAACAAGGTAGTGATAATATTTCATCATCTTTAGCATCTGCTCAAGTCTTAGTTGAACAAGCAAGTGAGAAAACAAAACAGTTTGCTACTATTGCTGGTTATTTAAAGATAAAAGCACCAAATGATGGAATACTTGTTGAAAAAAGAATTCAAGTTGGAGATATGGTAGCCCCAGGTATGCTTACTATGATCATAGTAGATATGAATCATTTAGAGATAGAAGCTGAAGTTGCAGAATCTGACCTAAAATATGTAAGAAGAAATAAAGTGGTAAATATAAAGATACCTTCTCTTAATTTTAGAGCTTCAGGGTACATAAAAGCAATCGTTCCAAGCGCGAATCCTATGGCACATACATTTAAAATTAGAGTTCATTTTGAAAAAACTAGTGAAAGTGTATTTCCTGGTATGTATGCTAAAGTATTTGTTGATTTAACGAATGAACTTAAAGATTAAATAAAAGAGTATAAATTTCTAAATCAAATTTTTGCTATAATTGCAATATATTACTTTAAGGAAACTGTAAAACTTTGGATTTACTAATAATATTTTTTGTACTCTCTGTGGGAGTGTCCTTTCTATGCTCGGTTTTAGAGTCTGTTCTATTGTCTGTAAATATGTCTTTCGTTGCTGTTTTAGAGAAAGACAAACCAAAAGTTGGTGGACTTTTACGACAGCATAAAGAAAACATCAACAAATCAATTGCATCTATTCTTATACTAAATACTATAGCAAATACTTTAGGTGCAGCAGCTGTTGGAGCTCAAGCATCTCTTATCTTTGGAAATGATGCTGTTGTTTATGTTTCTATAGTTTTAACATTTGCTATTTTATTTCTTAGTGAGATTATCCCTAAAACTATTGGAGCGATATATTGGAAATCTTTAGCACCTCTTTCTGCACAGATTATTCGTATATTTATTTGGATAACTTACCCTATTATATTAACTACACTTTTTGTAACAAATAAAATCTCAAAAGGTAAAGATGATTCAAACTCTTTAACAAAAGATGAACTTTTAGAGTCAATGCTACTTAGTGAAGATGAGGGTGTAATAGATGAAAAAGAATCTGATGTTATTGAAAATGTTTTAAAACTAAACAAAATAAAAGTTGTGGATGTATTAACACCAAGAAGTGTAGTCTTTGCTATAGACGATACCATGACTATAAAAGAGGTTATAGAAACAAAAGAAGATATCTTTAAATTTTCTCGAATACCTGTTTATAATAATTCTATAGAAGATGTAACTGGTTTAGTTATGACAAAAAAGATTTTTAGACAAGCTTTGGTTGATGATACTGTAACCGTTGGAAGTATAAAGAAAAATATTTTTTCTTTAAATGAAAACATACCAGTAAGTAAAGCACTTGATCTATTTATAACCAAAAAAGACCATATGTTTTTGGTTAAAGATAAGTACGATCAAACTGAGGGTATTATAACTTTAGAAGATTGTATAGAAACTGTTTTGGGTGTAGAGATAGTAGATGAGAGTGATGGTGATGTAGATATGAGAGAAGTTGCGAAACAAAGGATGAAAGAGCGTCGTAAGATGCAAAAAGTTTAATCATTTCAAATATATTTAAAAATATAGACCATGGCATACTTTTCATGCTTGCATCTGCTCTTATCTCAGCACTAAACGGAGCTATTGCTAAAATACTTTCAGAGGATTTAAGTGCTTTAGAGATTGTTTTTTTTCGTAATCTTATAGGTGTTTTCATCATACTTTATGCTCTAAAACATACTCCACCAAAACTTTTAGGTGGTAAACTACATCTTCTTATAACTCGTGGTCTATTTGGTTTTACTGCGATGATATTGTTTTTCTATACCATAACCACTATACCACTAGGTATTGCTATAACACTTAACAAAACATCACCTTTGTTTGTTTCTATCATAGCTTTTTATCTACTAGATGAACGACTTAACAAAAACACAATTTTTGCTTTGCTTATAGGTTTTTTAGGGATAATTTTTATAACAAAACCTTTTGATGTTACACTCTCTTATGAACATCTTTTAGGTTTACTAGGTGGTTTTTTCGCTGCATCTGCTTATGCTACGATAAGAAAGATAAAAAATATCTATGATTCAAGAGTTATAGTTTTATCATTCGTTGGTATAGGTAGTCTTCTACCAGCTTTACTATTTATCATAACCCCATTTATAAACCCACCAGAGTATCTAAAATTTTTGTTTGTAGAGTTTGTTATACCAACAGATATAACAGTATGGTTACTTATACTTTTTATGGCTATAATTTCTACACTTTCACAATGGTTACTAACAAAGGCTTACAGCTTTTCAAATGCATCTATCATAGGTGTAATAAGCTACACAAATATACCATTTGCTATAGGATTTGGTTTTATGCTTGGTGATAAACTTCCTGATTATTATACTTTTTTTGGGATAGGTCTTATCATTTTAGGTGGTATTTTAGTTGGTAAATCTAAGCAAAAAAAAGATAAAATTTAAATTAATAAAATAATGGATAGATTAAATAGATGGCAATAAACAAAAATATACTAGACATCATCCAAGTTCAGAACTCTTGTAAAGATGTTATTCAAGAACTTTACAACTACGAGACACGACCAAATGATGTGATGCGAGAAAACTATGCAAGTGCAAAAATTGATGATGCTATTAGGCTTGATATCATCGAGTACGATAGTTTTGATGATGAGCTTTCATTGTCCCCAGATACTGAACAATACTATAAAATCAGACTAGGACAAAACAACGAAACGACCATAAGTAGCATAGATGATAAACTCTCAAAACTAAAAATCGAACTTAACTACTATAACAAAAGAATAACAGCACAAGAATCTACCGAAAAAGAGATTCTCTCCATCTCTAAACTACTAAACCAAATACCAACTATTTTAAGGTACAACCTCTATACTATCTCATCAAACTCCATTTTTGCTTTTAAAAATGAACCAAATTTTGAGATAAAGATGGACAAACTAGAAGTATCAAAAAAAGAGATAAAGCAGTTAGTTCAAGCATCTTTGAGTATAGATATATTTTTAAAAGAGCAAAAAAGCTTTTTTAAGTCTATAAATAGCCATAGAATCAACTCCCTTGTACTAAAGATAAATCGAAATAGCCTAGAGCTTGAATACTCACTTTCAACACTTTATGAAGAGATAAAAAAGTTTATAAATAAGTCCATAAAAGATGGTGAATTTATAAAAAAACTTCAACGATTAAGAGAGTTAAAACAACAAAACCAACTTTTTATAAAAACAGATATAAATGAGAAAATATCTACTCAAAAACATATAATAACTTCAGTAAAAGAGAGAAAAATACATCCTGATGATAAAGTGTTTGATTATATAGATACCATAGAAGAGATAATCAAAAAAAGAAAAATACATCTACAAGATATAAAAGAGGAAACTGAACTAGATTATGACATAGATGAAGTTGTAAAGATTGAAAAAACTCTATACAACTATCCAAAACTTCATACGCAGTTTTTATCTCAAGATGATGATTTGGCTACATTTTTACAAAAAAGTGATGTTGAGAGTTCAAAACTTCTTGGTATTTTTGTAAGACTTTTAAAACACTACTTCTTAAAATATGAAGTAGATAATGATAATTTCATAGAGATAGACAAAAGAAAATATGTAATAGTAAGGGGACTATGATGCTAATAGACACAAAAGAGTTACTACCACAACACCTACAAAAGATTTATCAAATCATCTTAAAAGGTGAGTTCATAAATGAAAACAGTTCAAAAAAAGGTAACAACGAGATTTATGAAGCGATAGTAAGTAAAGAGGTAGAAGTTAGAGAGTATTTTAGAGCTATAGGCTATATACTTTTTAAAAGAGAGGGTTATTTTTACTTTGCACACGATGATGCTCCAAACACTCCTAGTGCCTTGGAAAGGATAGTTGACTACATAGATATAGCCAACTTTTTAAAGATGCTAGATAGTAATTTTGGAGTTGGGTATAGGTTTCGTCTTGATGCAGTTGAGAACCTACTAAACAACAACATAGAACTACAAGAGATAGTTTCTCAGATGAAAGGTCTAAATGCAAATACCAACAGAGAATATATACAGAAGTTAGTAGATAGACTAAAAAAAGATGGCTTTGTTGAGGAAAAAAACAATGCAAATGGTGAGTATGTAGTCCTTAACTCTTACGACTATATAGAATCATTTTTAAATGAGGTGGAAGTTTATGAATAAAGATGGATTAAAAAAAGTATATCTTATAAAAAGTGCAGGTTATGAGTTTGTAGAGATAAATATAGCAGATAATACCTTACTTTTGGGGGAGAGTGGAGTTGGTAAGACTACACTTATGAGAGCAGTTTTGTTTTTCTATACTATGGATTATTCTGATTCTGTTTTAAACTTGACATCTGAAACTAAAAAATCATTTAATGACTGGTACTTTAGAGAACACAATTCACACATCATCTATGAATACACCAAAGATGATAGCAGACACCTTTTTGTGGTGAGTAAAACCTCTAAACTTCACTACACTTTCATAGATATAACAAACCAAAATATAGATGTTAAAGAGATTTTCATAGAAAAAAACAAGCCTGTAAATTTTGAGATGCTAAATGAAAATATACAAAAAAACAGCTTACCTAGCTATACAACAACCATAAAAGATAGGTATGTAAATATATTTCATAAAAAAGATGCTTTTGGTAAAAAAATAAAAACAGAAAGTTCTATAGATTTTGCACTTTTTGAAGATATAAAATCAAGAAAAGAGTTTTCAAGAACTCTCTCAAATATCTTTGCATCTTCATCTATAAAATCAACAAACATACAAAAAACAATAGTTTCACTTATAGACAACTCAACAGCTAGAGTAGCTCTTTATGACATCAAGACAAATCTAAATAAATTTGCATCAGAAAAAAAAGAGATAGAAAAATTTGAGAGAAAAATCCCCATCATTAAAGAGTTGTCAAATGAATATGTTAAATATAAACAAAATAAACAAGAGTTTAAAAAACTAGCAAATAAAGTTGAGTACATACAAAAACATTCAGTTTTTAAAATACAAGAGATAGACTCAAAGCTAGATGAAAAGATAACTCAAAAAAATGAAGAGACTCAGAAGCATCAGGTAAAAGTAGAGATGCTAGAGATAGAAAAATCAGCTAAAAAAACTAAGCTAGATATAAAAAACTCAAAACTAAATGAACTTATACAAAAAGATGAAGATTTTAAACAAAACAATATCCTTTCCCTTTTAAGTGAATACAAAAATGAGCAAAATTATAAAAATGAGCAAACATCTCTTCGCACTAGATATGAAGCCTTAACATCTGATGTAAAAGGTATAGAAGCTAAATACACTCAACTACTTTTAGAACTTCAACAAAATCATAATGACAACAAACTAAAACTAGAGAAAGAACTATCACAAATCGTAGATAAAAAGAAAGATGATATAAACAACCTTATAAGAGGTAAAGATAAAAAGATTTTAGAGAAAACTCATAACGATGCTTGTGAGAAAAAAGAGTTAGAACAAAATGAAAAATCATTAAACAAAGAGTTTATAGAACTAAACAAAAAACAGGGAGAGTTAAAACATTTCCCTTTCAATCAAGACAAAATCATAGAGTATGAAAAAAATATAAGAAATTATGATGAGGAACTTTTAAAAGTAAAATCATCCATAACTCACAATGAGATAGATATAAAAGAGGTTGAAAAAGATATACAAAACATCAAAACAACATTAGCTAATGATATAAAAAGCTTAACTCAAATGTATGAAAAATCTAAACAAGAACTTTTTGAACAAAAACAAGATATAGAGAAAAAGCTAGATTTTGATAGTCAAAACTTATATGGTTACCTAAACAAAAATGATGTACCAAACAGAGAAAAGATAGTGACTTACTTAAAAGATGAGATACTGTTTTCAGATAGAGAGTTTAGTATAAAAAACAACACTGAAAATAACTCTATCTTTGGTTTAGAAGTTGAGTTTGAAGAGGAGTTTACAAATGAGTACAAACAAGAGGAACTACTAAAAGAGTTAAATCTTATAAAAACAAATATAAAAGACCTAAATAAACAAACTCAAAAAACCAAGCATCACTTAGAAGATACGGCATCTCTTCAAACAAAAGAGAAAAATCGTCAAAGAAGTGTTTTATATAAAACAAAAGATGAGTTAGAAACTACTAAAAAAACATATATAAAGAACAAAGACCAAGCCAATATAAACCTAAATGATGTAAAAAAAGATGCTAAAAAACTTAGAGATGAAGCTATAAAAAAACTAAATGAAGCGTTGATTTCTCTTAATCAAAAGATGAAAGATAGCAGTGAAAGATTAGAGTTTTTAACTAAGAAGATAGAATCTGAAATAGCATCTATAAACCTATCTGTAACTAATGAGATAAACAAGTTAGATAAACAGATAATCGAGTTAAAAAACTCAACTCTTGTAAAACTAAAAGAGTTAGAAACTAAGTTTAAAGAGGATGCCCAAAAGTATAATAATGAAAAGTTAGATGCTTTTAAAGATAAGGGTGTAGAAAAAACTGTTTTAGATGCCATAGTATCTAAAGGTAAAGAGATAAAACATAAACTTCAGATGATAGAAAAGAATAAACCTTATGTTCATAAATTTTTAGACCTAAAAGATGAGATAGAAAATATACCTCTAAAACAAGAGGAGTTAAAACAACTAAATAGCCAAATAAAAGAGATAAACGACAAACTTTTTGCTTTAGCTTCCAACTATAAAAAAGCAGATAAAGTTATACAAGATGCTATAAAAGAGTTAGAAAACTCAAAAAATAATCTAAATCAATTTTTAAAAAAATATTCTCAAAAAATCAATAACCAACCAATAGAGCAAAGTATGAAAAAGTTAGTTATACTTAATTTTACTATAGAGATAGAAGATATAGATTTTGATGATATAGATGAGCTTATAACTATATTTGATGCTATAAAAAATAATGAAGCAGAGATAAAAGCATCTGTTTTAAGCTCATTAAGAGATTTAAAATCGGACAATATTTTTAAGATAGATATAGTAACTGACTACATAGAAGATATAGAGTACACAAAAACAGCCAAAGAGTTGATAGAGTACATAGAAAAAGACAAACTAACACCTCTAAAAGATGTTCTCTCCGAGCAGTTCAAAGGTGAGATAAGAAAGATAACAAAAGAGTTAGATATATTTGATGATGCATTACTCGATATATATGCTCAGGTAAAATCATTGGCAAATACTATGAGAAAAGCTGTTGCATCTTTTAATGTTATAGATAGCATCGAGATAAGAGCCGAAGATACTAACAACAACCTTTTATCGCAACTAAAAGCATTGGCAAGATTTTATGATGAAAATAGTGATAGTTTTCTAAATGGTTTGTTTGATGTAACGATGCAAGATACTAAAGATATTAAAGATGAACTAGATAACAAAGTGGTTGAACTTGCTGAACTTCTTAACACTTCTAAAGAGTATCTTGAACTTACTGATGGATTTGTACTAGAGTTTAAAATCATTGAAAAAGGTAACGACTTAAAATGGCGACAAAACATAGATGACATAGGCTCAAATGGAACTTCAACTTTAGTAAAAAGCATCATAAATATCTCGATGCTACAAATG
>Ga0256827_10002609_pt1 | contig 11548 bp, 8 predicted proteins | sample CV84metaG_FD_185977 | JGI IMG/M metagenome (GOLD analysis project Ga0256827, IMG submission 185977) | Hydrothermal vent microbial communities from East Pacific Rise, Pacific Ocean - CV84 | ecosystem: Environmental > Aquatic > Marine > Hydrothermal vents | place: Pacific Ocean: East Pacific Rise... | reverse complement strand
CTAATGCTTTTTAAAGCATAAACGTAATAAGGGATCTGATTCATTATAGTACCCCCAACTGGACTCGAACCAGTATCTAGTGTTTAGGAAACACTTGTTCTATCCCTTGAACTATGGGGGCATTCAGTTCACTTGTTCTATCCCCCTGCCTGCCGGCAGGCAGGTTGAACTATGGGGGCATTCAGTTCACTTGTTCTATCCCCCTGCCTGCCGGCAGGCAGGTTGAACTATGGGGGCATTAAAAAAGGGGATGTCATCCGACAACCCCTTTTTGCTCCTCTTCTTGGACTCGAACCAAGGACCCTCTGATTAACAGTCAGATGCTCTAACCAGCTGAGCTAAAGAGGAGTATTATCTGGTTTAATTATTACCACTTTTAAGTCCATTTCTGTTGTTAAAAGCGAATGCAAAAATACAGTCATTTTTCTTTTTAGCAAATATTTTTTTAATTTTTTTTAATTTTCTTTAAAAGCCTTGTTTTATCAAGCTATACAAGATGGTGAATCAATTGTTTTTTTGAATTCTTATAAGGCATTTTAAAGGCATCTGGCAGGCAGTAGGCCTTAAAGTGCTACTTTTCCAGTGGGAACAGGGTGGTTTTTAATCTGTTATTTTCATGATAGAACGGTATTTTTTATATCATTCTTTTACGTACTTTTGCAGGTTTATAAACCTATGAAAACGGAATCGATAAACAGCTTGGATATTGATAGGTTTAATAATTGAAAACTATAGATTTAAAACGAATGAATATACGAATTGTAAATACTTCAAAGCATCAGTTACCGGCCTACGAGACTATTGCCAGTGCGGGGATGGATATTAGGGCTAATCTGACTGAAGATATGACTATTAAACCTTTGGAACGGGTGTTGGTTCCAACCGGCTTATTTATTGAGCTTCCGGTAGGCTATGAGGCACAGATACGACCTCGCAGTGGGATGGCTTATAAAAAAGGTGTTGGAGTAGCCAATGCACCGGGGACTATCGATGCCGATTACCGTGGAGAGATAAAAGTGATATTGATTAATCTTTCGGGCGAAGAGATTGTGATAGAAGATGGCGAGAGAGTGGCTCAAATGGTGATAGCCAAACATGAACGTGCCGAGTGGGAAGTGGTTACTGAACTTTCAACTACCGAAAGAGGTGCAGGTGGTTTTGGTTCTACCGGAAAAAAATAAGAAAGAACATTTATGAGAAAAGGAAACTTTAAATATATCCTTTTGTTAATTGGATTTATGCTGTCGTTTACTGTTAACGCACAGGACATCAGTACCAATGATAAAGATAAAGAGGCAATGGATGTTTTTCTTGATGCTGAGAAAAGCAAAATGCTCACCAATTATCCCGAAGCTATAAGGCTTTATAAAAAAACCTTGAGCATCGATGATGAATACGACCCTGCTATGTTTCAGCTGGCTCATTTGTATATCCTTGAACAAAGGTATGAAGAAGCATTATATTGGGCCGAAAAAGCTTATCAGTTAGATCAAAAGAATACCTGGTATGCCTTTTTGTTAATCGACCTTTACCGTAATAGTTATCAAATAGGTAAGGCTATTGTTGTGTATAATACTTTGCTGGAGGAAAACCCTGCAAATACCGAATATTTATTTAATCTCTCTAATCTTTATTTAGCTGTTGAAGATACCGATAATGCTATCAAGTGTTTGAATAAGATTGAAGAGCTTGAGGGCGTTTCCGAGAAAACTGCACTTCAGAAGAAAGCGATTTTTCTACAAGAGAATGATTTTGATAGTGCTATTGAAACGATGAAAGCCCTGCATGAAGTCTTTCCACAAAAGGAATCGTATTGTAGTATGATTGCGGAATTATATATGCAAAATAATCAGGCTGATGAAGCTATTTTATGGTATAAAAAGGTCTTGGAAATCAATCCTAATGACCCCTATATACAAATTACTTTGGCCGATTATTATAGTAAACAAGATGATTTAGAGAGTGCTTATAAGTATTTAAAAGAAGGTTATGCCAATCCTCATTTGGATATAGATACTAAGATAAGGGTGTTGATGGGCTATTTTGAGGCCGGCACATCGAATACCATGATGAAATCGCGTACTTATGAGTTAACAGAAATATTAGTTAAAACCCATCCTGATGAAGCAAAGTCTCATGCCATTTACGGCGATCTGCTTTTTAATGATAGTTTATATTCCAAAGCCAGTAGTGAATTCGAAAAAGTGGTTGCTATAGATAGCTCAAGATATGCTGTGTGGGAGCAGTTGTTGTATTCGCTAAGCATGGAAAACCGATATGAGGAGATGGCCGATTATAGCGAAAGAGCTATAGCTTTATTCCCGGCTATGGATTTCCCTTATTATATCAATGCGATTGCCAATTTTCAGTTGGGACATACTAAAAAAGTCATCTCGGTATTGGAAACAGCCGTGTATTTTGCCAGTAATAACGACATCCTTGAACAATATTATATGTTTTTAGGTGATGCTTATCACGAAGAGGGCCAAGTGGAGAAGGCCTATGAATCATATGAAAAGTGCCTGAATATAAACCCCAATAATTCTTTTGTGCTTAATAACTATGCTTATTATTTAACTTTAGAGAAGAAACAGTTACCAAAAGCGAAGGAAATGGCGGCTTTGGCTGTTAAAACAGCTCCTAATCCCAATAACCTGGATACTTATGGTTGGGTATTATATGAGTTGGGCGATTATCAGGAAGCTCAAAAATATATTCAACAAGCTATTGACACCGATACTACCGGAAGTGCTGTAACTTTAGAGCATTTGGGCGATGTGTATTTTAAACTTGGAGAGACCAAGAACGCCAGGAAGTATTGGAAGAAAGCCAAAAAAATGGGTGGCGATAGTGAATCACTTATGCAAAAGATTAAAACGGGGTTGTATGAGGAATAGTCTGTTTATAGTGGGGATATTGGCTTTATTGTTATTGTCGGCATGTACTTCTCAGAAGAAAATCTATAAAAAACCTATCAAGGAAGAGGGGGAAGATTATTTGATTTCTATGATGCAGAAGAACGAAAGCAGCTTCAATACTTTTAAGGCTAAGGCACTTATTAGTTTAGATAATAATGGAAAACCCATCGACTTAAAAGCCAATATCAGAATAAAACAAGACAGTGCTATCTGGGTCTCTATCTCAGCAGGTATAGGCATAGAGGTGGCACGTATTATGCTTACCCACGATTCGGTGTTATTTATTAATCGTTTAGAGAAAACTTTCTTTGCCGGGAATTATGGATTTGTAGATGATATGATTAATGCTAAAGTGGATTTTGATATTGTTCAGGCCCTGCTAACGGGCAACGACTTTAAATGGTACGACTATCATGATTTAAAAGCCAAAGCTCTAAAAGACCAATACCAATTAGAATCTACACACAGACATAAGTTAAAGAAATACCTGAAAAACACTTCCGATGCTCAGGTGATTTACCAAAGTTTGTGGCTGAACCCTGAGTCTTTTAAGATTGAACGTATCAAGATTAAAGAGATTAAAAATGAGAGTAAAAAAATTGATGCCAGATACAGCGAATTTGATAGTTTTGGAGGACAGCTTTTACCCACACATTATAATATAAAGATATCTGCGGATAGTCATGTGGAGATAGATGCTATCATGATGAGAATTAAACTGGATGAGTCTTTGAAATTCCCTTTTAATATCCCATCGAAATATAAAGAAATAATAATGCCTTAATGATATTGTGAGAAACTTTAACCAACATATTTTTTTAAAGAAAACGGCATCAATCCTGTTTATTATAGCCTTGTTTTTGGGACCGTTGATCTCCTCTGTACAGGCTCAGGATAGAAAAAAGCTCAATTCTCAGGTCAAGCAATTAGAAAAGGAGATTGCTTATACTACCAGGTTAATAAAAGAAACACAAAAAAATAAAAATGTCTCGGTTACGCAGTTAAATCTTTTAAATCAGCAAATCAGAAAACAAGAAAAACTGATTAATAAAATGCGACAAGAGATTCAGTTGGTAGAGCAATCTATTAACGAAAAGCAGCTGAATATCAATAAGAAAGAGAAAGAGCTGAATGATTTAAAGAAAGAATATGCTTTATTGATAGTCAATTCCCGTAAAAACCTGAGTTCTTACGACAGGATGATGTTTGTGTTTGCTTCCAAGGATTTTAATCAGGCTTTTAAACGTTTAAAATATTTTGAACAATACAGTCAGTATCGGAAAAAGCAAGTAAAGATCATAGAACAAAAGCACGACAGTTTGCAACTATCTTTGAAAGCCCTGAATGCTTTAAAAAACGAAAAAGAACAGTTGCGAATTAATGAAGAGAAAGAGAAGCGTAACATTAATCAACAAAAGATTAAACAACAAAGAGACTTAAATAAGCTGCAGGGGAAAGAAAAGAAACTGAAGAGTGAGCTAAAGAAACAGAACAGGCAAAAAGCAAAACTCAAGAAAAAGATTGAAGCCATACTTCTTGCCGAGGCAAAGAAGAATAGAGAGTTTGAAATGACACCCGATCAGGTGCAATTATCAAAAAGCTTTGCCGAGAACAAAGGTAAGCTTCCGTGGCCGGTAAAAAACGGGGTGGTTTTTAGTAGTTTTGGAGAACATGCACATCCTGTTTTAAAAGGGATAAAAATCCGTAACGATGGTATTGATATTGTGACCAATAAAGGAAGCAATGCCCGTGCTATTTTTAATGGCGAGGTGAGAAGTATTATCTCGGTACCCGGATCGGCCAACTTTGCGGTTTTAGTAAAACATGGTGATTTTTTCTCACTATATTCCAATTTGGTAGAGGTGTTTGTCAAGCCCGGAGATCAAATAAAAGTGAAACAAGATATTGGAAAGATATCTTTGGATAAAGAGGATAATACCACCAAATTACAGTTTCAAATATGGAAAAGTACCAGTAAGCTGAACCCTGTCAGGTGGTTGGCCAGATAAGGCTTTATGGATAAAGAGGATTAAGTAATGATGAAGATATATAAAGACGAAAGAGTTGTATTAACCCTGGATGCCGGAGGGACTAATTTGGTATTTTCTGCCATGAAATTTGGTAAACAATTAGGTGAGCAGTTGGTATTATCGGCCAAGGTGAAGGACTTATCGGAGTTCTTACAGCGTTTAGAGGAGGGGTTTTCGCAGCTGATTACACAGGTAGGTGCTATTGATGCCATCAGCTTTGCTTTTCCAGGTCCGGCTGATTATCCCAAAGGTATTATTGGAGATTTAGAAAATTTACCTGTTTTTAAAGGTGGTGTTGCCTTAGGCCCTTATCTCGAGAACAAATTTAATATTCCGGTATATATTAATAACGATGGTGACCTCTTTACATTGGGAGAAGCTATTGGTGGTTTATTACCTTATATCAACGAACAACTTAAGGCGCAAAACTCCAGCCGACATTATAAAAACCTGATAGGTGTAACATTGGGAACTGGCTTTGGTGGAGGTTTGGTGAGTAATTTACAGCTGATTCAGGGCGATAATAGTGCTGCCGGCGAAATAAACAGGATGAGTAATCCTTTATTAAAAAATACCACAGCCGAAGAGAGCGTGAGTATCAGAGCTGTAAAACAAGTGTATGTCAGGGAAGCAGGTATTGAAATGACTGCTTGTCCCAATCCCTACGAAATATTTTTGATTGCCAAAGGCGAGAAAGAAGGAAATCAGAAAGCTGCTATGGAAAGCTATAAGCAATTATCTATCACGCTTGCCGATGCCATAGCCAATACCATCACGCTGTTTGATGCTTCGGTGGTGATTGGAGGTGGTTTGAGTGGTGCCCATAGTTTAATCCTTCCTACTGTTGTAGAAGAGTTGAACAAAACCTGGAAGCGATTAGATGGTGCGCCTGTTCAGCGTATGGAAGTGTTTGCCTATAATCTGCATAATCAGGATTGTCTGGCCGATTTTATTAAAAATGATGATATTCAGATTCCAATTCCCGGAAGCATACAAACTATCACCTATCAGGATCAAAAGAAAGTGGCTGTTGGTGTGAGTCGTTTAGGGACTTCGGAGGCCGTTGCCCTGGGAGCTTATGCCTATGCCTTGACTGCTTTGGAAGCATAGAGTACGGTGTTATTTAAAACATTCAAACCAATATAGCCCATTTTATCCCAATTAGCTTTTCTTAAGAGTTATTTTTGTTTCTATTGATTAGTTTTGGCTTCTCAATGATAATGCTTGAGTATCAATAAAAACATAGAAATGAAAACAATAAAAGGAATACTTTGGATAGTTGTTATGATGGTGAGCATATCACTCATGTCTTGCAGCCGTCATTATGTACAATCTTTAAAAATACAAGGAACCCCATCTGCCAAGGTGTGGCTTCAGGACGACACTTATAATGTCGATTCGGTTCAGGTATTGGTAAAAAAAGATCATCAGGATTATAAAGTGCTGCTTTTGGCTGATATTCAGCTTGATTGGTGGGAGCCACGTTTGAAAAACAAAGCCCTTAAGCAGGTTAAGGAGTTGATAGAAAAAACAAAGCCCGATTTTATTATTACCCTGGGAGATAATGTGCAGGGACATTATGGGGACAGAATGACCAAAAGGCTGATTAAGGAGATGGAGGCTTACCATATTCCCTGGACGGTAGTTCTGGGAAATCACGACTCGGAGGGTAGGAGAGGGCGTGCCTGGTATGGCAACCGCTACGAAGAAGCTGAGAACTCTTTATTCTCTTATGGCCCTTCGAATATTCATGGGGTGGGGAATTACCCTGTTTTATTAAAAGATGAAAAAGGCAATATCATCTATTCTTTTATCATGATGGATTCTCATAGCTGGCGGCCTTATGAAGGTGGTGGCGGTTACGATTTTATTCATCTCGATCAGATGTTGTGGTACCAATGGCAAATAAAAGGTATTAGCGAAACCCAATATGGAGAATATAATCCGGCAAGCGGCAAGGTAGTTCCTAATATGTGCTTTTTCCATATTCCTTTGATGGAGTTTGCCGATGCAGCCAATGCTGTAAAAGATGGAACTATTGATACTACCCGGGTGATGGGCGAAAATAACGAAGGCATTGCCGGGGCAAAGGTGAACCCGGGTTTCTTCGATTTAATGAAAGAGATGAAAAGCACTACCGATGTTTTTGTAGGACACGATCACGTGAATAATATGTCTATCGATTATCAGGGCATCCGCTTGACTTATGGATTAAAGACAGGTCCCAGCAGTTACCACCTCGATAAAATGCAGGGAGGAACCCTTTTAACCATTAAAAAAGATGCAGACTCCAAACCGGAAGTAGATATTGAGTTTATCTATTTAAATAAATAGCTTATTGATGATTGGGCTGTGGTTTATTTAATCTCTTCGCCCTCAATCTTCAATACCCAGGCATAGGAAGACGTATTTCTCCAGCTATCACACAGCTCTTTAGGGAAGTGTATGATTAGTTGATGATTTTCCCATTCCCAGTTGATAGGAATCCTGGCGCCCAATAATGCTATTTGGGATCCTTCTTTGGGCTTAAGATTGTATAGGATAATCTTTCTTTTAGGCCTGCTCATGATGTAGGCATAATAAATGTTTTCGTCTTTTTTCTTCGAGAACATAATATCATCCCCCTGGTGATAGCTGCCACTCATTTTCTCGGTCTTATAGATGGCTTCATTATTAGTTGACATCCAATGTCCAATACAATTTAAGCGGCTGATACTTTCCTTAGGGATTAAACCTTCGGCGGTAGGGCCTACATTCAGTAGATAATTACCGCCTTTTACGGTTACATCAATAAGGTTATGCACAAGCTTACCGGCGGATTTCCAGTTGTCGTCATCTTTTTTATATCCCCAAGTATCGTTCATAGTCATACACGATTCCCAGTCCAGACTGGTTTTAGTATCCAAAATCTCTTGCTCGGGAGTGCCAAAGTCGCCCATATATTTTTGGTCTCCTTTATTCATCCCCTGCAAACCATCTCGGCCTTTGTCTACGCGGTTATTAATGATTAAATCAGGATCCATCTCACGTAAAAGAGTGTAAAGCTCCACGCCTTGTTCATGTGTATAATTTGAGATCCATTCCCCATCGAACCACATAATATCCGGATGATAGCCATTCACTATTTCCTTCACTTGTGGGATCATATATTCATTGAAATATTTGGCAAAGTTTTCCTTATTATCTCTGGATTTATCCAGGGCATGATCCAGATACGAATAAAGCTGAGCATTGATGTGATGCCAGTCCATAATGGAGTAATACACCCCAAATTTCAGACCGGCTTTCCGGCATGCTTGCGATAACTCTTTTAATACATCTTTGCCATAGGGGGCATAGTCAACAATATTATAATTAGATACTTCGGAATCCCATAGGGCAAATCCATCGTGATGTTTCGAGGTGATAACAATATATTTCATGCCGGCATCTTTAGCCGTTTTTACCCATTCTTTAGCATCAAACTTTTCGGGATTGAACTGATGGGCAAATTCCTCATATTTATCTGCAGGTATCTGCCCGGTTTTCATGATCCATTCGCCACCACCATCAATTTTTTCGCCATTGTATACACCGGCAGGGACTGCATAAACACCCCAATGAATAAACATACCAAATTTACTATCCCTCCACCATTCCATACGCTGGTTAAAAGATTCCGGCGATTCGTTGAGTACCGAAACAGCGCTTACAACAGAAGTATCATTTTGCGAATAACCAACATTTATGATAAAAGATAAGGCAAGAATCAAGTATCTTATTTTCATTTGCTTATAGTTTTTGAGTTCTTATTTAGACGGATGCCCTACGGTTCAACGGTATTATCTCAACTGAGCATACACCACCTTGGTCACTAAATATTCTTCCATACCATGTTTGCCATCAGCACCACCAATACCTGATTTTCTCCAGCCGGCATGGAAGCCCTGAATGGCTTCAAAATGTTCACGGTTGATATATACTTCTCCAAACTTCAGGTATTTCTGTACGTACATAATGGTATTATAATCCTCGGAATAAACCGATGATGTTAGACCAAACTCACTGTCATTGGCCATTTCTACCGCTTCCTGAATGGTCTTAAACTTCATGACTGGCAATACAGGGCCAAATATCTCATCCTGAATAATCTCGGAATCCTGAGCAATATTGGTAAGTAGTGTAGGCATATAGAAGAAGCCTTTGCTGTACTCTTCCATGCGCTTACCGCCATATTCTACTTTAGCACCGGCATCTACCGCTCTGCGTACCATCCCGTCCACTTTATCAATCTGATCTTGCGAAACCATGGCACTCATGGCCGATTCTCCATCAAACACATCAGCTACTTTAGTTTCCGACATGATCTTCTTGGCTCTTGCAATGAATTCGTCATAGATTTCCTCGGCTACGTAGACTCGTTCAGCACAGTTACAAACCTGTCCGGAGAATATCAGTCTGGAATCTACAACGGCTTTTACAGCCATATCCAAATCGGCATCTTTGGCTACAATAGCAGGCGCTTTACCACCCAGCTCCAACGATACCTTTGTAATGTTTTTAGCGGCAGCTTCCATAACCTTTTGGCCGGCACCCACCGAGCCTGTTAGCGAAATAATGCCTGCAATAGGGCTTTCGGCCAATGCCTGCCCAACTATTGAACCTGAGCCACTAACAAAGTTCAATACGCCTTTAGGAAGTTCCATTTCCCGATGTACCAGATCCATCCATTCCAAAACTACATTTGGGGCTTCGGAGCTGGGTTTTACGACTATGGTATTACCGGTAATTAAGGCGGCAGCTACTTTACGTGCCATCACAAAGAATGGGAAGTTCCAGGGCAAAATACCTACTGCTACGCCTATGGCATGCTTATGTAAGAACATGGTTTCGCCGGGTCTGTCCGATTGTATGATCTCACCTTCTATCCTGCGAGCCCAGCCGGCATAATAATCAAAATAGGCGGCTGTAGCATCTATTTCCACTTGTGCCAAACCTATGACCTTGGCTTGTTCATTAGCCAGTGTTTTAGCTAATTCCTCTCTGTTTTTGGTAATAAGAGCAGCCATTTGTTTTAAATACTCGCCACGGGCTACTGAGGGTAACTCTTCCCAGGCATCCTGAGCGGTTTTGGCTGCTGTTAAAGCTTTTTGCGCATCGGAGACATCTCCCTTGGGAATGGTAGAAATCACTTCTTCGGTTACAGGGTTTAATACTTCTATTCTTTTGCCGGAAGCAGAGTCTGCCCACTCCCCATTGATATACTGTTTATAGGCTTTAATCTTTGTCATAAAATTGGTTTTTTATCGTTTAAAAAATGGAGGTTTTATATTGTCCAATAATGATGTCATAAAGATAGTATTTTTTATGTAAAAGCATTTTTTTTAGCTGCTTTTTTATTCCTAAGTATCCGATGTAAAGAAACTTATTCTGTTTTATTCTTTAATCCAATCTTTTTAATATCAATGGGCTCGAAATTTATTTCTCCTTGTATCTCTGACATCTCTTTTATAAAATAATCCTGTTCTTCTGAATCAGACATGCTTTCATCTCTGTTTACTTCAATATTGTCGGTAAATCTTACGGTTTTAGGCATCCTTAAGTTTAACCGCTGGCAGTCGATAAAAATGTTCTGAGTAGCGGTGTTTTTGTTCATGTTTTTATTTAATTCCTTTAATTTGGGGTAGTGTGAGGTATAGAGTTCTTTATTTCTTTCGAGGATACCAAGCGATTTTTTGGTGTATTTCTTCCAATGTTTTATGTCCCATGGAGTGAACGACAGTCCGGTGCTGCACTGATAAAACAAATTGTTTTGGATCAGGTTTTCTTTACCGCCATGGATCTGAATAGCACCAAAGTTACCACCGGCACAGTCTTTAAAAATATTTCCATAAATAATAGTACCGGAAATGGCATCATCTAATCTTATACCGGCTCTGCCGCAATGGGCATTTACTTCGTCATCTTTATAAGGTCCTACATCGTGAATATAATTATATCTAATCACATTTCCCCGGTATGTAGGATCTCCCCACATATCAATAGCCCCTTGATCATCAGATTCTGTAACCACCTTAAACATCTCATTATATTCAATGCTGTGATCATTGCCATTGATACGCATGGCACTGCTGGGAATATCATGAATCTGGCAATGGGTAATTCGGGTACCTACGCCATCCACCCAAATCCCCGGGGTATAGGTCCGGTCAATGCGTGATAAATGATGAATATGGCAGTTATCAATAAGGAATCCTGATTTTTCCAGGGTCTCTCTATCGCCTCCATCAATACGGATGGCACCTCTGCCTAAACCGGATATCTCACAGGAAGATATGCTTAGGTCACGGCCTCCATTAATGATAATCCCATCGCGGGCACAAGCCCTGATCTTGCAATGGTTCAGAGTAACCGACTCGCTGTTAGAGATGAAGATTCCTTCGCCGGCGCCCATCTCAAAACAAATGCCTCGGAACACCATCCATTGAGTATTGTTGAAAGTGAGCAAAGGCTCTTCGCAAATAGATAACTCCAATGAAGACTGATCTACACCCTCAGGAGGATAGAAATAGATTTTTCGATTTTGATAGTCGTAGGCCCATTCCCCGGCCTGATCGATTT
>Ga0256827_10002608_pt1 | contig 11552 bp, 15 predicted proteins | sample CV84metaG_FD_185977 | JGI IMG/M metagenome (GOLD analysis project Ga0256827, IMG submission 185977) | Hydrothermal vent microbial communities from East Pacific Rise, Pacific Ocean - CV84 | ecosystem: Environmental > Aquatic > Marine > Hydrothermal vents | place: Pacific Ocean: East Pacific Rise... | reverse complement strand
CTCTTATGAAGTATTTGAACTAAAGGGTACTTCTAATAAAGATGAAGCATAGCTTATATTGATTTAGCTCAATAGTTCTGCCGGAAATCTTGGTACTATTTGACTAATAATAATGATTTAACAGGAAGAAGGTAAACATGAATTTAGAAAGAAAATATCCAAAACTTTTTGCAAAACTTGAAGATAAAGAGTTGGAGTTGAGACATTTGTTGAATATTGATGAGAATTATGAAGATTTTGATTCCGAAGAGTATGAATTTGACCATGAAGAGTATAATTATGTAATTTATATAGCTGAGCCTATACAAAATGCTTTAACTTCCGATAAAATGGAAGAGTTTATGGTAAAACTTCATGACCATGATGTATTTGAAAACTTTCTGGCATCAGAGATAGATCTTTATGGGGTAAAGTCAACTTTAACCGAAGAAGAGATCGTTACACTCGTGTTGGATCAGGTAGAGGAGCTTGTGTGAAAACAATCTTACTTCTCTGTTTTTTAATTACGGGTGTGTTTGCTGTAGATACTTTCACTCCTACTACTTCAATGGAGATCAATGGAACAGCAAAAGATATGGTGTTACATGAAAACAGGCTAATCATAGCTACCGATATGGGACATATTGAAGTATATGACTCGGAGTCCGGAAAAAAGCTTAAAGAGATCAGTATACCGGATGTGAAAGATTTTATGGGTGATATTATGCCTGCAAGAGTTATGAGCACAGATGCAATAGGTGAACAATTTGTCCTCTTGAGTGATAGTGGAAAAGGCGGGTATTCAAATCTTTTTATATATAAAGATGAAACATTGACCCAACTTATAGGTCCTGAAGATAAAGAAGCCATCATTAAAGTACGTTTTGTAGATGAAACCCATCTTCTTTTAGGCTATTTAAGTGATGAAGTTGCACTGCTTGATATAGAGAGTAAAAAAGAGCTTTATAAAACACAATTAAGTGAATCTAAATTTTCAGATTTTATGCTCAATGAAGAGAGAACTCAGGCAGTTTTCTCTTGTGAAAGCGGTATTTTAAGCATTGTAGATGTTAAAAGTGGAAAAGTAATAGAAGAGCTTCAGGGACAAAATGTGGATAATGTCTATAAAGTAGATTTTAAATCAGGTAGGGTCTCGGGTGCAGGACAGGACAGAAGAGGTTCTGTATATAATGTGAAAAGTAAAAAAGGATCTTATATAGAGGGTGAATTTCTTATTTATGCTACTGCCTTAAGTCCTTCAGCAAAAAAAGTAGCCTTTGCAATGGATGAAAAGAACAATATTTCTATTTATAATACTGCAAGCAAGTCAAAAATAGCTTTGCTTAAAGGGCAAAAGAGTACACTAAATGTTATTATTTTCAATGATGAAAATAGACTTTTTTCAGCAAGTGATGACAATACCGTTATGGTATGGAATATAGAAAAATAAAAAGTAGAAATAAAAAAGGATAATCAATGAACGTATCAAGTATTGTAGTTCAGGCACTGCCGGAATATATAGATGGACTCATAGAAAATTTTAAAAACTCTGAGATCTGTGAATATCATCTTCATGATAAAGAACGTGGAAAGATCATTATTACCGTTGAGGGTAAAGATGTAGGCGAAGAGATAGAAAAACTGGTAAAGATACAGGAAATGCCACATGTGATGGCAGCAGATATGATGATGACATATCAGGAAGACAGTTTGGATGAAGAGATCAAAATACTTAATGAGCAGGATCCTGTTCCTTCAATGTTGAATGATGATACATTGGATGCACGGGATATTGTTTATAATGGTGACTTGAAGAAAAAAGATTTTGGATTTTAGGAGAGAGTAAATGGCAGGAATGATTGAATCGGTAATTAAAACAAGTCCTTTGGGAAGATGGTATATAGAATTAACAGATACCATGAAAGAGGATGAAGACTCTATAATCTGTATGGATGTGTTTGAATATGCAGACAAAGTAGAGGAGATGGGAAAAGAGTATGATGGTGCTGTTGAAGTTCTCTGGTCAAGTGACGATAATGTAACACCTGAACAGATCAATGAAGTACGTATGCAGATGAATGCTTATGAAGCAGAGCAGGAAGCAAAAAGAAATGGTGAAACAAATATGCCTGATGGTACACCAAATTTTCAGGAATAGTATCATTGAAAATCTTTAAAGAAATTTATGGAGTGGGAATACTTTTTTTCTACTACATGAAGTATATTATTCTCATAGGATGGCCGGTTTTACTTTACGGTCTTGAATATAAACCAAATATTATTATGGATCTTTTGTGGGTGTTCTGTCTGGCACTGATGACCAAAGATCTTATTCATAGATTTGTGTTTAAAAAACGTTATTGCGATATAAATTCAAATTGTAATAATACAAATGAAAAAAAATAATCAGATTACGTTCATCCGACCCCCTTTCACTTTTTATTTGAGGAATGGTTTGAAAAAAGTTGACATATTTTCCAAAATATCGTATAGTAAATAAAAAAATATACGACTAAAGGAACTATAATGACTTCAAAAATAACACTTTACTCAGAAAGTGAACTTATAAAAGAGATAAAAATCTATGCAAAAAATCACAATACTTCAGTTTCTAAAATAGTCAATACTTTCTTTAAAAATCTTTTGCATACTCAGCCACCTAGTCAGAAAAAAAGTAAAATCACAGATAGTCTTATTGGTATTATTAAAAGTAAATCATTAGACGAACGTGATTATAAGAATTACTTGGCAGATAAATATCTATGAAGATACTGCTAGATACAAATATTGTATTAGATGCACTTTTGGCGAGAGAGCCTTTTGTAGCTATGGCTAGGGAAATTTTTATACTTATAGAAAATAAAGAGCTAGAAGCATACCTCTGTGCCACATCTGTTACAACCATACATTACTTGATGCAAAGAGCAACAAACAAAGCAGAAGCAGATAATCTCATAAAGACACTTTTAAAACTGTTTGAAGTAGCCCCTGTAACAAAAAATATTTTGAGTGATGCTTCTATTCACAACGGCTCAGACTATGAAGACAGCGTTATTTATACAGCTGCTAATGATGCAGGTATAGATATGATAATCACTAGAGACATGAGAGGCTTTAAAAACAGTAGCATAGTAATACAGGAACCTAGTGAGTTTTTGGCATTTTGGGTATTAGGGTAAGGAAATATTTTGAGTAGATGGGTTTTCATACATGAGCCTAAGATTTAAACATCCTAAGGTATCATTTTTATCACTTTTACCCTTTCATTCTGACGCTACCGAATGTCTCATTTTATGAGACTCTTGGACTAAAGTCCAAGTTCCAAGATTGAAAAATAATCACACTTTTTATATAACTTACCTTCTATTATCTCTAATTTGTTATAATCAATCAATTTATAAATGAGGTGTATATCATGTTTGGAACATTTGATAATGCAGTAGAAGCCAAAATATTTTTTGGTTCTACAGAAGAGACCAAAGAAGAGAAAACAGAGCGATGTAGCCCTTATGACGGGATGGTAGTGAGTATTGCACAAAAATGTGATGCAGAAGATACCCAAAGGGCACTGAATATTGCAAAATCAGCAGCCAAAACAGCAGCTAAAACGGCACTTTCACAGCGTATATTATGGCTTGAAGATGTAGCAGATAAATTACAATATTATAGAGAAGAGTTTGCTTTGATGTTGGCTAAAGAGGTAGCTAAACCCATCTCTTTTGCCCGTGTAGAAGTGGACAGATGTACAGAGACCATTACCCTTACTGTTATGGAACTTGCCAATCTTACAGGTGAAACGATACCTACAGATATTATGCCAAGCGGTAAAAAAACATTGGCATACTACAGACGTGAACCTGTAGGAGTTGTAGCCTGCATCACACCGTTTAATTTTCCTCTCAATCTTGTGGCACATAAAATTGCTCCGGCTTTGGGTGCAGGTAATGCAGTGGTACTTAAACCGACACCTGAAGCACCAATGACAGCGTATATGTTGGCAAAATTATTTGTTAACTCAGAGTATGCAGTAAAAGATGCACTTTCTGTTGTGTATGGAGATGCGGAAGTAGGCTCAACTATGGTGAAGAGTGATATTCCAAGAGTGATCTCTTTTACAGGCTCAGTACCTGTAGGAAACATTATTACCAAACAGGCGGGTATTAAAAAAGTGAGTCTTGAACTTGGTGGGAATGCTGCAACCTATGTAGACAGCAGTGCCGATATACAAAAAGCAGCAGAACGTTGTGCTTTTGGTGCCTTTGTAAACTCTGGACAAGTGTGTATCTCACTTCAACGTATTTATGTGAATGAAAAAGTATATGATGAATTTGCAACCTCTATGGCACAGGAAACACGTACACTTAAAGTAGGTTCTCCCTATGAAGATGATACTTTTATGGGACCATTGATAGATGAAGAGTCCAAGAATAGAGCAAAGACATGGATAGCATCAGCTAAAAATGAAGGAGCACAGCTTATTGCAGGTGGAGAAGAGGTCAATGGTCTTTTCCCTCCAACCGTTATGGCAGATGTAACAGATGATATGAAGATCATTTGTGAAGAGGTATTTGCCCCAATCGTAAGTTTGATCTCTGTGCCTGATTATGAAACTGCAATAGAGAAGATGAATGATTCACCGTTTGGTCTGCAGTTCTCCATCTTTACCAATGATCTGCGGCAGACACAGGATTTTATAGAAGATGCACAATGTGGTGGTGTAGTGATCAATGATATACCGACCTTGCGTTTTGATGTGCAGCCTTATGGTGGTTCTAAACTCTCGGGTGTAGGAAGAGAAGGACCTAAATGGGCACTGGAAGAGTTTACAGAAATTAAAAGTATAGTCATATGTTAACGGTAGGTAAGTAATATGGAGTATATGTTTCAGGCTGGGTTTTTAGGTACAAAAGCACCATTCTTTATGGATTTTGTCACACTGATAGTTGCTCTTTTGCCACTGTTGGTAGGTATAGCTATCTCTTTTGCCAAAAATAGAAAATATAACTTACATGGTGCTGTCCAAATTGCCATATTTGTTATTTCCGTACTGGTTGTAGGATATTTTGAATATGGTATACGATTGGGTGGAGGGTATGAAACCTTTGTAAAAAACACACATGTATCACATGATTACCTTTTTGCAGTGTTAATGATACATATCGTTATTTCTGTTTTAACACTTGGAATTTGGGCAAGTACACTTTTTCGGGCAAGATCTGACAGTTCCCAAGGTGGTTTGCCTGGAAATTACTCTGCTTCACATAAAAGATCAGGTATCCGTACGTTCATAGGGATCACACTCACTTCACTGACCGGAATTTGGGTGTATCTGCTTCTATTTGTCTTTTAGTAGTATGAAGATTGCTGTTTCTGCCTGTCTCTTAGGAGAAAAATGTCGTTATGATGCCAGTGACAATAGAGATGATACACTGTTGTCAAAATTGGAAGGTACAGAGATCATACCGTTCTGTCCGGAAGATCATGCTTTTGGTTCTCCTCGCCCCACCATGGATCTGGTTAAAACAGAAGAGGGAATCAAAGCTGTTTCAAATCAAACAGGAGAAGATCTCTCCTCTGCGATTAAAGGATATGCCAAAAACTTTTTTGACAGCTATTCCGATATAGATCTGTTCATTGGTAAAGATAGAAGTCCCAGCTGTGGTGTCTGTTCTGCCAAACTTTATAATGAGAAGAGAGAACTTATCTCTGTAAATGAGGCAGGCTTAATGGCAAAAGAGGCAGAAGCACGAGGGATTGAAGTTGTGGATGCAGAAAAATATTAAGATAGGATTTTAATGAGATATATATGGATATTGCTTTTAGGCACACTGCTATTGCATGCACAAACAAAACAAGATGATATTACAAAACAGGCTATTGTTAAAATATATACGACTGCAAAGATCCCGAATTATCTCTCTCCCTGGGGATCTTCTATGCGTAGCAGTACAGGTTCGGGTGCCATTATAGATGGAGGGTTTATTCTTACCAATGCCCACGTTGTAGCAAATCAGGCTTTTTTGGAAGTAGAACGTTACGGTCAGAGAAAGCGGTACATAGCGAAAGTTTTTGCTGTATCCCATCAAGTAGACTTGGCACTTTTAAAAGTAGAAAAAAAAGATTTTTTTGAAGGCGTGAAACCATTGACTTTTGGCACACTGCCTGAAGTAGAACAGAAAATAGTTGTGTATGGTTATCCTATGGGAGGAAGTACGCTTTCTGCGACCATTGGTGTAGTGTCTCGTGTAGAACATCATAGGTATGCACACAGTGGTGAGACGTTTTTGGCAGTACAGGTAGATGCAGCTGTAAATCCAGGTAATTCAGGCGGCCCGGCACTCTCTGATGGAAAGATCGTCGGTGTGGTGATGCAAGTGATCAAGAAATCTCAAAACATAGGTTATCTTGTTCCTGTCTCTATGGTACAGCATTTCATAAATGATATGAAAGATGGAATATATGACGGCTTTGGTGAATTGGGGATCGGTACACAAAAACTGGAAAATCCGGCTATGAGACGTTATTACGGTTTGGATGATACTGTCTCTGGGAAATTAATAGATAAAATTGCATACAACTCTTCACTTAAAGGGGTATTGCAGGAGGGGGATATCCTTACTGCTATTGATGGATACAACATAGAAAATGATGGAACAGTTGCTTTTCGAAAACATGAATATACAGATTACAACTATTATGTTGATATGTATCAAATGAAAGAGAGTGTAATGCTTGATATCATTAGGGACAAAAAGCCAATGCAAGTGAAAGCAACATTAAAGAACAGGGCAGATGATATGTTCCTGGTAAAAACCACACGTTATGATGTTATGCCAACATATTTTATTTATGGTGGATATATATTTTCTCCTTTAACAAGAAACCTCATACGTTCGACAAGCAGTAATCGTATGAAGTTGAGTAATTTGGCTTTGAAGTGGCAAAAAGAAGAGAAGAGTGAAGTGGTCGTACTGCTTAAAGTATTGGCTTCAGATATAAGCAGAGGAGATAATTACTTTGGTATGTGGCCCATAGACAAGGTCAATGGGGAATCATTTAAAAACTTTAAAGAGTTTTATCAGAAGATGGAAAATATAAAAGATCAATATATTGTCCTGGAAGATGAAAATGGTGTGAAAGTGATCATAGATAAAAAAGAGGCACAGTCCAAACAGAGTGAAATACTTAAAAAATATAATATCGAGTTTGATAAATCTATTGATCTCCGGGAAAACAGATAGTTGAGTTTATATGAAATTAAATAAAATAGAGAGAATAAAAAACGATCTTATCCCTTATGATTTTAAAAAAAAGATCAAGCAACTTGATCTTAGAGAATTAAATGAAGAAGAGCGTTTTTATCTTAAAAGTTATGGTATCTACAATAGTAAACTCCATTCTGAAAAATTTATGTTACGTTTGCGTATTTCCGGGGGAAGAATAGATATAAATAGACTTGCCTTTATTGCAGATATCGTTCAGGAATATAAATTGGAGCTGTTGCTTACCGTACGTGCTCAAATAGAGTTGCATGGACTCAGTGACCGAAATATTTTAAAAGTTTGGGAAATGTTAGAGCAAAAAGGGATCTCTACACTTCAAACACTTACAGATAATTTTAGAAATATAGTGACCGATCCTTATGACGGTAGGGATGAAAGTGCAAAAATAGACGTTTATCCTCTGATTGTCAATATGCAAAATATATTTTTGGGCAAAAAAGAGTGGATGGGAATGCTTCCTAGAAAATTCAATACAGCGATCTGCGGAAACAGAACAAGTCAGGTACACTTTTTTTCCAATGATCTTTTTTTTGGATTAGCACAAAAAGAAGAGAGGTGGGGATTTAATGTTTATCTTGGAGGAAAAAATTCTGAAATGGCAAAAGATGCAGATATTTTTGTGAATCCTCATGATGTACTGATGATGTTTGAAGCAATTGCCAAAGCATATATGAAATATGGTTTAAGAGGAAGCAGGGCAAAGACACGGCTTTTTCATTTGATTAAAGAGATAGGAATGTGCTCTTTTCTAGAAAAAGTATTAGAGTTTTATCCTAAAAGGTTTGAAAAAAAAGGTGTATTACAGATGCATAAAGCATCTTTCTCTGAATTTCAGAAATTAAAAGATAAAACATTTGCATACAGCTATCAAAGTAAATTTGGGAAAATAGATGCTTCAGCACTTTTAAAACTAGTAGCATATGTCCGCAAAGAGCATTGTGAAGTAAGGGTGGGTACAGATCAAAATTTCTATCTTTTGGGTCTTGAAGATATGAAAATATTTTTTTCTCCTGTTCCTGGTGCTTCACATGTGACTGCTTGTGCAGGCAGTCACTATTGTGCGCTTTCTCTTTGGGATATAAAAGAGGAGACTGCTTATCTTCCTTTAGAAAAAATAGAAGAACATAATATTGAAGTAGGTTTTTCCGGCTGTTTAAAAGGTTGTGGGAAACACTATCATTCAGATATTGGTCTGGTCGGTCTGCGTACGAATTTGTATGGAAAAACCCAAAAAGCTGCCAGAGTTTTTTTAGGTGGGGAGTACAGTAGAGGTGAAAAAGTTGCCAGATTGATCTTTGGTGTCGTTCCTCTGGTACATTTGAAAAGTGTATTTGATGTGATCATTGATGAGTTTGTAGTAAGTGGGGAGAAAGATTTTGAAGATTTCAGTCAGAAATATTTAAACCCTCTTAGTACTTCTTTTTTACTGTTATGGTTTTTATCAAAACTCTATCTTGTGCAAGAGATCAATTTGGAGTTGCTGTCTGAAGAAGTATTGTATAAAAAATTATCAGCTGCAAATGATTTTCCAAAATTCAGTGAAGATGAAAATTATCAAAACAGTATTAAAATAATGTTACATACACTTTGGGATGATAAGTGTTGAAATGGAGAAAGACTGATGCAGTCTTTCTCTGAATATTAAGCTTTTGGTTCTGTTAGAAATGATAAGGTAAGTGTATCAATGTTATTGATGACTTTTTTACCTACATAAAGTCTTACAGAGTGGTAGAGGCATAACTCACCATTGTAATTAACCCCAAGAATAAAGGTGTAGTCACCAAATGAGTATCTTCTCAAGCCTTTAGCTTCAGGCTGTGTTTTAGGGTTTTCGATCTTAAATGAGATTCCGTTGGGGAAATCATGGGCATCTTTGCCTTCTTCAATGATGTGAATTTCTCCAAGATCAGAAGTAACTTGAACAGATAATTTATTGTCCAATTCATGGGTTCTGATATTGTATGGACCGTAAGTAATTTGCATTTTAAATTCCTTTTTAAATATATTTTGTGCGTTTGCAATAATAGTAACGGAAGTATATCAAATAACTAATGTGAACTACGAGTTCTACAGTGAAAAATAAAATTATTATTCGTATTTTTTGAATTGTTCCAACCATTTTTTGTCTTCTGTACTGAGTTTTCCTACTCTTTCAAGCAACTTCTTTTTTGTAGAGATGAGATCGTCGATCTCCAAATAGGCTAAAAGAGAGGGATTGATCGTAGGCTCTTCTCTGCCATAGGATATGAGTTCTTCTATCTCTGCAAGTAATTCTTCTTTTGTATGTGTGTTTTCTTCATTCATTTTGTTATACTATCAAAAAATATATAAGGACTAAGTATGTTAGAAGTAGGAACACAGGTACCCGATTTTTGTATGGCAAATCAGGATGAGGAGGAGATATGTTTTAGAGATATTAAAGGAAGATGGATCGTGCTTTATTTTTATCCTAAAGACAATACTCCGGGGTGTACAACAGAAGCTTGTGATTTTACTGCGGCACTTCCAAATTTTGAGGATCTTTCTGCCATTGTTTTGGGTGTCAGTCCGGACAGTCCAAAGAAACATAGAAACTTCATAGAGAAAAAAGATTTGAAGATCACACTTCTTTCAGATGAAGACAAAGCACTTTGCAATACGTTTGGTGTATGGCAACTTAAAAAATTTATGGGAAAAGAGTATATGGGTGTAGTAAGAAGTACTTTTATTATAGACCCGGATGGAAAAGTAGCAGCAGTTTGGTCAAAGGTTAGAGTGAAAGGTCATGTAGATGAGGTGAAAGAAAAACTTGAAGCCTTGCAAAAATAAGAGTATAATTAAATTAGAATATTCAGTGTGTATATAGATTGAAGGGAACTCAAATGAAAACACATATGACCGGAGTCAAAAACAGAAGAGCAAAAGGTAAGAATAAAAAACCTGAGATCTATCTTTTGGTAGAGTTTCTAGTTCTGTTTTTTATTGTATTTATTGTATCTTTTATGAATATAAAGTGGTTAACGATCTTAAGTACGGTGGTAGCTATTTTCTTTTTTATGGTCTCCTGTATTCCAAGATATAAGAAAATGCATGCCAGACAAATAAATAAACATACTTATAATTCTAATCGAAAGTAGGTGCTTTATTACTCTATTTAATGAGGGATTATAATAGTGAAACATGCTCCATCTGTACAATTTTTGACTAACAGTTTTCCTTTGATGTTCTGTTCAATAATAACTTTTGACATGTAAAGTCCTATGCCTGTACCATCATCTCTGGTGGTAAAGTAGGGTTCAAATATTTTATCTATAAAGTCTTTGGGAATACCTCCTCCATTGTCTTCTATGGTGATGGTGTTAAAATCTATTACGATCATAATTTTTGGATTTTCTGTTTCTGTTTTTATAAGTATCTCTTTGGCATTGTCAAGTATATTCAGAATAACCTGTTTTAATTCATTTTTATATGTGTGTATCTGCATATCATTTTTGATGAGAGTTTCAATTTGTATATTTTCTGCCCTGAAGGCACTTTTTACAATTTCGTTTGTTTCATATACTGCTTGGGTGAGTATGAATTTTTCTTTCTCTTTTTTTGGGGCATAAAAATCTTTAAAGTCATCAATAGTTTGAGACAGGTATATTAATTGTTTACTTGCCCCATCAATTTTTTTATTGAGATAGGCTTCATCCAGTTCATTATGTTTTTGTGCCTCTTTAATATTCATGAAAATATAACTAAGGTGGGTTAATGGCTGTCTCCATTGGTGGGCAATATTTCCTAGCATCTCACCCAATGTAGAGAGTTTGCTTTGTTGTATAAGTAACTCTTCTTGTACTTTTTTCTCTTGGGAGATCATATGCATTTTGTAAGAGAGTGCCATAGAGAAAAGAAGTGCTTCTATCACTGCACCAATGTAGATAGGTTCAATTGGGATGTGTGCCAAGATAATGTCAATATTTCCTAAAAATACAGTTATGGTGAGTACAAACCATCCTGCCAGATAGAAGTATGCAGGTTTATACCCCTGCTTGGTTCGTAAGTATCCGGCATAAATAATAGCAATCATGAGGAGTGGCAATAAATTGTACTCAACGATAAGGGATTGGTAGAATAGTGTAAGTCCCATATCTATGAAGATCAGTAAAATAATGATCTGAATGATCTTAAAGAGTTTTGGAAAATATTTTTGAATTTCCAATAAATTTTGACTAAAAAGTGCGGCAAATAAGGCAGTCATGAGTGTAATAAAAGATTCATAGTTCCGATTTCTACAGAAAAATGACTGTAGATCCCAAAAATAGGCAT
>Ga0256827_10002607_pt1 | contig 11554 bp, 12 predicted proteins | sample CV84metaG_FD_185977 | JGI IMG/M metagenome (GOLD analysis project Ga0256827, IMG submission 185977) | Hydrothermal vent microbial communities from East Pacific Rise, Pacific Ocean - CV84 | ecosystem: Environmental > Aquatic > Marine > Hydrothermal vents | place: Pacific Ocean: East Pacific Rise... | reverse complement strand
AGTTTACAGATGTAGAACATATTGAAGCAAAAAAAGTACACCTAAAAGATTCAACAGAAGAGTTTGATTGGGTCTTTGATACCCGTGGACTTGGGGCAAAAGAGCATTTTTCTGATTTACGTGGTGTTCGTGGCGAAGTGATATGGGTTGAGTCTAAAGAGATAGATATTAAACGCCCTACCCGTCTGCTTCATCCTAGATATAAAATCTATATTGTTCCACGAGGAAATGGATGTGAGGGAATTGAGTTAGAGTACTGCAAAGAGTGTAAAATTTCACAGACTCCAAACTCTAAACGCTATATCATTGGAGCAAGTGAGATAGAGAGCGAAGATATGTCTCCAATATCTGTTCGTTCAAACTTAGAGCTTCTTTCAGCTCTGTATACTGTTCATCCTCAATTTGGAGAGGCACGTGTGGTTAATACGGAAACTAACTGTAGACCAGCATTTAAAGATAATCTTCCTAGAATTGAAAATGAAGATGGGCTTACACGAATAAATGGGCTTTATCGACATGGGTATCTTCTTGCTCCTGCTGTGGTTGAGAAGGCTTTGAATGAGGGGATATTTCATTCAAAATAAAATTTATAACGGTAGATCAGATTAATATAATTAAACTCGTTCCAACGCTCAGCGTGGGAACGAGAGGAAATGGTGTTGTGAGGCACAACACCCTACAAAAAACAAAGGGAAAAGATGATAAAAGTTTCCGTAAATGGCGAAATAAAAGAGCTTAAAGAGGCTCTAAATATCAACCAGATGATAAAAGCTCTAGACTACAAAACAGAAGGGTTTGCAGTAGCAGTAAATACAACTTTTGTTTCAATCAAAAAATATGAAGATACCATTATTAAAAATGGCGATACCATAGATATTTTAGCACCAGTTCAAGGAGGATAAATTGAACAACGACAAATGGGAAATAGGTGGAAAAACATTAAACTCTAGATTACTTATAGGTTCAGCTCTATATCCAAGCCCTGCCAATATGGAAGAGGCGATAAAAGAGAGCCAAGCTCAAATTGTAACTGTGGCACTTCGCAGACAATCAGCAGGAGAAGGTGGAGGGAATAACTTTTGGAATATTATTAAAGAGTTAAATATTCATGTACTCCCAAACACAGCAGGGTGTCATACATCAAAAGAGGCAATAACCACAGCAATGATGGCACGAGAGGTTTTTGATACCAACTGGATAAAGCTTGAAGTTATTGGCGACCAATATAATCTGCAACCCGACCCTTTTGAAACGGTTAAATCTGCCGAGATTTTAATTAAAGAGGGTTTTGAAGTTTTTCCCTATACGACTGATGATTTAGTGGTAGCTAAAAGATTGGCTGATGTTGGGTGTAAAATTATTATGCCTTGGGGTTCGATGATTGGTTCAGGAAAAGGGCTGATGAACCCAGATAACCTTAAAGCGATACGTAAACAGTTTCCTGACTTAAATTTGATTGTAGATGCAGGAATAGGAAGACCATCTGATGCAACAGAGGCTATGGAGCTTGGATATGATGGAGTTCTGCTAAACTCGGCTATTGCGTTAGCACAAGACCCAATTTTAATGGCAAAAGCCTTTAAAAATGCCATAGAAGCTGGACATTTGGGGTACAAAGCTGGTACAATGCAACGAAGAGAATTCGCCTCTCCATCTACGCCAACAATAGGAACTCCCTTTTGGCATCAATTTAATTAATAAAGTTCAATAAAATATAACTTTTTTAATGAAAAATGTGAACTTATTTTTCATTAAGAACTGATTAGAAACATTTTTTTATAAAAAACTGTTACAATTTCTCTCAATAAAGTGTTACTAAAGGTTACCCTTGTATAATATGGTTACACTTTGAAAAGAAGGGATTTCATTGAACGATACTACATTAATACTGTTGGGTGCAGGTTCAGCCTCTCGTTTTTCTCTGCCCCCTAAAAAACAATGGCTCTGGATTGGACAACAACCACTTTGGCTAAAAGTGGCAGATGATTTTCAATCTATTAATAGCTTTGAAGACACCATTATTGTATCATCTCAAGAGGATATACAAAGTATGTCAAACTTTGCTAACTATAGTTTTATTGTGGGTGGAAAGAGTAGACAAGAGTCACTTTTTAACGCACTAAAACAGGTAACAACACCTTATGTATTGGTTTCTGATATTGCTAGATGCTGTCTTGATAGAGATATGATAAGGCGTGTACTTTCAGCAAAAAAAAACAGAACATGTGTAGTTCCTACACTTAAAGTGGTCGATACCCTCTATTTTAAAAACTCTCCAATAGATAGAGACCAGACAAAAATTATCCAAACTCCTCAACTATCCTGTACTCCTACTTTAAAAGAAGCATTATCAAAAGATATTGAATTTACAGATGATAGTTCTGCTGTTGCATCAATAGGTGGAGAGGTTGTTTTTGTAGATGGTTCAATTAAAGCACATAAACTTACAACAGTCGAAGATTTATCTAAACTCCCATGTTTAGATAAACCTTCAAACCGAGCCTTAATTGGATTTGGTATCGATATTCACCCTTTTCAAGAGGGTAAACAGATGGTACTTTGTGGAGTAAAAATTGATTCATCCTTTGGATTTAAAGCTCATAGCGATGGGGATGTTGCTATTCATGCACTTATTGATGCTCTACTTGGAGCATCAGGTTTAGGAGATATTGGAGAGTTCTATCCTGATACCTCAGATAAGTACAAGGGGATTGACTCTAGAGAACTCTTAAAAGATACTGTTAATAGGTTAACTAATCTTGGTTATGTAATAGGTAATGTAGATTTAACTATTATTGCACAAACACCCAGACTACTATCTTATAAAAAAATGATGCGTTTTAAATTAGCATCACTACTTGACTTAACACCTAATCTTGTTAATATTAAAGCTACTACAGCTGAAAAACTAGGTTGGATTGGACGAAAAGAAGGCGTAGCTGTTGAAGCAGTTGCCACACTATACTACTATGATTGGAAAAAACAATGAAAATCACAATAATTGAGAACGAGCTATATTTGGCTCAGAGCATATCCAGTAAGCTCAGCCTTGCAGGTTATGAGACTGAAGTTTATTCTTCTATTAAGGAAGCTATTGCAACAAGCACAGGCGATGCCTATCTGCTCTCAACCAATCTTCCTGGGCAAAACTTTAACTCTTTAATTACCAAGTATAAAGAGAAAATTATTATTTTAATGGTCTCTTATATTAACAATGATACTGTTGCCGCTCCTCTAAAACTTGGTGCTAATGACTATATTGTGAAACCATTTATGATAGAGGAGTTAAAGAGGAAGATTGAACACTATAAAGAGTATCAAACTTTAAAGAAATATAAAAATCTATATAAAGAGTATAATGAATATCTACTACAAGATATAAAAACAGAGGATGATATAGACAAAATCTCCACACCTCTTATTGTTTTAACAAATTATATTAAGCTTATAGATAAACTTGCGTTTGAATATGCTAAACTTAAAGACAGAGTTTTAATTTTTGTTCCCTTAAGTTCTAAAGAGTGGAAATCAAAAATAGAGAAAGCCAATAGAAAACATATTCTCTATATATCAGATTTACAAACACTAAAAAAAGCTGAAAGAGAACAACTATTTACATTATTAGAAGAGCGTGAATTTATTATCTCCACTACTTCTGAAATTGAAACACCGTATAAGACTATTGAGATTAATACCGATAATAAACTCTATGACCAAAATGAGATTTTGACCATTGATGATTATGTTAAGTTTATTGTTAATAATTTCCAATACCAATACCCTGATACAGAACTCTCTAAAAAACTAGGAATCTCTAGAAAAAGTCTATGGGAAAAAAGGAAAAAATATGGCATCTTCAAGAAAAAATAAGCAACTATATATTGATGGAGAAGCATTATCAACTTTGGCACTGGTTCAAGAGGGATTAATCTCTCCTGTAACTGGCTTAATGAATGAAGTTGAAGCAATTGAAGTAAGAGAGACCAAACTTTATAAAGGTGTTCCCTTTCCTTTTCCTTTTCTCTTAACACCCAAAGGTAAACGAAACGAAGCGTGTTTAAAGAGTTTAGAAAAAGGCGAAATTGTTGATTTAATGCATGAAAATAAATCTGTAGGGGAACTAAAAGTTGATGAGACTTTTGTAGTTGAACCTGATGAACGACTTAAGTGTATATATGGAACGTCAGACCCATCTCATCCAGGTGTTCAAAATACAATTAAACGTATTGGAAGAATAGCTGTTGCAGGAAATTATCGTGTAGAATACCCTCTAATATCGGGTACAAAAAGATTGGTTCAACGTAAAATAAAAGAGCAAAATGCAAAAAAAATATCTTCTATGGTTCTCTCTGCAAGTCCGCTGAATAGGGCTCATGAGAGAATGATACGTCAAGCAATTGACAAATCTGATATGCTTGTACTATTTTTACTTAAACCATTTAACTACGATGGATTACGTTATGATATTAGGCATACAGCACTTATGACATTTATTGAGAACTTTTTGCCACAAAATAGAGTGATTGTTGTTCCATTAGAAAACTCTTATATATTTGCAGGATACAATGAGCTTATTTTAGATGCTTTAGTAGCAAAAAATTATGGATGTACCAGTTTAGTTGTAGGAAATAACCATGCAGGATTGGGTCTATATTATGACCAAAATGAGATAAACTCTATCTTTGATGCCTCTAAAGATATTAAGATAGAGATTAAAACAGCAGAGCAGTATGTCTATTGTAATAAATGTCGAACACTGGTAAGTACAACTACATGTCCTCATGGACAACACCACCATGTTCACTACCATTCGCCATCAATTTTACAACTAATTCATGCAGGAATGATGCCACCATCAATTTTGGTAAGAAGAGAGGTCTCGGCAAGTATATTAAGTACACTTTTTCCTGATAGATTTGAACATCTACAAGAGATGTATGACTCTATTATGCCAAATGATGGTCTAATAGAAGAGCATAGTGAAGAGGATTTCTATATTAAACTTATGGGACTCTATCAAACAAGCTCTTTAACATAATAGATGGTGCAATAAATTGACACCCTATTGTAGGGTGCATTTTAATGCACCACTTAAAAATAGGAAAATTAATGACACTAAATAGATTTTTTATAACCTTTGGTGGTAGTGGTCTTGCCCCCAAAGCACCTGGAACAGTTGGTAGTTTTGTAGCACTAATTATTGGTGTTGCTCTGCTTCAAATTATTCCCATGCAAACCTTCTTTATGTTGACCTTACTTATTACTATAGCTGGTGTATTTGAAATTAATAAATATGAAAAGTTAACAGATACACATGATGATAAAAGCATTGTGATTGATGAAGTATCAGGTATGTGGATAGCTTTGATGTTTGCCATATCTACAGCAAAGATAATGAACTATAATTACGCTTATGAGATTGCAATAGTTGCCTCATTTGGAGCTTTTAGACTCTTTGATATTTGGAAACCATCTACTATTGGAACTATTGACCGAAAAGTTAAAAGTGGAATTGGTGTAATGGGAGATGATATTTTGGCAGGGATTGCAGGTGGACTGCTTACTGTTCTTATACTTAGAGCTTTAGATTTTGTTTTATAATAAAACCAACTATTCAACTAGTTCCCATACTAAGCATGGGAACTAGTTGAGATAGAATCTACTTTGACTCCAATAATTTTTTAAAACTACTAGTAATAACCTCTTTATACTCATCCCATAACTCATCTGAAACCTCATCACCTTTTCGTAGAACCACATGAATTTTTTCAAGCTCTTTACGCATATCAGAGTCAATAATCTGCTCAATAGAGAAAGATTTATCATCTAAATATAAACTTTCACGCATTGCATGAGAACGTTTAGCAACCATTGAGCTATGGTACAAAGCTCTACCTAAAAGAATATAAGGAAAATTTAAATTTTGCATAGGACCAATAGTAAGCTCTCGTTTTCCTAACTTTTTACCCAGTAGTTTAACCTCATAAAGGTTATTAAAACCAAATTTAGCACCAATTCCACCAACAGCACCACCAATAAGAGAGCCTAAAAAGAAACTTCCTCCTCCGAGTAGAAGGTCTATACCCAATCCTCCCATTGCTCCTGCACTTGCACCTGTAATAATAAGCTCTTTTTCACTCAATCCAAATATAGAAGCACTCTCTTTAGAGAAAAGCCCTACCCCACTAAGAACTAAATTATCCTCTATCTTTTCAATACTTTTATGATTCCAAATTGCTTCTATAGATTTTCGTTGACGATTTTCATAGTTAATTATCTTCTTTTGATACTTCTCTTTTGAAGACTCCTCTTCAGATGTAGTTGCCTTCTCCCCTTTTATTGAGTGAGTATAGACAAAAGAGAGACTCTTTTTCATATTTAAAACAATAGCGTTAACAGTCTGTTCTGTTTTCTGCTGATGTAACCCTTCTAATACAGTAATAGCCCCCTTGATAGGTTGTGTCCACTCCTCTTTTAGTTGAGAGATACTATCTAGCAACAAAATATGGTCATAAAATGTTGTCGTTAATGGATTAAATGTACGAACCATTCGAAAGTAGTGTCCCAATGCACTCTTCCACTGTTCACGATAATCATCTTCACCAATAAGATTTAGAATTGCCATTGAAGGTTGCCCACACCAACGTAATATCTCCATCTCTACCTCATACTCTGAGCCATATGGTTTTGAGGCATCAACAACATAGATAATACCTGCACCATCTATAATAGGCTCAAGAAGCTCAATCTCATCTCTAAAACGTTCATCATCCTGATGCTCAAAAATAAAAGCTCTCACTACATCTGTTCTTTTATCTGCAGAGACTGGCTCTTGTTTTTTAAGCCAAGCTAAAACCCGTCTAGCTCGTTGAAATCCAGGAGTATCAAAAAGTTCATAGATAATCTTTCCATCTACTTTTAAAGGAAAGCCTCTCTTCACTTGTGTTGTTCCAGGAGTATCTCCAATCTGAATAGAGTCATCCAGTGCTAATGAAGAGACAATAGAACTTTTCCCTTTGTTCGGATGTCCAACTACAGCAAATTTAGGATACTCTACCTCTGTACTTTTACTATTTTGCATCTATAACCCACACTTTTCTAGATCCTAATCCTTCTATCTTTCTATTCCAAATAGTAAGCTCTTTTTCAGAATATACATAACCATTTTCTGTTGTTCCCAAAAGGAATATCTCTATCTCTTCTACTGCTTTATTATGAATAAGCTCTTCCAGAAAATCAACAAAATCCATGGTTGGAGGTTCCCATGATTTAACATAAAGAAGTACTCTCTCTTTTGCCTCTTGTGCTACCCTCTCATCTTCTTCAAATGAGTGATTACCACCAACAACATCTACAAAAGTTGCTCTAAATTTTTTAGAATCATTAACCAAAAGAACCTCATCAGAAGTAAAATTCCAACCTATAATATTATAATAAGTATCTATCCTCTCCTCTTCTACAATAGATTCAACATGCTCTTTTTCTATTGTTTTGTCATCTTTTAACTCTTTAAGATGTGTCCTCTTCTCCTCTTTTATCTCAAGGTGCTTCTCTACTTTTGGTGCTTTAGTTGAAATAAAAGGGGTTCTAAATTCACGTAATAACCTATTTACTCCATGTAAAGATAAAAACTCTTGTTCTAAAACTTTTTGTAATTTGTTTATAGAAAATAGAAAAAAGAAAAAACGTAATACAATGGCATAAAAAAGTGTTGCCATAGCTAAATATCTCCACCATGCACCCAATTTATCAGCATGTTCTACCATTGAGCCATCAAGTTTTGCACCTAATCTGTAATGTTGACTCATCTCTACTAAATCTAAAGAGGGAATGGTTGAGGGGAAAAGATCCCTCCATGGAAATGCAACCATAACTAAAAAGTCATGAAAATTTTTGGAACTAACATCTAATGTAGTACTCCATGAAAAAGCTATATCTTGAGATACCACCATAAAAACAAGTGCAATAAAAAGCCCAATAGAAAAGAGTAGAGAGAGTAGTTGTAGACGCTTTAAAAAAATCCACTTCTGTAAATTAGTAGAAACAGCATCTTTAAGTAAATCAAATTGATGCTTAAATGAGAAAAAACTAAATATCTTCTCAATCCAATATAGAGGAGATAGCAGTGCTAAAAAACTAAAAACTTTTCCTTTACTAAAAGTAGAAATCAAAGATAACACCATACTTCCAACAGGAAGCATCATAGCAAAGAAAAGATAGTAAATAATATTAATAGGCTCTTGTCCATTATAACTAAGAAGTCCCATACCTGTAAAAAAACCAATAATTAGAGCAAATAACCCTAGAAAATTAGTTGCTACACCAAGGTGACTTAAAAGTTTTTCAGAATTTACTACTTTTGGTACACGAAAAGCATGTCTGTTTAACCACGAGAGAAGAATCTCTGAAGGCTTCTCTAATAGATGCTCTCGTTTTAGAGCAAAAATACGATTTTCTTCGTGTGTTCCAACATAATGTTGAAGTAGTTGAAGAAAATCAAAGTAGGCTTGAAAGGTAATTTTATGGTATTTTAATTGCATATAAAGCTTTATTTTTTTTAAACAATTATACGCTTTTTGTCCTTAATTTTTAAGTATAAACTACTTTTTATCAGGTCTTTGATTATCAGGTAGCTTACATAAGTCTGCCTCATCAAAAAGCTCTCGTTTAGGAATCACTATTGCAATTAAAATAACCACCACTCCAAATATAAGTGCTGTCATATCTTCATTACCTTTAAAAAAATCAGGAAGAATATCTGTACCTAAACTTTCACCCATTAATGGTTTAAAAAAGTCATCATAATAAATAGTAAAAACTAATCCACCTAAGAGTCCACCAATTGCACCAATCAATACATCTATTCTGCCTTCGGCAATTGAAACAGGTCCTGTTCCTGGACATTTTCCTAAAATTGCCATTGATATACCAAATAAAATTCCACCAATAATTAAACCCTGAAGAATAATAGGCTTAACATGATAATGTGCTTGACCAGCATCAATCATAAAGTATAAACCAATACTAGTTAAACCCACTGTTAAAAAGAGCATTTTGGGAATAATAGTATCTTTTAACATAGAAAATCCTGCTATTTTTTCAAATTTATCTACTCTTGTATATTGAATAATACCACCAAAGATAACTCCAATCAAAAAAACTAAAGCAACAGAGCCATGCTCCATATTAATAACTGTCTCTACCATTTTAAAAACTCTATCTACAACAGTAGTATTCGTATCTTCAACTACAAATATTATATCTGCCATTACTCTTTACCTTTTGTATTATAAAAATACTTTCCTGTCACAACTAAAGTAAGCATAACTACTACACCAAATATCATTGCAGAAACTGCCAACTGGCTCATTCCTGACATAAAGTGACCAGAGGTACACCCTCCTGCTAATCTTGCTCCAATAATCATAATAAACCCTGAAAAGAAGCTCCATAATAATCTAGAGACAATAGAGTTATTTTTATAATTTTTCCATCCTGTAGGAATAAGTGAAAAACGAAAACTCTTTGTAATAAACACTGAAGTAATAAATCCACCAAAAAGAACACCTAAAAGCATAATTCCTTCCCATGAACCTGAATTTTTAATATGCTCTATATAAGTATATTTTTCAGGGTCTAAATTAAATATAAGTGATGCAACATAAGGAACATAAGTTGATGCCCCAATTGGTCTATCTGCTCCATATATAGAAAATGTCAAAAGTAGAAGCCCTGACATTAAAATGCCACCCATCCACCACGGTAATCTATTCGCCATAATTATAACCTTTATAATTTTTGCAGAAGTATAGCAGGTTAAACATAATAAGCAAAATTTATTTATTTTATTATTTTAAACAAAATTATTTATAAACTAAAAGACTATAGTTTTATTTCCATGAACAAATACTCTATCATTTAAAACTAAATTTAAAGCTCTTGATAATACAATTTTTTCTACATCTCGTCCTGCTCTTTGCATATCACGCCATTCAAAACGATGATTAATAGGAATCACATCTTGAGCAATAATAGGTCCTTCATCTAAGTCATCAGTTACAAAATGTGCTGTTGCTCCAATAATCTTGACTCCTCGTTTAAAAGCTTGTTTATAAGGGTTTGCACCAATAAATGCTGGCAGAAAAGAGTGATGAATATTAATAATCTGTTGAGGGTAAGCAGAGACAAAAGTAGAAGTTAAAATACGCATATATTTTGCCAAGACAATATAGTCAAACTGATGTTTATCAACAATTTTCATTACTGCTCTCTCATGCTCTTCTCGGCTCATATCTTTGGCAGAGACAAGAAAAAATGGAATATCAAAACGTTTTACCAAAGATTCCAACACATCATGGTTAGCAATAACTGCTTCTATATCTGCATTTAACTCCCCTGCTTCATGGCGAATCAAAATATCACCCAACGCATGAGACTCTTTTGTAGCTAAGATAACAATCTTTTTTCGTTTAGGCAAAATTACTTTTAGCCGTGCATTTTTAGGAGCTATCTCTTTAAGAGCTGTTTTTAACTCATTAATATCAAATTCTCCTGTAACCACAGTTCTCATAAAAAATTTACACTGTTCTTTATCCACAAATTCTCGGTTAGAATCTATATTTAAATCTCTTTCATAAAAGATTTTTGAAATCTGATAAACCAAACCTTTTGCATCTTCACAATCTATTAATACTCTTGCTCTCTGTTCCATCTTGTCCTAATTTTTTGTGCAATTATAGCGATTTTTGTAAAAAAGATACTATAATCCAAACTTATTAAACAATAAGGATAAAAGATATGAAAAAAGTACTATTTTCTTTAGTAACAGTGGCATCACTTCTAACTGCAAATGGTGGATGTGTTTTAGTTCAATCAAATGATATGAATGTAACATGGAAAGCATATAAAACACTAGCTAAACTAGGTGTTGGTGGAGCATTTACAGCAGTTACCTATACTCCAAATAAAAAAGAGGGAAAAAACTTTAAAGAGTTGGTTGTAGGGTCTAAGGTCTCTATAGACTTAACAAAGATAGATACCAACAATGAGGGTAGAGATAAAACATTAGTAGAGAGTTTCTTTGGAAAACTCAAAGGAAAAACAATTGAAGGTAAGATTGTTTCAATTAAAGCAGACCCAAAAGAGAATGGAAAACGTGTATATCATGGAACTGTTGATGTAGAGATTACAATGAATGAAAAAACAGTAACTATTCCAATGAAATACAACTACAAAAACGAAACATTCAAAGCAAAAGGAACAATAGACCTTTTTGATTTTTCTGCAAGTGACGCATTAAAAAGTATCAACAAGAGCTGTTTTGATTTACACAAAGGTAAAACATGGAACGATGTATCTATTGAGTTTAGCACAAATATAAAAGCTACACTTTGTAATACAGAGGTTAATGCTAGTAAAAAATAGTATTGGTGCGTTAAAACGCACCCTATTAATGCTCGAAATTTATAGGTTCAATTTCATCGAACAGATTGTTTTATGGGCTTTAATTCTCATTCGATGAAATCGACCCTACAAGAGTCAAGCTTAATTTTAT
>Ga0256827_10002606_pt1 | contig 11554 bp, 8 predicted proteins | sample CV84metaG_FD_185977 | JGI IMG/M metagenome (GOLD analysis project Ga0256827, IMG submission 185977) | Hydrothermal vent microbial communities from East Pacific Rise, Pacific Ocean - CV84 | ecosystem: Environmental > Aquatic > Marine > Hydrothermal vents | place: Pacific Ocean: East Pacific Rise... | reverse complement strand
TTATTTAGAATTTTTCTTATCTCTAGCCATTCTCTTACGAACAACAGGATCTAAAGATTTTTTTCTAATTCTAATAGATTCAGGAGTAATCTCAACTAACTCATCATCTTCTATCCACTCCATAGCCGACTCAAGTGTAATTAATCTAGGTGTAACAAGCTTAATAGCATCATCTGCACCAGATGTTCTCATGTTTGTAAGTTGTTTACCCTTAAGTGGATTTACATCTAAATCACCTGGTCTTGCAGACTCACCAATGACCATACCAGAATATACTTTGTCTTGTGGGCTAATGAACATAACACCACGTGACTGCAAGTTAAAGATAGAAAATGCAACTGCTTCACCATTGTCCATAGAAACTAATGCACCTGGTGTTCTTGACTCAACAGTACCAGAGTATGGTCTGTACTCAAGGTATGAGTGGTTCATGATACCTTCACCTTTAGTGTCTGTCAAAAACTCATTTCTAAACCCAATAAGTCCTCTTGCAGGAATTTCAAACTCTAATCTTACTGTTCCATCAGGCATAGGTGTAAGTGAAGTCATATTTGCTTTTCTCTTACCAAGTTTTTCAATAGCAACACCCTGAAACTCTTCAGGAACATCAACAACTAAATGCTCAAACGGCTCCATTTTTACACCATTTTCTTCTTTAGTAACAACTTCTGGACGAGCTAACATAAACTCAAAACCTTCACGTCTCATATTCTCTGCCAAAATACCAATTTGAAGCTCACCACGTCCAGAAACTTTAAAAGAAGCATCTCCCATTGGTTCCATACGCATTGCAATGTTTGTCTCCATCTCTTTTTCAAGACGCTCTCTAATTTTGTTTGAAGTTACGTGTTTACCCTCTTGTCCAGCTAAAGGTCCATTATTTACAGACATAATAACTGAAAGCGTAGGCTCTTCAACATGCATTGGATCAAGTGCTACAGGGTTTGCAGGGTCACAAATTGAGTCACCAACATCAATATCGTTAAATCCAGCAATTGCTACAATATCTCCAGCTTCAGCCTCTTGAATTTCAATTCTCTCAAGACCTTTAAAACCAATAAGTTTAGAAATTCTACTCTTAGATTTTGCACCACATGCTTTAACAAGAAGATACTCATCACCCTTTTTTACTTTACCATTAAAAATACGAGTAATACCTATACGCCCAACAAAGTTATCGGAGTCAAGTGTAAATACCTGTGCTTGAGTATCTACATCTGGTGAACCTTTTGGATATGGTACTTTTTCTAAAATAGCTTCAAATAAAGGTGTCATATCTTTATTTTCATCTTCCATTTCCCATTTAGCATAACCATCTCTAGCTGCTGCATAAAGTACAGGGAATTCAAGTTGCTCTTCATTTGCATCAAGTGCAACAAGAAGGTCAAATACTTCGTCCATTACTCTATCTGGATCAGAACCATCTTTATCGATTTTATTAATAACTACAACAGGAATAAGTCCAAATGCAATTGCTTTTTTCAAAACAAATTTAGTTTGTGGCATAACACCTTCTTGTGCATCAACTAAAAGAAGTACACCATCTACCATTTTAAGTACACGTTCTACTTCACCACCAAAGTCGGCGTGACCTGGAGTATCAATAATATTAATCTTGTGATCTCCATAATTAATAGCTGTATTTTTAGAAAGAATTGTAATCCCTCTCTCTTTTTCAATGGCATCTGAATCCATTGCTCTCTCTTCTACTTGCTGGTGAGCTTCAAAAGTACCTGACTGCTGAAGAAGTTCATCTACAAGTGTTGTTTTACCGTGGTCAACGTGTGCAATAACGGCAATATTTTTAATTTTTTGCATAAAAAGTCCTAAGATTAAGGGGAGACCCTATTAAATTTTTGCGAATTATAGCTAAAACTTACTATATAAGAGATTTTTATAAACTTAGACCATATATTTCATGGTAAGTTTTCATAGCATAACGATCTGTCATAGCTGCTATATAGTCTGCTATAACACGCTCCTTTTTTCTAACTTCAAAAAGCTCTTTTTGGTGAGGTGGCAAAAGATCATTGTCATCTCTAAATGCTCTATATAAACCTTTTATACACTGTTTTCCTGCGTACATTTTACGAGCAATTTTTTCATGAGTATAGAGTTTGTTAAAAAGAATTTTTTTAAGTATTTTCAGTTGTCTGGAAGTCTCTTTTGAAAATCCTACAGGCAATATTTCGTTTGTATCTATAGTAGCAACAATAGGTACATCTCTTCTATATATTTTAGCACCCTCTTTAGAGTTTTCCATAAAATCTTCTACAAGTAGTTTAATAAGCCCTGCCACAAAACGGTGTCTGTAAAGTTTTTCATCTCTTTTAACTCCCTCTTTTTGTACCATTTCATCTACTTTTAAACACAACTCATCTTCTAACAAATCATTAAAAGTAATAAGCCCATATTTAATACCATCATCAATATCATGAGATGTGTAGGCAATCTCATCAGCATGGTCAACAATCATAGCCTCAAGAGAAGGGTGTTTTTCAAGATTAAATCGTAAATCTAAACCTTCTAAAAAAGGTTTTTTATATGGATATGAGTGTTTCAGAACACCTTCAAGAGTTGCAAAGGTTAAATTTAAGCCATCAAAATCTTTATATCGTTTTTCCAATTTTGTTAAAACACGAAAAGATTGAAAATTATGTTCAAAACCTAAAGATCTACCATCTACTTTAAGCAATTTATCTAATTCATCACCACCAACATGTCCAAATGGTGTATGTCCCAAGTCATGAGAGAGGGCAATCACCTCTGTCAATGTTTCGTTTAATTTTAACATTCTTGATAGTGTTCGTGCTATTTGACTCACTTCAAGAGAGTGAGTTAAACGTGTTCGAAAATAGTCACCCTCATGGTTTAAAAATACTTGTGTTTTATACTCCAAACGTCTAAATGAAGAGCAGTGAAGCACTCTATCCCTATCTCTCGCATAAGGGTCTCTAAAATCTTCTTCAAAGCTAAAAAAACGTTCATTTGCTTGCATTTTACTGCCTTTAGTTAATATTGCTATAATTGTATCAAAATAAATTAGTATGGACAGGGTCTTGTTTTATGGAAACTATTAAAATGTATGAAATTATGTATGAGAAACCAAAAGTTACACTACTTCAACAGTCTGGTTTAGGTGTAGCTGAAATTGCAGCAAGAACCTGTTATGACTCTTTTGAAAACTCTGAAAATGAGTGTATTAAAACTGCCATGGATAATTTAAATATAGATGCAATTAACAGTATTAATGATTCTGACCTTCTTTCAAATTTAGCGTGGGTGCATCATCATCACTCTATTATTGAACATGCTACCCTTAGTTTTTTAGTACAGGGTACTTCAAGAGGTGTACTTCAGGAGCATGCACGACATAGACTCCAAGCTATTTCTGTAAAATCTACACGATATACAATGTCATCTGTTATTAATGCTTTTGTTGCTTCAAAGGAGAACATCAATAGTTTTTCTTTCTTTTTAGAAAAATTGCTTGCTTTTAACCTTTTTGTTATTATAGATGAAGAATACTTAGCCATAGAGATAAAAGCTATTTATGATAAATTACAATTTCAATATGATAAAGATAGTGAATTTATTACAAATGCTATAGCAAAATCATCTATCCCTTTTATTAAAAAATTTAAAGGAGATGCTGAAAAACTATTTGAGGCATTTCAAACAGGAAAGAAAAAAAGAAATGTTGGAGATGCTTTTAAACATATAGTTTCTGACAACTGGAAAGTTGATATGGTCATTACATTTAATATACGATCTTTAAAAAATTATTTTGACCTTAGAGACTCGGGAGCGGCATGGTTTCAAATACGATGGCTTGCTCAAGAGATGAAAAAAGTCACACCTCAAAAATACTTAAAACTCATTGATAAACAATACAAAAACTCTTAAGGAACAACTTTTTTGAAACAGTTAAAATTACTTTTACTTTTTATTACCATTCAATTTTCTGCTTATGCACAAACTCTAAGTATGGAAGATATATCTATCAATCTTCAAAGCTTACTTCAAACACATCTAAAAGGTCAAAATAAACCAATAATTCAAAATATATATGCCCAAACTGGCAATAAACCTCTATGGATTGGAGAGTATAATACAAAAAAAATGAGTCAACTTATTCAGTCACTAAAAGATCCTCTTTTTAACTATAAGAATAAACCATTTGACCAAAGAGCAATTAAAAAATTACTCTACAATCTTGATAATAACTCTGTTTCAAAGAAAAAACAAGCTGCTGTCTATGCAAGACTTGATCTTTTACTTACAAACTCAATGGTACGTTTAGTACGTTTTATTGTTCAGGGTGATGTAGATTGGAAACTGGTACAGAAAAAATTTAAAGCACTTAAAGAGAGTGATGATATTAGAATAGATTGGGAAATGTCTCCAAAATCTTTTCCTAATCAAAACAGACTAATAACAGCCATTGTAAATGGAAATATAAGAGAGTACCTCTCTTCACTTATTCCCATGGAAAAGCACTATAGAAAACTTGTAAAACTTCTTAAAAATTACCATGTAATGGAGAAATTCCCAAAAATAAAATATAGTAATTCAATTTTAAAATCTGGCTCTTGGTCTGGACGTGTAGTTGATGTTAAAAAACGACTTCAAATATCTGGTGATTACCCAAAAAATGCTGATTTGGACAGAACTTTTGATGATACACTTAAAAAAGCTGTTATAACTTACCAGAAACGTTACCTTCTTAAAGTAACTGGAAAAGTTGATAAAACAATGACTTACTATTTAAATCAACCTGCAAGAAAAAATATTCAAGCTATTATTACTAATCTAGATAAAACAAAACTCTATCCAAAAAGTTTTGAAAATGAGTATATAGAGATAAATATTCCAGATTTTAATCTTCGTTATTATAGGGATGGAAATAAAATTATGAAAATGGGTATAGTCGTAGGACGTATGGATAGACCTACACCTATTTTTTCTGATAAAATAGAGTACATGGTTGTCAACCCAACATGGACAGTAACTGATAACCTTATAAAGAGAGATTTAATACCTGTACTAAAAGAGCATCCTGATTACCTTAAAGAGCATGATATTCATGTATTTTCAGGGAAAAAAGAGGTAGAGGTAAATTACGAAATACTTGAGCCTCATATTCACAGCAAAAAACATGTTCCTTACCGTTTTGTACAGTACCCTGGAGATAACAATGCACTTGGTCGCATAAAATTTATGTTCCCTAACAAATATGCTGTATATCTTCACGATACAGACAATAAATCTCTCTTAACAAGACGATATAAACTCTACAGTTCAGGTTGTATGAGAGTAGATAAACCATTTGACCTTATGAACATACTACTTGCAAATGCTAGAAAAAATTACAGTAAATCTGATATTGAGGATATTATAGCTACAAATAAGCCAACAACTATAAGATTGCGTAAATATGTGCCTGTGCATATAATCTATTTTACAGTGTATGAAGAGGATGGATTAGCATATTTTAAAAATGATGTATATTTATTCGATAAAATCATTGAAGAGTCTGTAAATGGTCATAAAAAAGCTACATTTACACTACCAAAAAAGCGTATGGTATCTGTAATAAAAAATGCAAAACCTACTTCAAACTAAAATTTAAAAAAACTTTTCCTAAACAAGTTTAGGATTCCTCTTTGGTGAGGTTCCTTTTCGCATTTTTACTCTTTGTAAATGTGTAATAGCTACAGCCATTGCATCTGTAATATCTAATGGTTTAATCTCTTTTTTAATACTAAACAATCTTTTAACCATAAATGCAACCTGCTCTTTAGTAGCTTTTCCATTTCCTGTTACTGCCTTTTTTACTTGCAGTGCTGTATATTCATGAAAAAATCCTATCTCTTGAAGTATTTTGAGACACAAAGCCCCTCTAAATTGTGCCAGTTTAATAACAGACTTTGGGTTAAATGCAAAAAAGATATCTTCAATAGCCACTTCATCAATAGTATGTGACTTTAAAATAATGTCTATACCCTCTACAAGCTCTACCATTTGTGATTGTAACTCTTTTTCTTTCATTTTAAGCAAACCTGCTTCAACTAGTGAAAACTTTTTACCATCCCAATGTATGATACAATAGCCTAAATTACGGCTTCCGGGGTCTATTCCTAAAATATTCATTCACACCTTTGTTCACATAGTGAATAAGTTTATCACCTTATGTTTTCTAACGCTATTTTAGCTTAAATTGGCTAAAATGTCATAAGTTATTCACATTAAGGTTCAAACCTTTTTTACATATGTGAAAGTAAGGAAATAGATGAATATTGGACAAAAAGTACTTTTTGAACTTAAAAAAGAGATTTCTCAAACAGAATATGAGCGTTATATTAAAAAACTGGTTTATGATGCAAAACGCTCAAGATCTAATCTTGTCTATTTTTCTGCACCAAACATGCTTGTTGCAAAATGGATAAAGACAAAATACACAGAAAAGTTAAAACATCTTTTTGAAATAAAAAATGAGATAAAACCAGAAATAGAAATTACCGTAGGAAAACAGACAAATAGAGCTGTTGTAAAACAGCCTACTGAAAAGAACTCTTCAAAAAGTACTTATTTGAACCCATCACTTAAATTTGACAGTTTTATAGTTGGAGATTCAAATCAATTTGCTTATACAACAGCAAAATCTGTAGCAGAAAAACCTGGTCAACTCTACAATCCTCTTTTTATTTATGGTGGAGTAGGTTTAGGGAAAACACACCTTTTACAAGCTATAGGTAACTACCACATAAACCTTGGGAAAACAGTCATATACACTACACTTGAACAGTTTATGAACTCTTTTACTTCACATTTACAGTCACAAACTATGGATAGATTTAGAGATAAATTTAGAGCTTGTGACCTACTTCTAATTGATGATATACAGTTTTTAAGTGGTAAAGAGAAGACTCAAGATGAATTTTTTCATACCTTTAATGAACTATATAATGCAAATAAACAAATAGTAATTACAGCTGATAGACAGCCAAATAAAATAGCTGGTTTAGTAGATCGTCTTAAAAGTAGGTTTGAAATGGGTCTTATGGCAGATATTCAACCTCCTGGACTTGAAACAAAAATTGCTATTATTCAGAAAAAATGTGAATTAGATGGAATTAGACTAAATCATGAAATAATTAACTATATAGCTGCAAATATGGGTGATAATATTCGTGAAATAGAGGGTACAATTATTAAACTAAATGCTCTATCTTCTATGTTAAATCAAGAAATTACACTTGATTTTGCACAAAATGCTATTAAAGATCAACTTAAAGAGAAAAAAGAGAATGTTAGCATTGATGATATTGTTAAAATTGTTTCACGAGAATTAAATATTAAACCATCAGATATAAAATCTAAAAAACGTACAAAAAATGTTGTTTCAGCAAGAAGAACTGCCATATACTTAGCAAGAAATCTTACTCCAAACTCTATGCCTCAAATTGCTATGTATTTTGGTATGAAAGACCATACAGCCATCTCTCATGCTATGAAAAAAATTAATGAAATCATAGATAATGATGAAAATTTCAAAGTTTTACTTGATGAATTATCCAATAAAATCAATACTGATACACAAGGTCTTTCAAACTAAGCATAAATACCTTATAAAACTTGAATAAAAAAAAGATATAATTTTAAAAGTGAATAGATGTGAATATTTGGTTAATGCTAAATAGTTCTCAAAACAACGTAATATCGAGTAGTAGAGCAGTTTTTCACATATTCATGTCAAACTACTACTATCTACTAATTTATTAAAATAATAAGGGATGTCTATGAAAATAAAAGCACAAAAGCAAATTATAGAATCAATACTAATTAATCTGCAACCTTTTTTAGAAAAAAAAGATGCAAGTCAAATAACATCACATATACTATTTAAATCTGAAAACAATAAATGTGTTATAAAAGCAACAGATGGAGAAATAGGTTTAAAAATAGTAACTGACCATATTATGATAGAATCAGAAGGCTCTTTTACAGCTAATGGAAAAAAATTACTTGACATAATACGGATACTAAAAGATGATGAAATAATTTTAGAAATTTTAAACAATACCCTTATTATAAAACAGAAACATTCTAAATTTAAATTACCAACTTTTGATGCAAGTAAATATCCAAAATTTCCAACTGTAGAAGATAAACCTCAAATAGTATTAGACTCTTTAAGTCTTATTAAAAATCTTAAAAAAATATCTCCTGCCATAGATACAAATAACCCTAAATTTGAACTAAATGGTGCTTTAATAAATATTAAAAATGGTTCTACAGATTTAGTTGGAACAGATACAAGAAGATTAGCTATAGCAAATATTGATAGTACAAATTCTGAAGAGTTATCTATCATAGTTCCTAAAAAAGCTATTTTAGAAATTCAAAAACTATTTTTAGATCAAATAAATATCTTTTTTGATGAAACAAATTTAATTATTTCAAATGATAATTATTTTTTCTATACACGTTTAATAAATGGTAAATATCCCGATTATCAAAGAATTGTTCCATCTGTTGTAAAGCACTCTATTGTTCTTCCAAAAAAAGAGATGTTAAATGCCATAAAAATGATTACAACAATTTCTCAAGATATAAAAATGATTATTTTACAAAATGTAATTATTTTTAACTCATTGAGTTCAGATAATGTTGAAGCTAAAACAGAAATAGAGTTAAATACAGGATTAACGGAAAAGTTTGAACTCTCTTTTAACAGTAAATATATTTTAGACTTTATATCTCAAATTGATAACAGTGAATTTACTATAGAATTTAATGAAACAAGCTTACCTTTTATTGTTAAAGACAATAATTTTATTACAATTATTATGCCAATCATTGCATAAACAAAAAGGTCTATTAAATGAGTGAAAATAAAACAAAATACATTTTTGTTACTGGTGGAGTACTCTCCTCTCTAGGTAAAGGTATTACAGCTGCAAGTATAGGGACCCTTCTTAAACATACAGGTCAAAGAGTTGGTGTTCTCAAATTAGATCCATATATAAATGTAGATCCAGGAACTATGTCACCTTTAGAACATGGTGAAGTTTTTGTTACTAAAGATGGTGCTGAAACAGATCTTGATTTAGGTCATTATGAAAGATTTTTAGATACATCTTTAACTCAAAAAAATAATTTTACTACAGGATTAGTTTATAAAACAGTAATTGAAAATGAACGTAAAGGTAAATACCTTGGTAAAACAATTCAAGTTGTTCCACATATTGTAAATGAGATAAAAGAACGTATTATCCGTGCAGGTGAAGATAGAGACATACTCATTGTTGAATTGGGAGGAACTACAGGAGATATAGAAGGTCTTCCATTCCTTGAAACAATTAGGCAAATGAAACATGAATTTGGTAAAACAAAAGTTATGAATATTCATGTTACTCTTTTACCATACATAAAAGCAGCAGGTGAACTTAAAACAAAACCTACTCAACACTCTGTTCAAGAGCTTAGACGCATAGGAATTGCCCCTCATATGCTAGTTTTAAGAGCAGAAGTACCTGTAACAAATGATATTAAACGTAAAATTGCCTACTCTTGTGATGTAGAAGAAGATTCTATTATAGTTGCAGAAGATGCAGCTACTATTTATAAAGTACCTCTTAACTTCTTAGCACAAGATATTTTAACACCCATATGTAAACAACTAGAACTTGAAAATTGTGTACCTAAAATGGATGAGTGGGCAAAATTAGTAAATAAAATCATAATGCCTAGTAGTGAGATGAAGATTGCTTTTGTTGGTAAATATTTAGATCTTAAAGAGTCTTATAAATCACTTACTGAAGCACTTATTCATGCAGGAGCACATTTAGATACAAGAGTGAACATTAAATGGGTAGATTCTGAAAAAGTAGAAGAGGATGGTGCCAATAAATATTTAAATGATTGTGATGGTATTTTAGTAGCAGGTGGATTTGGTTCACGTGGTATTGAAGGTAAAATAAAATCAATTGAATATGCAAGAGAAGAGAAAATCCCTTTCCTTGGTATTTGTCTTGGAATGCAACTTGCCATGATTGAATTTGCTAGAAATGTTTTAAAATTGGAAGATTCCAACTCTATTGAATTTAATGAACATAGCTTAAATCCACTTATTTATCTTATAGATGAATTTATAGATGCATCTGGTTCAAAACAGGTTAGAACAACTACTTCTCCAATGGGTGGTACAATGCGTCTTGGTGAGTATGAGTGTGAAACTAAAGAGGGGTCAAATCTTAGAAATGCCTATGATGCTCCAATAATTTTTGAGAGACATAGACACCGATATGAAGCAAATCCAAAATATAGAGATGCTTTAGAAAAAAATGGTATGGATATTACAGGTGAATCACATGGACTAATTGAGGCTGTCGAAGTTGTAGATCATCCTTGGTTCCTTGGAGTACAGTTTCATCCAGAATTTACATCAAGACTTCAAAATGTAAATCCATCTATTTTAGCATTTGTAGATGCTTCTATTAAACATAGTAAATAGATGTACAAAAAATTAACGCTTCCTGCGTTAGAGTTACTTTTACAAAATCGTTTTAAAGAGGGTTTTCTCTCTTTGAAAGATCTTCCCCAACCTTCTACTTTTAAAGATATGGATAGAGCAACAGAGCGTATAGTCTCTGCCATAAACAATAGAGAAAAAATTACTATTATTGGTGATTATGATGTAGATGGTGTTACCTCTACTACATTGATGAAACTTTTTTTTGATGAAATAGATTATCATGTTGAGTGGATTATTCCTAATCGCTTTAGAGATGGTTATGGACTCTCTGCAAATATTATTTCCCGTATTAAAGGCACTGATCTTGCCATTACAGTCGATAATGGTATTTCAGCTGTTTATGCTGCACAGTTATGTAAAAAAGAGGGCATTGAACTTATTATTACAGATCACCATCTTTTAGCTCCAGAAATACCAGAAGCTTATGCAATTATTGACCAAAAACAGGAGGGGTGTTCTTTCCCTTACGAAGAGGTATGTGGTGCTCAGATAGCTTGGTATCTTATTGCCTCTCTAAAAAATGCTCTTAAAATAAATATCAATATGATGGAATACATGGAATTGGTAGCTATTGCTATTATTGCAGATATGATGCCACTTCAACATATTAATAGAGTTATGGTTATTGCAGGAATTAAGTCAATTTTAAAAAGTAAAAGACCAGCTTTAAAAGCCTATTTTGAGCATACACAAAAAACTCAATTGACATCAGAGGATATTGCTTTTTTTCTAGCTCCTATTTTAAACAGTGCAGGTCGTATGGAAGATGCCTCTTTTTCAGTAGATTTTTTATCTTCAAAAAATATTTACGATGCTAGAATAAGATTAGATCGTCTTATAGATTTCAATACACTTAGAAAAGCTACAGAACAGGATATTACTCAAAAGGCAATAGAACAGGTCAATAGTGATGATAATGTAATAATTGTTTCAGGTGAGGAGTGGCATGAGGGTGTTGTAGGCATTGTAGCAGCAAGAATAGCCCGTATTTATGAAAAGCCATGTATTGTATTG
>Ga0256827_10002605_pt1 | contig 11559 bp, 11 predicted proteins | sample CV84metaG_FD_185977 | JGI IMG/M metagenome (GOLD analysis project Ga0256827, IMG submission 185977) | Hydrothermal vent microbial communities from East Pacific Rise, Pacific Ocean - CV84 | ecosystem: Environmental > Aquatic > Marine > Hydrothermal vents | place: Pacific Ocean: East Pacific Rise... | reverse complement strand
CCGGAAACACCTATTAGTGTTGGGGAATCTTTAGAGCGCAGCTGGTTCTTTTCAATATAAGATTCGAAAGCCTTTAACATAGCGCAAAAGTACAGTTTCCTTTGGTATTCCGATCACATACGGGCATAAAAAGCATCTTCGATATGCTGAATATTTTTTTGCCGTTCATTATACAAAACCGAAATGATATCGAAACGTGCTTCTTCATTGATATCGAAGCGATTGATGTATTCGTTGGCGGCCTTAATAATATTCTTTTGCTTGGCATTATTTACAAAAGTAAAAGGTTCGCCAAAATAATTGGTTTTCCGCGTTTTTACTTCTATAAAAACAATAAAAGGATTTTTTCGGGCAATAATATCTATTTCCAAATGCTTGAATTGCCAATTGGTTTCTAGTATTTTATATCCTTTCGACACCAAATGAGCCACAGCCAATTGTTCGCCATAATCTCCTAATTCATTGTGCTGAGCCATGCTTTATGAATCAGCACCCGCAGGTCCCATATATTTTGCATCGCTAAATCCTAGTATTAAATAAAATATCACGCTTAGAAATATTAAGCCCAAAGTGAAGATAATATCTTTACCAAAGCTTTTCGATAATAGATGTATCATATACAGTGCTAAGAATATGCCAACGGGTGGAAAAAATATCATTACTAAAAGCCACCAGCCTGGTTTTCCAACAATTTTTAATAAAATATAGGTGTTATAAATAGGAATAAGTGAAGCCCATCCGGCTTGACCTGCTTTTACGTATATTTTCCATTTAGCAACAATGGTAATAACAACAATAAAGAATACAATAGAGAAAAATGAGGCTAAAGAAAGCCCTAAAATGGTTTCGGGTATTTGATCTTGCATAATAATTATTTTTTTTATTTAAGTGAATAATTCAGGGTCCAATTTACAAAAATCTTAGATGAAATTCATTATCGCCGGCATTTATTTCAATTTCTCGGCCCAAATAGAGAGCCATATTTTTTTCTTGGTGTCCGGTAGGAAAGGAGCTGACAACAGGAAAGTCATATTCTTTCACATGCTCACAAATAATTTCATTAGGAGTTTTTCCAAATGCAGTAGAGCCTTCGTTCATATTGCTCATTCCCCCAATAATTAATCCTTTCAGTTTTGCTAGTTTCCCACTTCTTTTGAGATTAATCATCATTCTATCAATATGATAAGTGTATTCGTCTAAATCTTCTATGAAAAGGATTTTACCATTAGTGTCTATATCGCTTTTGCTACCAATCAGGCTGTAGAGAACTGATAAATTGCCGCCAATCAAAATGCCATGAGTATTGCCTTTTTTAAGTATTTTGCATTCACTACATACATACTCCGAGAGTTCGCCAAATAAGGCTTGCCTTAGACTGATGATACTATCATTTTCACTGAAATCTTCAGGGAAATTGATAGGCATAGTAGCATGTATGGTTTCTATTTTAAAATTCTGTTGTATATGGCTGTGAAACACAGTAATATCTGAATAACCAATAAACCATTTAGGTTTTTTTTGAAACTGGCTAAAATCAAGCTTGTCGATGACCCTAACACTTCCGTATCCCCCTCGTGTGCTTATAATTGCTTTGATGCTTTCGTCATCAAAAAATTCTTGAATATCTATTGTTCTATCTTCGTCGCTGCCTGCAAATAAGTTTTGAGATGAAAATATATGTCGACCAAAAACTGGTTCTAAGCCCCAGCGTTGAAGCACTTTTACAGATGCTTTTACTTGTGTAGAAGTAATCTTCCCGGCAGGAGATACCAATCCAATACGGTCGCCTTCTTGTAGATAGGGAGGTTTTATCATTTAGTTATGAATTATTTATTCAAAAATACTAATTATCACTTAAATTTGCAGTAATAAAAATAATAATTTCATGGCACTGATAAAAAAAGTAAAAGGGATTGCCCCTAAGATAGGTAAGAATTGTTTTTTAGCTGATAATGCTACTGTAGTTGGCGATGTGGTGATGGGAGACGATTGCAGTATCTGGTTTAATGCTGTCGTTCGTGGCGATGTTCATTCTATTCGTATTGGGCGAAATGTGAATATACAGGATGGTGCTATTATTCATTGTACCTATAAAAAAGCGCCTGTAGTGATTGGCGATAATGTTTCTATTGCTCATAATGCTATTGTTCATGGTTGTCGTATCGAAAGCAATGTGCTTGTTGGTATGGGCGCTATATTGATGGACGATGTTTATGTGGAATCAAATTCTTTGATTGCTGCCGGGGCCTTGGTATCTAAAGGAACTAGAATAAAGTCAGGAGAAGTTTGGGCAGGAGTGCCTGCGAAAAAAATAAAGGATATCGATGCTGCATTATTAGAGGGAGAGGTGAACAGAATTTCATCTTCTTATAATATGTATGCCGGTTGGTATGAGGAAGAGAAATAAAATCATTAGAAAAACACTACTTTTGAGAAAAAATAAACCAATGGAACGAATTGCTGTTTTTCCCGGATCTTTTGATCCGATTACTTGTGGCCACGAATCGGTCATCCGACGCGCGGCCCATCTTTTCGATAAAATTATTGTGGCAGTAGGAGTGAATACTCAAAAGAAAGGGTTTTTTGATATTGAAACTCGTTTGGCAATGATTGATGCTACTTTTTCTGATTGTGATCATATTGTTTCTGATAGCTACGAAGGATTAACAGTTGATTATTGCAAAAAGATGGATGCAAAATACTTACTTCGTGGATTACGAACAGCGGCTGATTTTGAGTTCGAAAGAAGTATTGGCCAAATGAATAAACAACTTGATGAAAAAATAGAAACAGTTTTTATGCTCACACAACCGGAACATACCCCTTTAAATTCTTCTATTGTCCGCGATATTATTATTCACGGCGGTGATGCTTCGAAATTTATACCTAAAGCGGCTTTTCAGTTTGTAAAATAATAAGTCATTCTTTACGTTTCTTAATAAAATAAACGGATGTTAAAAAGATATTACCTTCTCATATTATTTGTAATAAATACGGGCTTTTTAGGGGCCCTTCCTGTTGTTATTAATGGAGAATCGGCAGCTGGTGATGCTTTTGTTTTCAGGCTTTATGTGCAAAAAGATGCTTTTAGTGGCCTTGAGTATATAGCAGATCAGCAGCGCCCGGATGTAGATGGGCGTTTTATGTTGGGCTTCGAAGCTCAGGAAATACAAGAAGTGAGTATAAAGGTAGGATTTCAAAGCTTGAGCTTTTTTGTTATTCCAGGACATACATATAATCTGAAGTTCAATGATATTGTTATTGACGGACAAAATGTGTTTTTGCCTCAACATCCTTTGCATGTGGTTTTTCAGCAAGAAGATATGCTGAATGTGGTAATGGATGGCTTTGATTATGATTATCAAAAGTTTCTAGAGGAGAATTTTTTAAAATTGGTCAAGTACCGTGATAAGAAAATCTATCAAGAGTTTGTTGCGAAACTTAAGCTGAAACTTGCAGAAACACCATTAAAAGATAGTTTGAGTAGAAAGTATTTCGAAGATTATATTTATTATAAAAAGGCTGAGTTGCGCTTGGCTGCCAATCTTGAAAAAAAAGATCATATTGGGATGGAGGTTTTAGCTAATCAGCCTATGTTGTTGAATAATCCTGCATACACTGATTTTTTTAAGAAATATTTTGTCAATTACTTGATAGAATATAATGATGGTGTTGATTATGATCGTCTTTTAAGGCTTATTAATATCGGATTGCCTATAAATACTTTATTAGATGTTTTAGGAAAAGATCCAGTCTTAGTTCAGGAGAAATTAAGAGAGACTGTATTGCTATTATCTTTAAAACAAGTGTTTTATCATAAAGATTTTAATCCATATTCTATTAATGATATTTTTCTGTATATGGCTGATAATAGCAAATTTGTTAGCGTTCGTTTAATGGCTGAAAATTTGAATGATATACTGAATAGATTTGATAAAGGGAGGGAAGTTCCATACTTTGAATTACCGGATTTGAATGCGCATAAAAAAGCGATTACCGATTATCATGGGAAAAAGTTATACCTGATGTTTGTTAGCCCGGAATGCGAAACCTGTGAATTAGATATTGAAATTATGAAAACGGTAAAAGAGGAATTTCCAAATGATTTGGATGTTGTTTGTGTTTTGGTGGATTTTGATAAAGAAAAAGCTGAAAAATGGGCAAAGAAACAGGATGCCAACTGGGACTTCCTTTGGTTTAACGATGATTATAAAATGTTGAGTTCTTACCAAGTAAAAACATTTCCTAAATATATGATGCTCGATGAGAAAGCTCGTTTATTTAATTATTATCCTCCTAAACCCAGAGGTCGATTAATTAGTTATATGAAAGCGATATGCGAAAAAGAAAATATTGAAAGAGAAGATTCTAAGGATTTGTTTCGAAAAAACTAAAATGTACCTTCCCGTATTTTCTTAGTTCCTTAAAATTAGCATGTGTGGAAAAGTCATGATTTGATGAATGCTCTAAAATAAAAACGCCATGCTCAGATAAAAGTTTATCAGCAAAAATAGCATTAGGTATTTGATCAACTTCCGGCATATCGTAAGGAGGGTCAGCGAAAACAATATCAAATATTCTGGTGTTATACGCTAAGAATTTAAAAACATCAGCTTTATATGGCTCTAAGGTTTCCATTTCTAAATCTTTTTTTACCGAAGTGATAAACTTAAAATGTACCAAATTATTTTCTACAGCAGTCACTGAAATAGCTCCTCGAGAAACAAATTCGAAACCTATATTCCCGGTGCCGGCAAATAAGTCTAAAACTTTTAATTCATCAAAGTAGTATCTATTGGCAAGTATATTAAATAGTCCTTCTTTTGCTTGATCTGTAGTAGGCCTTAAACGGAGATTTTTAGGTGTTCGCAATCTGCGTCGTGCATATATGCCACTAATTATTCGCATAGGGTTGAGTGTATAAGTGAATAATATTGATGAAGAGCCATAGTATCAAAGGCAGGACCTAAGAATAATTCATCAGTTTTATTAATAAAATGAATATTTCGGATATATTGCCAGCTAATATTATAAAGTGCTGAGCTTTGGCTAATATCACCTAAAAAGTATAGCGGATCTTCCTCGGTATTCATTTTTTGTTGATTATAAGCTAATAATATAAAATATACAAAGTCTTCTTTCGAAGTATAGACATAGCTATTGCATAATAACAAATCCTCCTTATCCATCACAATAATATGCATATCTCTATTGGTAATCGAAACATAACATCTCTTTGTTAGGTTTTTATTTCGGTGCAATTTATTAATCTGATTTTGTAAAATGCTAAGGTGATGATGAGGTGTAAATTGCGGGATAATATCTTCCAAACCTTTAAATAAAAATTTGTGAAAGCTCGCAATTAAATAATGGTCAGTTCCTGGAATAAGGTTGTTAAAACCGATATATGGATAGGGAATATCTTGATTAAAAGTTAGAATTTCTTCTTCGCGCCCTTCACTAAATAGAGCCTGAGGAAGAAGAGTGTATTCCTTATGGTCAATGCTGATAATTGTTTTTTTAAACAGATGTGGTTTGATATTCGTATCAAGCATTAACATTTTAAACTGCTCTAAAATATACAACCACCTTTTATCGAGAGATTTATCTACGGATTCAAATAATTTGTGTTCAATAACCTGTAATAAAAGTTTTGTTTCAGGATTTATGACGGCAAAAGAAAATCCATCCAACCTAAGCTGAATGGATAATCTATATGTGTCAATATCTTCTTGACGGAAATTTGAATCGGTATATTGTGCCGTTGGTTGTATTATCATCGACAAAATACTATTTCCAGTTTCCTTCTGTTGATGCCTCAGTCATACTACCAACTTTTAAACCGGCGTATTTATTCATTTCTCCAAGTTTTTTATCAAGGTTAATAATGGATTGCTTATCCATACCTTTTAGAATTATTGGATAGCCCACGCTACATTCGAAAACGTGAACAGGTAATCCTCCTCTTTCAATGGTTCCGGCTTGAAGCTTGAATGTTTCATTGTCAAAAAATTCTTTTGGTAGTGGGACATATTTCATATGCTCAACATTGAAGCCAATACGATGATTGTATAGGGAGTCAGCAATAGGCATATAACCAATAGTATCTCTAATAATTAAAGTATTAGTGGTATCATTAGGGTCAGCAACTTCCTTAATAATAGGGAACTCATTATCTCTAACAAAAGAGATTAACGTATCCCAATCTGCCATATAACGACCATTTACTGCTTTATAAGCTAATTCAGCAGCTCTAATATCTTCAAGCTTCTGAATAACCACTTCAGCTCTTTTATCTTTTTCTTTATTAAATCTTACAGGTTGCATAATGCTTTCAACAACAAAATAACCTAATACAAAAATTACAACTAAGAGAACAAGTCTAATAACAATCTTCATTTTTCTGCTTTTTTATATAAAATCTTAAAAATAATCTATTACTGCGAAGCAAAAATAAGACTTTTGATTAGATGTTTGGCTTTTATTCGAAAAATATTTGCTATTACTTGCTACTTTGCTTTATTTATAGGGTTATTATACCAATTCTGAAAAAGCTTTTGTAAATTGTGCCTATATTTCAAGCCTATGTCTGATAAACTTTATCCTCAAAGCCTAGTTAACTTACTTAATGAGGTTTTATTTCAATTGAATCACAAGCAAGATGTTCTAGGATTGCCTTTTAGTCAAATATTTATTCCAGGGAATCATCAAAATATGAAAATGATCCGCTATGAGCAGGCTTTGGCAAGTCCTTTTGGTATGGCTGCCGGGCCGCATACACAATTGGCACAGAATATTGTTGCCGGATGGTTGATGGGTGCTCGCTATATTGAACTTAAAACCATTCAGACTCTCGATGAATTAAAAGTAAATAAGCCTTGTATTGATATGCAGGACGAAGGCTATAATTGCGAATGGTCGCAAGAACTGAAGATAGAACAAAGCTATAATGAATATTTAAATGCTTGGATACTCATTCATATTATTATGCATAAAATGAATTGGGATAAAAATATTGATACTATTTTCAATATGAGTGTGGGCTATGATATGCAAGGTATTTTATATGAAAATGTACAGAGGTTTTTTAATAAAATGGCGAATTGTTCATTGGAACTAAATGAAAAACTGAATGAAATTAAAGTTTTATATCCGGATATCGATGAAGTAGATATCCCTTCTTGTATCTCAAATAATATTACTTTAAGTACAATGCACGGATGTCCTTCAAATGAGATAGAGGAAATTAGTGAGTATTTAATTAGGGAGAAAAAACTCCATACAACTATCAAGTTAAATCCAACTTTGCTTGGTAAAGAGGCTCTTATAGAAATACTTAACAAGGATTTGCAATATCCCATAGAAGTTCCGGTTGAAGCTTTTGCTCATGATATTAAATACGATGAAGCTGTTAAGATCATTCGAAACCTCAAGCAATTGTCTGCTGAAAATGATTTGCAATTTGCAGTTAAGCTGACAAATACCCTAGAAGTTGTAAATAAACGAGGTGTTTTGCCTGAAGAAATGAATTATATGAGTGGTCGGGCTTTACATCCTATCTCAGTTGCTTTGGCAGCAAAGCTTCAAGATGAATTTCGAGGACAATTGGATATTAGCTTTTCTGCCGGTGCAGATGCTTTTAACTTGGTGCCACTTATTAAAAGTGGACTGTTTCCGGTAACGGTTTCGTCAGATTTATTAAAGCCGGGGGCTTATGGTCGCTTGTATCAGTATTCTCAGAATATTTCCGATTCAATAAATAGTATACATTTTGATAAATATAATGACAATGAACAGGCTAAACAACTTGTCTTTTTGAAAGAGTATGCAAAAAATGTACTAGATAATCGGAGATATAAGTATGAGCTTTTTGAATCGAAAAATATAAAATCTAATAAGTCATTAGGTCATTTTGACTGTATTGAAGCTCCTTGCATGCAAGCTTGCCCAACGGAACAAGATATTCCTGATTATTTGTATTGGGCATCGAAAGGTGATTTTAATAAGGCTTTGGATGTGATTTATCAAAAGAATCCAATGCCGCAAACCCTAGGTTTAGTGTGTGAGCATGGCTGCCAAACAAAATGTACACGGATAAACTATGATGATGTTTTACGCATTAGAGATATTAAGGAGTTTATTGCTACGCATGGAATCGCTAGCGAGGTCTCAGCTAAGGCATATAACGGTATTGATATAGCAATTATTGGTGCAGGGCCATCTGGTCTTTCTGCTGCTTGGTTTTTAGCTTTAGAAGGTTGTAAAGTAAAAATATTTGAAAAAAATAATAGGGCAGGAGGGATGCCTCATACCGTTATTCCGGAATTTAGATTGCCACATATTGCTTTAGAAAATGATATAGAGCGAATACTAGGTATTGGAGTAGAAATTGAATACAATCATATTGTGGATGAAACAGAACTTCAGAATCTATTGCAAAACCATCATTATGTTTATCTAGCCGGAGGAGCTCCGCAGAGTAAAAAACTCAATATAAATGGCGAACAATATCCTGTAATTATCGATCCATTAAAATATTTAAGCGATTTTAAGCAAGGGAAAAGCAAAGATTCTTTTTTAAATATTCTTGTTGTTGGAGGTGGCAATACTGCTATTGATGTGGCAAGGGCAGCCAAGCATTTGCAAAATCAGAATGGTGAAGTGAGAATTATATATAGGCGTGGTATAGAGCAAATGCCTGCCGAGGCTCAAGAAATTAAAGATGCCATTGCAGAAGGTGTTCAGATTATGGAGCTTCTTTCTCCGGTAGAGATTGTTCGGGAGGAGCAACAATATATACTTTTAGTACAAAAAATGAAGCTATCGGAGAAGACAGATGCCGATGGAAGACGAAGAATAGAAGCTACTAATGACAAGCTCATACGTATCGAGGCTGATTGTATTATTCCTGCCATAGGACAAAAAAGTGCTAAATGGCCTTTCAATATGAATTATATACAGAACCTTCATGAATATTCACCTCTGATTAAATTGTATATTGGTGGTGACGCCGGACGAGGGGCTTCTTCAATTGTTCAGGCAGTGGGAGATGGGCGAATTTTCGCTGAGCATATTATTCGTATTGAGGATTTAGTAATAAATGAGTTTAGGAGTGAAATTCAAATAAAGAAAGAAAATAGAGAACATCTTGAGCAAAGATCTATAAGGATTGAGAGTTTGTATCCGAAAAGTTTAGAAAATATATCACAAAAAGAGGCTATTGAGGAAGCTTCTCGCTGCTTGCAGTGCGATGAATACTGTAATATCTGTGTGAGTGTTTGTCCTAATCGTGCCAATCGGCATTATCAACTAGAACCGAAGACATATTTTTACCAAAACATCTTTGTAAAGGGGGACTCGTTTCGGCTTAGTGATGAGAAGCAGCTTAAAATATTGCAAAATAATCAAGTGTACAATATTGCAGATTATTGCAATGAGTGCGGTAATTGCTCAACATTTTGTCCTACTTCCGGAGATCCGTATAAAGATAAGCCACAAATTCACCTTAGTCGTGAATCATTCGATAAGGCAGATAGAGGTTATTTCTATATCAATGGAATGATGTGGTGTAAGAATGGAACTGAAATAACACAATTTCTTTTTGAGGGAGGTAAGTTTTATTACGAAGATAATAGAATTGAAGTTGTTTTAGCCTCAGATAGCTTGAAAATACTCGATGTGTTTATAAAGGAGAAAGGAGATTATTACATTGAATTAAATCCTATTGTAGAGATGAAAATCTTTTATGAGAGTGTTTTTAATAAGCATCATTTAGATTAAGGGATGATTATACTAGTAAAAAAGAGAGCCAAATTTTATCATTTGGCTCTCTTTTTAATCAAGCGAACATTAAAGCTGTTCCGTATTATTTTTTTGGTAAAACAATATCTAGCTTAGAAATTTTATTAAGCTTTGTTATTCCTGCATTCTTTCCAGATGAGAAAGTAGCAATATCTGCTACATCACCAACGCCTTGTAAAGTGCCATGATATTGATTTGAGTTTCCAAATGCTTGTATAAGTACGGTGTAATTGGCTGGGCCACCACTTCCTCCATAATAATGTACTTGCACAATATATTGCCCTACGGGAGCTTGTCCATCTGCCCAAAAAATATTTTCCGGACCGTATCCATCTGTATCGTCGACATCTAGATGCCCTCCTGTACTAGAATTTGGAGATTGATAATATATTTTATTACCATTTGGTTCAGTAACCCATAAGTCAATATCTGAGGTGTTATCCCAAGTTAAAGTAACCTGAACATCCCCATATCCATGCGCTAAGGCTCCTTCTACAGTGCTAATATTTTCTTGTTGATTCTCAATGTGTTCACGACTATCTGCCCAAGCGTTTAAGGATCTAGTAGCGAGATCAGTTAAACAACCAACGGGTTCTCCTGTACTACACGTAAGAGCAGTGTTTGCGTTCCCAACAGTATTCACAAATTCTGTATAGCCATTGTGCATATGTAATTCATTTTCCATTACATCACCAGAAAGACTTAATAGATAATTACCGCATTCCCAGGCGGCAACGGGAGCTGCAATTCCTCCAGTACCGGTAGTAGCGGCCACAGCAATGGCGCAAGGAACACCGCTTACAACTCTTGAAGCAAAACGGATAACATCACTCCAGGCTTCAATGTCTTCAAGATCTTTTGTTGAATCCCAATTATACTCTGTTACTAATTCTCTTAGTATTTCAACGTTGCCATCTGGATATATAACACCCAAGTCAACTTTGTTTCCATTGAAATTTCTAAAGATGAAGATATAGTCGTCTACAACTACTTTGTCTAGTTCCCCATTATCATGTAGAAAAATAGAATAGTCTTTATCAGCTTCCTTAGAATAGAATTCTACACCTGATAGAATGTTGTTTTCATCAGTTTTAATGTAGTAGTGATCTTTCAAACCAATGACTTCATAGTTCCATTCTGTTTCTTGACTAATGTCAACAATACTTAGTTCAGGAAGGGGATCTTGAACTTCATCGCCATCATCATCTTTTTTACATGAATACAAAGTCCCCATTAATAAGAGGGCAATAAGAAATAATGCTTTATTTTTCATAATTGTAAAGTTTTAGTTAGTATTGTTATTTAAAATGTATTTCATACTATGTGAAGTTAATGTTTTTCTTTTATATCATATAAATGTATTTAGAAAAGTTTATTACCCTCGTATGCTAGCACTAAACGATTGTTTTCTTTAATTGGGATACATTTGTTTTCACTCTGTTGTTAAATCAAAACTTAAATAAAAATTATCCATATTGAATCTTTAGGAATATAAGGTGTTAATCCAGATAGTATTGCTCCATCTTGTTTGTTCTTATATCTCTTGAGTTCACATTGCTTGTATTACAAGCATTATTTCTCTTCAACAATAGAGAAAGTGGGAATCTTTTCAATAAAAGAAATATCTTTTGGTATTATTTAACCATTACCAAATAATCAAATTCATTGGGAAATGAACCAATGGTGTCGTAGGTGCTGTTTTCTTCAATACCACTAGTAATACAAAGATATTTATGATCACTACCGTTTAAAGTGAAA
>Ga0256827_10002604_pt1 | contig 11560 bp, 19 predicted proteins | sample CV84metaG_FD_185977 | JGI IMG/M metagenome (GOLD analysis project Ga0256827, IMG submission 185977) | Hydrothermal vent microbial communities from East Pacific Rise, Pacific Ocean - CV84 | ecosystem: Environmental > Aquatic > Marine > Hydrothermal vents | place: Pacific Ocean: East Pacific Rise... | reverse complement strand
AGATTTTCCAAATATACCTAAAAAGGATATTGTTAAATTAGATGATATTTTACATCAAATTATTAAGAGAAAATTATATTTATAAAACAAATAAAGAAAAATATGGAAATAATTGAATTTTTTAAATCACTTGCAATAAAATCACGAACCGAAAAAATAAAAGATATTGAAAAATATATTGTTGATAAAAATTGGTTTAAATTAGAAAAAGCCATTAAAAAAATGGGTTATCGATATAAATCATATTTAAGCAAGGACTATATCAAGAAATGGTTTGATAACCTTATTGAAGATAAGAAATATTGGACAATACGTGATTTTAGTCTAATTGATGAATTACCTGACGAAGATTTTATTGAAAATACTAAAAAATATATTTCAATAATTAAAAAAGATGATATGCCTTGGTCTTTTGTCAATGACTTATCTTATCTTTATATAGTGTGGATGCTTGGTAAAATAGATGCTGTTAAAAAATTCATAGTACATAATAATAATAACTACTATAATAGTAAAAAATTAGAATTCGATGTAGAATTCATTTTATTTCTGAAAGAAAATATACCATTTCAAGTATTGTGGGATATTAATTATATGTTCGAGAAAGATTTTTTTGAAATATATTCACTCGAAGAAATCATTGAAAATTTCAAAAAAGAACCACATTTAAAATGGAATGATAATATACTCGAATATATTACTGATGATAATTTGATCTTTTTTATTAAATATTTTAAATGTGACACTAATTTAATAAAATTAGTTGAAAGGTTAGATAAAATTGATTGTGATAATATAGAATTATATTATTTAGTGAAAACCGTTATTAGGTGTAATAACAATCCTGATGCGATTGTTAAATTATTAAGCAAAACTAATCTAAATAAAAATGAACAGAGAACCTTATTAAATTCGTCTTTTACTACATGTAAAATATAAATATTGAAATATGGTTAAGGAAAAAATAAATGTAGAAGAATTATTTGAGAAGTATAGACCAATAATTGATACTCTTGAAATACGAAAGAAAATTTCTGGTTGGAATACAGATTCATTAGTAGAAGAATATATGGAAGAAGAAGGTTATGGTCATGGTGTGACTTTATTCTTTGATAATATTAATGTTATTACAGATGGAGAATTTAAAGTAGAAAGTGTTAAGGATAGACGTTATCCATCAGATGTAAAATATGATACATCATATAAAGAAATGATTATTCTTCGTAGTGATGGTAAGTTTTTCAAAATAGATGAAGTATGTGAAGAATATGGCGAATATTCAGAAGAAATGATAGAAGTAATTAAAAAAACAAAAGTAGTCAAAAAAACTAGTTGGGAATAATTTTTAAAAAATAAATATATGGAATTTACATTAGATAAAATAATTGATGTGATGGATAAATCTGTCGCAGATCTTGAAAATCAAATTGGGTATTCTGGCTCAAATAGTCAAGCCGCTTCTCGATTAAAATCAGAAGTGTCATATTTTAAACAAGGTGTTATTAGTGGTCTATCAGCATCCGCAAAATTTGGATATGATTCGGAATTGGAAATAGAAATACCAAAAGAATGGGAAAAATACTTTTATGAAGAACTTAGAAAAGCAGACCCAGAATATGATGAATTTTTAAGATTAAAAGAAAAATTCAAAAAATATAAGTAGTAAATAAGTATAAATTAAATTAATAAATTAAAAAAGTAGAATTATGTTGAAAAATTTCAAAGTAAATCCAATAGTTGGATTAATCGGATTAGTAAGTCTAATCTTAGTGTTAGTAATGGTTTTCAAATCAGTTAATACAATTGATCCAGGAGAACGTGGAGTAGTAAACTATAAATTAGGTGGTGGTTTAGATACCGTTAATGTTTATAGTGAAGGAATGGTTTTAATCGCACCATGGAATGATCTTATTGTGTATAATGTTCGTCAGCAAAAATCTGATTTAATGTTATCAGTTTTAGATGAAAAAGGTTTAACCGTAAAAATAGCCGTTACTGTGAAGTTTCATCCAGTACCAAAAAGAATAGCCTTTCTTGATAAATTATTAGGTGAAGATTATAAAGAAACAACAGTTGTTCCAACATCACAATCAAGAATTCGAGAAGTTATTGGTAAATATAGAGCAGAAGAAGTTTACTCAACTAAACGAGATGCGGTTAAATTTGAATGTGAAAAAATGATCGGAACAGATTTATTAGCAAATAATATTCAATTAGATGATATTCAAATTAGAGATATTGATTTACCATCAGATATTACAAATGCTATTCTTGCCAAACAAAAACAAGAGCAAGTAAATCTAAGAGCACAATTATTAAAACAAGAAGCAATATTTAAAGCCGATGCTAAAAAACAAGATGCGATTGGTGACTCTGTTCAAATCGTGACAGTAGCATCAGCTGAAGCATTAGCAATGAAATTAAAACAAGAGCAATTAAAGAAATCACCACAATATGTTGAAATGTTAAAAGTACAAGCATTTGAAAACACAGAAGGTAAATCTTGGTATGGCGAGAACAATATCTTTGGTGGCGAAACAGCAATTGTCAAAGGATTGAAATAGAATGATAAAAACAAAGACAATTATTATGATTGTCTTTGTTTTTTTATCGATTATTAAAAAAGATGAAAAAAGTTTTCTTTTTAAGTAAACTTTTTTAATATATTAGAGTATATAAATGACTTCGATAAAACATTATGATTGTAAAATTAAACTATATGTCAAACTAATTTTAGTCATAATTCAATTTCAAATAAACATAATTAAAAAATAAAATTACACTATTTATGACAAAATTTGAAAAAGACTTTAAAACACACACCGGTACGAAATTCAATGATTTTTATAATGAATATTATGAAAACCTTGTAATGTTCTTAAATAAATGGACAAAAGATCAAGACTTATCAGAAGATATTGCCAGTGAAGCCTTAATGCAAGGATTGAAAAAAATACACAAATTCGATTCAACGAAAGCACAATTACATACTTGGGTTTTCAAAATTGCTGAAAATATGGTCAAAAAACATTATAGAGAATCTAATAAACTACCGACAGTTTCTATGGATAAAGAAGTAGGTAATAATGCTACATTAGAGATATTTTTACCTTATGATGATGCTAAGAAAGAATTAAATAAACATGAAATATTTCGCAGACAAGCATCATATGTTAAAAAAAGTATCTATAATTTACCAGAAAAACAACATAAGTACAAAACAGTCTTAATATTAAGAGAGATCGATGCGATGTCTTATGACGAAATTGCTGAATATTTAAACCTTAATTTATCTACTGTAAAAAGTCAGATTAAAAAAGGTAGAGAAATTATTATGAAAAACACTGCTGAAGGTTTAGCAAAAATCGAAAGAATTGGTGTTGTTGATTTTAAACTAAAATAATGAAAAATTCACACATACGAGTAAATAATTTAATCGCAAGTGGTGAGAAGTTCAAAAATACATCATCATTAGGAATTGTTCGTTCAATCGGTAATGATGATGTTGATTTTGAACAAATTGAAATTGAAGGTGCCGAATCATTTGATTGGTATTTTAAAAATGAATATTGTGGTATTCCTGTAACAAAAAATCTACTATTAATTTCTGGGTTTGAAATACATGAATCACTACTATTAACATCATATTCAATATCTATATCTAAAAATGGTATTTATAAAGTCTTATCAACAACTATTGAGCCTGGTAATCAATATGTATATGTTAGAGAAGGTAATAATGATAAAAGACATGAAGATGATGTAATCACTATATTTAATGGTGATCTTGATGGAGAATTATATTTTCATCATATCCAAAATCTATATTTCTTACTTACTGGTGAAGAATTAGAAATAGATATAGAAAAAATAGACGAGTTACATTTAAATGAAGAATTATAGAGTGTTTAAGAAACATTTAGGTTGGTCCGAGTGTATGTATCTATTTCCAAGAGATATTAGCTTTAAGACTATTAAAAATAATCCAGGTACGAATATTTTAACTAAGTATGACTATGTTGGTGAATATCAATTTGATGATAAATTTATTTTATATTTTCAGAAAATGAATATAGATGATGAAAATTATTATGTTAAATTTAGTTATGATAATGAAATTGAACAAGAAAAAGAAGAAACATTATTTTAGATGAAACTTTTAGAAAAAGGACATAAAGAAAGATATTTAAATAATGGTGAAATAATTGAAGATTATTTTATTTTTGAAACCGATGTTCATTTTATTAATATAACATCATATAAAAGAATAAAATATCTAAAAACAAACACTGTTATTTGGGAAACATTTTTGTATGGTGTAAGTATTTATACCAGAGAAAATGATAATTGGAGAAGAATTGATGAGAGAGCAACACCTTTTTCACAAATACCAGATTTAGAAAAACAATATCAACGATTTATGTTGAAAGAAAAAATAGAAAGATTAGTATGAAAAATTGGGAAGATTATAAAATAGAAATTGTGTTCTATGAAAATGGTTGGGTTAATAATTGGTTTTCTAATATGATTCCTTGTGAAATTGAAATTGATGGTGAAAAATATAAATCAACTGAAAATTATTATCAATCACAAAAAATGATGCGAGAAGAAGATAGATTATATATTATGTCATTAGATCCTCACAATTCAAAAAGAAAAGCGAATATACTATTAATGAGAGAAGATTGGTACAAACACAAATTTGTCGCTATGAGAAAGGCATTAGAAGCAAAATTCAATTTAACAGAATGGAAAGCAAAATTATTAGCAACAGGACATGACCAGATAATCGAATGGAATAATTGGGGAGATAAATTTTGGGGAGTTTCAATAAATGATAATTTAGGCCAGAACCATTTAGGTCTTATGTTAATGGAAATACGCTCAGAATTAAGATTAAATACACTTTTTAAATAAAAAAAATATGAAAGATTTAGTAGAAGCATTTAAAATATTTTTGAAATATAGTGATAACGAATATCCTATAAATTGTCAGCATGATATAATGAGAGTTTATCTTGATATAGATTATGTAGATATGACAATTATAGATGTAGAAAAATTAGAAGAATTAGGTTTCGATTATGATGAAGATTTTGGTTGTTTTTATTCACATAAATATGGAAGCAATTAAGATGAACCAATGGGAACTTAGAAAGCTAATGGATAAAAAAGCAAAAGTCATAAAAAAAGATGGAGATATTTATGGTTATATTAAAATCAAAGATGATATTGTTGAAGTTATGATATTTTTAGAATTTATTGATGCTGATACAATAGATGAAATTACAGTAAATGATGTTTGGGATTCTTTGGATTATGTTGATATACCACAAGAAAAATTTGATCAACTTGAAATAGAAAATGTATTAGTTATATAACTACTAATATATGCGTAGTTAAGTGAGTTTTTTATACTTAACTACGCATATATTAGTAGTTATAAATAAATAAATAGATAGATATGTGTGAAGTCGTACATTGGAAGAAAGATAAATATGATATTTATATAGGTAGATTACCTAATAATGAATATAATAAATGGGCCTATCCAAAAGAATTAAGAGAACAGTTTCCTGAAGGAACACCAAGACAAGATATTATTGATGCTTATGAAAATTATCTAATATCGAATAAAGAGTTAATGTCAGATTTACACGAATTAAAAGGTTTAACTCTTGGTTGTTGGTGTAAGAATAAAAAAGTTGGTAATAAACCAGCAAGTGGTAAATCTTGCCATGGAGATATTTTGAAAAAATATGTTGATAAGTTAGAAAGAATAGATGAACGCAATGAACTATTAAATGATTAAAAAAAAAGATTATAACAAATGTTATAATCTTTTTTTTAACAAAAATGAATTTCTAATTCTTCTTCTTTTCTCAATCGCTCTTTAATTTTCTTTTTGATTACTTTATTCCAAATACCATCCCATTTGTAATAAATCACAGAATTTCTAAATCTATCATATTGTGCTTCGATACCTTCTAATGGTACATTACTTCTATCGACACCATTTTTAATATCTTCAGATATTCTTTCCCAAGATAACTCAATATCTGGGTTGAAAACTAAACCAATTTTTTTAATAGATTTGAAATGTTTTAAGAAACCTTTTCTTTTAGCAACTGATGTTGCATCAAAGATACAAAAACCATGCTCTTTTAGTTTTTCTTTTGTTCGAGTAAAAACTAACGATTTCCATATTTGCAAATCTTTATCATGATTATTAACATCACCAGTTAATTCTCTTCTCATATCATCAGGTGATACAATAAGTTCAGAAATATCAAGATTATTCTCAGTTAAATAAGAATCTAAATCAGGGAAATCTTCTCTCATTTTATTTTTAATATACCAAGTTTTACCTGAACCAGATATTGCTAATGTAATAAATAATGTTTTTTTTGCTTTCATGATAATTGTACTATCTTTATTTAATATATAATATTATACAAATATAAGAAAAAAAGTTTAGAAATATGCATAATGATGAAGATTTTTTTGATATAGATGATGAATTTGAATCTTTAAATAATGAAAATGTTGGAGAAAATGTAAATGACGAAAGTGATTTAGACACGGAAGACTTTGATTTTGAAGATGATGAGATTATATCAGATGAAGAAATAGATGAAGAAGTAAAAACTTCAAAAGAAATAAAAAAAGAGTTTAAAAAAGCAAAAAATATATCTGATAATTATAAACGAGGTAAAATCGAAATAAATGATTCTGTTTCAGAGTTAAAAGGAAGTATAGATTCTATGTTAGAAACATTAGATAATCCAAATGATATGTTTATAGAACAAGATTTATTACCAAGTTTAGAATTAACCGATGTAGAAGTATATGATTATGTACAAGAAATCGAATTAATAAAAATTGATAGTAAAGATACACTTGAATCATTAGCAAATCTATACCTAGATATTGAAAAAATGAAAAATAAAAATATCTATAAAATTATAAAAAATGATGCTGAAGCATTAGCGGATCTTAATTTTTCAATATCGATGGCTAAAAGAGCATTAATCGGCTGTATGAAACAACTTGATTTAGGTGTAAATGATCCTGATATGTATCAAGCAGTTGCGATGTTTCAGAAAGAAATGAGAGATACGATTAAAATGACATATGATATTCAGAAAAAAATGAAAGATTTCTACAAAGAATTGAAAAATGAATTACCAGAAATAAATGGTGGTGAACAAGAAATACAAGAAGATGAAACTATTGAAGATGAATACACTATTATTGGAGATCCAAAATTACTTAATCAAGTATTAGAGCAATATGAAAAAGATCCATCACTATTAAATATTAAAAAAGATGATGAAACTAAAGATTAAAATCAGAAACACTTATAGATTTTTTTAATATTTCATATTTTTCTGAATAATTTTCTTTTAACCATTCTTCACCATTATATAAATAATATATGAATGTTTTACCATAAGTATCTTGTTTTGTTACATCAGCACCATTATCGATCAATAACCTAATTGTTGCGTATGTAATACCTCTTGTAGATGCAAGTATTAGTGGTGTCATACCAACAGGAGAAATATATTCTGTACCATATGTAATATTATGACTATTTGATTCATAAACTTCTTGATTTATGTTCGCTCCACATTCCAACGCAGTTTTGATATATATAGCATCATATTCTTGAATAATTAAATGATGTAATATAGTTTCACCATCATATATGAAATCATCTATAAAACCTGATGTTTTTTTAAGATCGTCTATTGTTACTTCATTATCACGAACTTTATAGAATATGCCTTGTAATAAGAATAGTTTATTTTGCTCAAATAATTTAAATTTTGTTATCATTTTTTATTTTGTATTTTTTGAGCATTTCTTATATCAGATGCTAACATAGTTTTTTTATTTAAATCTTCATCTTTAACTTTTGAAGGTGTTTTTTCTTCGCTTTCATCACCCCAAGGCATTTTAATGTCAGGCCATTTTACACCTGATAAATCTTGAATCATTTTATTTTTTATTAAATCTAAAAATCTTGAATCTGGATGTATCTTGTTTGCTCTACCAAAGATATTTGATATTGAACCAATTCCTTTGTGTCCACCGGCAACTGTTGTGACATTTTCAACTGCATTTATATCTAAACCAAAATGATCTTCAAAATTTTTCAATAATACTTCACAATATTTACCAAGATTTCCAACAGTTGTACCATCTTTTAATTTAGGTAAGTATTCTTTATCATAATTATCTAATTTGTGATATGATGCAACTTGAAAGGTATTACCATATTGTAATAAAATCCAAAATATAGGTTGTTTTGCTCTTAATATTAAAGTACCTTCTGTTCGTTCTGGATCGAATACTAATCTACCATCTATCATTTTTGTAGCATCACCACCTTCAATCATTTCTTGATATAAATCAATATAACCAGAAATACCTTCTACTTTTTCTTCTTTTACATCCTTTTTAATATTTATTGTAGTAATATCAGTATCATATGTAATATCTCCAATAACTTCTACTTTCTGTCCAATTTTCATTTTCATTATATCATATAATGGACTATCTTTTTCAATTTCATATTGAATTGTTGGAACTAAACCATCTTGTTTACCATATTCTTTATCTAATCTTGAAATCGCTTTTTTCATATCTTTCTCTAAAATCGCTCTGGCTCTCAACGCATTAGCCCAAGTACCAGAAGGCACAAACATCATATTACCAATTATTTGATAACCATCTAATTTAATTCCTTGATTAGTAGCAAATTTTTTATGAAATTCTACTTGTGAGTGAATAGTTTCTTTTGATTTTGGTTCAACTTTATTCCAACCTTGTTTTGTTATTCCTCTCGTTTTTTCTTGCATTGTATTTAATCGCCATTCAGCATCTTTAAGAAAATCTTTTTGGAATGTTTTTAACATTGCTGGATTAGTTAATTTTAAATTTTTAATATATGCTTCTGTATCGTCACCAAAACCTGCGTTCTTTGATGCTTTCTTCAATGTCCACATATTCATATTATTGGCAGGATATAATAATCTAAATAATCTATAAATATTATATATGCTTGGATTTTTATCTGTTGTGTTAGCAACAACTTCAATAAATGTTCTGTGATCTGAACGTTTTAATAATTGATTGAATGCTGCCGAAAATTCTAATTTAGATTTGAATTTCTTTGGGTCAAAATTCAATAACACTTCTTGTTCAATATTATAATCATCATATTTTGCACTATCAATCATATCAATTACATTTTGTATTAATGAATCAATAGGTAAACCTAATTGGTCGCAAATACCTTCATAAGCAGATGTTGTTTCAGTTTTTATCGCACTTTTTTTATGATTATCATCTAATTCTCCTTGGTGATGATCAATGTAAACATCAATACCTTCTGTGTTTTCAGCATAATCTAATGCTATATTAATATATTTATTATTTATTTTTGTTGTGTTCCAACTTTCCTGATAATTAATTATACCATATCCTTGAATTTTAAACCCTTTTTCTTCAAGATGATTTTTCATTAATATTGCGGAATAGATACCATCTAAATCATCATGAAAATATATCATCACTTCTTTGCCGATTTTACCTTTTTTAATCCAATAATCTTCTGAGTTAGTTATTCTCGGTGCTGATTCATTCAACTTTGTATAATTTGTGAAGTTTTTCATAAATAAAAATTCTTTTTGGTTAGTATTATATATAAAAAAGCAAATATAAGAAAAATAAATTAAAAAACCACATATTAATCAAAATATGTGGTTTTTATCTCTATTTTCCCGAACAGAGTTTATTTTAATAGTTTTTTAATATTTTCAACTATTGTATTTTTTATATCATCATTAGGTATATTTTTTATAATTGTGAATGTATCACTACCTTCGATGTTTATGTTTTCAAATATACTTTCATTTAAATTATCTTTATGATATTTTATTAATGTTTCAACAAAAAGATTTAAGTTTATTTTTGTTTCTAAATTATATTTTAATAGCACAATACTATCATTTTGTTCAGTAATAATAAAATGTAATTTATTTTTACTGATTTTCTTTTGTTCTAATAATTGTATTGTTGAACTTGGTTTGATTGGTCCAATAAATGATACGACTTTACCATCAAATATAATTGATTCAGAAATCTCTTTCACCTTTTCTATTTTTTTAGTTTTAGGTGTTTTTTTCAACATTGGTTCTTGAATTTTTGGTTCTTGAACTTTTGGTGTTTCTTTATCAGGAGTAGATGATTTCATACTCGAATTCTCATTAATATAATCTGTATATTTTTTTAACATAATATAATTTTTTTATATGATCTTAATCAATTTAAATTGCTTGTGTTTGACCACCTTGAATTGCTTGACCTTGACCTTGACCTTGACCTTGACCTTGACCTTGTATTTGACCTTGACCTTGACCTTGTATTTGACCTTGACCTTGACCTTGTATTTGTGTTTCTTGACCTTGTATATCCTGAGCAGTTTCTTGTGCTTGAATGTTTTGTGTATCTTGAACTTGTGCTTGTGGATCTATTTGTGCTTGTGGTTGAACTTGAACTTGTGCTTGAACTTGTGTAGCCGCTGTACCTAAAACAATAGAAGTTGGAAAATTTTCGATAGTCATAAAAGAATCAGCTAAATATTGCACTAACATCTCAGCTATTTGATCTTTTGAATGTGTATTTAATAAATCTTGTCCTGATTCATCTTTTACTTTTTTCATATATCCAGATACAATAGAACCCGGTACTTTTATTGCGTTTCTTACATCAAAATCACTACCATTCAATATAACTGTCTCATTTAATTTTTTACCAGTCTTAATTGATTTGAAATCGTTTAAATTTTTCATGTTTTTCATAATTATAACTTATTTTTCTTTTATATATTAATTAATAAAAGTCATTTTTTTTCAAACTATAAAATAAAAAATCGATATAAAATAAAAAATCAATAAAATACAATGAATAAAACTATTATATGGACTATCATAATATACTCACTAATCTTGGTGTTGATTGGTTATATTTATTTTAATTCTGATTTAAGTTATAAAGAAGAAATTGAAAAAATTGAAAATGAATACAAAATAAAAAATGATTCATTAGAAAATACTATTAAACATTATGAATTAAAAATAGAAAAATTAGATTCATTAAATAATGATATAACATATGATATTGATTCTATAAAAAATAAACAAAATGATGATGAAGCATACACATATACTCCTTTTCGTAGTCTTTCTCCTGATTCAGTTGCAAACATATTCGCAAGATACGACATCAGTGAAAGATACGAATAGTTATGATTTACCAGAAATTGAAACTTTAAAACCAATAGTTTTCAAAAAATATGGAGAAGTATATTATGGTTTCGATACAAAACAAAGTGAATATCTTTTCAATTCTTTGAAACAGAGAGATTTTTATTTTCATAAATATAAAATGAAAGTAAAAGATTTTAATAACATTGTTGATTTATATGATGGAAAATTATGTAATAAAGATGAACAACTTAATTTAAAAGATTCAGTTATTACATCAAAAG
>Ga0256827_10002603_pt1 | contig 11560 bp, 13 predicted proteins | sample CV84metaG_FD_185977 | JGI IMG/M metagenome (GOLD analysis project Ga0256827, IMG submission 185977) | Hydrothermal vent microbial communities from East Pacific Rise, Pacific Ocean - CV84 | ecosystem: Environmental > Aquatic > Marine > Hydrothermal vents | place: Pacific Ocean: East Pacific Rise... | reverse complement strand
ATAGATTATTAAAATAGCATAACATAAGAAATATGAAAAAATACATTGATACAGGAAAAAAAGATACTCGTTCGGGCTTTGGAGATGCATTAACAGAATTGGGTAGAAAAAATAAAGAAGTCGTTGTCTTTTGTGCCGACTTAATAGGCTCTATTAAAATGGGTGATTTTGCAAAAGAAAATCCAGAACGTTTTTTCCAAGCAGGTATCGCTGAAGCCAATATGGTTGGCGCTGCTGCAGGAACAACAATAGGAGGTAAAATTCCATTTATAGGGACATTTGCTGCGTTTGCAACAGGTCGAGTATATGACCAGATTCGCCAGTCGGTAGCCTATTCTAATAAAAATGTTAAGATAGCAGCTTCTCACGCAGGATTAACTTTGGGAGAAGATGGGGCAACACATCAGATATTAGAAGATATAGGTTTAATGAAAATGTTACCTAATATGACAGTTATAAATCCTTGTGATTATAACCAAACCAAAGCAGCAACACTGGCAAGTGCCAAACATTTTGGACCTGTATATTTACGATTTGGAAGACCTAAAGTAGCAAACTTTACTCCTGAGAATCAAGAGTTTAAAATAGGAGAAGCTGTTCTTTTGAACGAAGGGAATGATGTTAGTATTTTTGCAACAGGACATTTGGTTTGGGAAGCTATACAAGCAGGAGAGATTTTAGAAAAACAAGGTATATCTGTTGAGATAATAAATATTCATACGATTAAGCCAATAGATAAAAAAGCTATTTTAGAATCAGCTAAAAAAACGGGAGCCGTTGTTGTAGCCGAAGAGCATATGCAAAATGGAGGATTAGGAGAAAGTATTGCTTCTATTCTTTCTAGAAACAACCCAACTCCTTTGGAATTGATAGCTGTAAATGATACTTTTGGAGAAAGTGGTACTCCTGAGGAGTTAATGAAAAAATATGGATTAGATGCAGAACATATTGTAGCTGCTTGTACAAAAGTTTTAACAAGAAAAAATAAATAATTATGAATACACAACACGAAATGCCAAATTTTGATTTGAAAAAAGCAAAATCAATCCTGATATTAGGAGCTATTGCTCTTTTTGTTATTTTTCTTTTTAGCAAAAGTATGTTTGTTACTATACACGCCACAGAAAGAGCAGTTATTTTCCGTCAGTTTTCTACAGGATTAGACAAAGACCACATTTATTCACCTGGTTTTGAAGTGGTTGCTCCTTGGAATAAGTTACACGTTTTTAATGTAGCAGAACAAACCAAAGAGGAAACAATGGACGTATTAGATAAAAACGGACTATCAGTAAACATAGATGTTACTGTTCGTTTCAACCCTATTTATAATAAAATAGGATATCTATACGAAAAATTTGAAATGGATTATGTAAGCCTTTTGGTTGTTCCAGAAATACGTTCTGTTGTTCGACAAGTAGCAGGTAGATATACAGCAGAAGAGATTTATTCTACAAAACGTTCAGAAGTAGAATTAGCTATTATTACCGAAGCAGGTGCAAAACTAAAAGATAATAATGTAGATATGAAAGCATTGTTAATACGTTCTATTAAGTTGCCTAACGATATAAAACAAGCTATCGAAAATAAATTAAAACAACAACAAGAGGCTTTAGCATATCGTTTTAAACTAGAAAAAGAAAAATCAGAAGCAGAACGTAAACGTATTGCAGCCGAAGGAGAATCTGCCGCTAACAAGATAATTAACAATAGTTTAACCCCTCAATTATTAAAAATGCGAGGTATAGAAGCTACATTAGAATTATCAAAATCAAAAAACACAAAAACTATTATTATAGGTAGTGGTAAAGATGGAATGCCTTTAATATTAGGAGGAAATTAATAAATAATAAAATTTAAAGATTATGTACAAAATGAGTATTATAGCTGTTGTTTTTGCCTTTTTTTCTTTGGCATCTTGCAGTAATGCAACACAAAAAACAGATGGCTTTTTAGTAAAAGGAAAATTAGAAAATGCTGATAATAAAACCGTTTATTTAAAATTAGTATCTTCTCAATGGGAAACTATCGATTCTGCAATAGTAGACAAAGATGGCTCATTTTCTTTATCAGGAAATAGAGCTTCTGAAGAATTATATTTGTTCCAAGTAGGTAGTAAATTTGATCAATTTGTTTATTTAGCATTAAACAATACCGATGAAATTACAATCAATGCTGATGCTACAAATTTGTTAAAAACATATACCGTAGAAGGATCGGAAGAAAATAAATTAATTAAAGAAGTTATTTTAGACAATATTAATGCAATGGAACAATTGAACGATGTCGACTTATTCTATCAACAAAATCGACAAGTAGCAAATCAAGATTCTATTAAAAACATTTGTATTGACCGAGCAACAAAAATTTATAATGACGCTAAAGAGCAATTAAAACAATTTATAGATGGGCATTTAGGAACAATGGCATCTTTATTAGCTGTTAATCAAAGAATTGGGCGAGATATGATATTACCAATAACTGATGAATTTGATTATTGGGAAAAGGTTTCTATAGCTTTAGACAAAAAATATCCAACATCTTCGCAAACATTAAACCTTAAAGAAACTATCGAAAAAATAAAACAGCAACAAAAAGCAAGAGGAGCTGTTAGAATAGGAGGAGAAGCTCCAGATTTTGAAGTGCCACAATTAGATGGGACAAATATTAAATTGTCAGATTTACGAGGCAAATATGTATTACTTGATTTTTGGGCATCATGGTGCCGTCCTTGTAGAGGAGAAAACCCTAATGTTTTACAAAATTATAAAGCATATAAAAATAAAAACTTTACCGTTTTTCAAGTGTCTTTAGATAAAACAAAAGAGGCTTGGGAAGAAGCTATTAAAGCCGATGGCTTAGGAGATTGGTATCATGCTAGCGATTTAAAATTTTGGCAATGTGCTCCTGCACAATTATACAATGTTCGCAGTATTCCTTCTAATTTCTTAATTAGCCCTGAAGGGAAAATAATAGCTGTTAACTTAAGAGGATCTGCCTTAAAAGCTAAATTATCAGAGCTACTAGATTAATTCTAAGATAATAAAAAAGCAAAAGGGGTAAGAAAAATTTCTCACCCCTTTTTTTATATATATGACTCAAGTTATTATTCTATTAATTTTGTTCTAAAAGCAAACTTAACTAAGCCAACAGTATTCTTAGCCCCTATTTTTTGCAATAAATTTCTACGATGCGTATCAATAGTTCGAGGACTTACAAACAATTTTTCTGCTATTTCTGCATTTGTCATTTCATCACTAATCAATTTCAAGATTTCTTTCTCTCGCTTTGTCAAATTTAACAATTGAGGATATCGTAACTGATTCAAATGACGTTTCTTTTTGATCAGCTTTGTTAATTTATGAGAAATAATTTGAGGACTTAAATAAGGATTATTCTCCGCAATATTTCTAATAGCATCTTTTAATTCTCCCAAAGTATAAGTATTTGTTATTATTCCATTTACTCCTGCATTAATAAAAGGAACAATATCATTATCAGATTTCGATTCTAATATTATCAAAATGGGTAACGAAAGTTTTTTCTCTTTAATTTGCTTTATCTGAAGGACGTTTTTATTAAGAGCAAGCTTATTGTACCAAATAATTAAATCTAATTTTTCTAAATCTATAGAGCCTTCGGAATACTTCTCTACTTCCCTTATTTCATATCCCAATTGTTTTAAATAAACAAGAACGGTATTGTCTTTTTGCTCTAGCGGATTTATGATAACAACATTTGCCATAAAAAATAAAATTTAAATATGTATATAGATACGTAGATTAATCAAAAATGGTTCAAAATGTTTAATGCTATTTTTAGCATAATTTTTGCAAATAAAAAAATATGAAAGGAATTCATTAAAAATTACTTTTTTATCAAAGGAAAATTGTTAATTTTATGACTCAAAATTTAGGACTATGGAACTAAAAAAAACACCAAAGGCAGACTTAGATAGAAACAAGGGTTTTTTCACCTTGATAGGCTTAGTTGTCGTATTAGGAGTGCTTTTAATTGCATTCGAATATAGAAACGCAGAAGATGGCATTGCAGACTTAGGACAGTTGGGTGACGCTAATATCGAAGAAGAAATAATTCCTATTACAAGAGTAGAGGAAGTAAAACCACCTCCTCCTCCAAAGCCACAAGTAGTTGAGGTTTTAGAAATAGTAGATGACGATACAGAAATAGAGGAAGAATTAGAACTAGACGACTCTGAATCTGATGAAAGTACAGAAGTTGCACCTGTAGAAGAAGAGGAAGAAGAATCTGACGAGATTTTTCAGTTTGCTGTAATCGAAGACAAACCATCTTTCCCTGGAGGAATGGATAAATTACTTGTTTGGTTGTCAAAACATACTAAGTTTCCACAAATAGCCAAAGAAAATGGAATACAAGGAAAAGTTTGGGTTCAATTCGTAATAGAAAAAACAGGAAAAGTTTCTGAGGTAACAATCGCTAGAAGTGTAGACCCTTACCTTGATAAAGAAGCAAAAAGAGTTGTTGCTTCTATGCCCGATTGGAAACCTGGTAAACAAAGAGGAAAACCAGTAAGAGTTTATTATGTTGTACCTATTTATTTTAAACTTTTCTAAAAAAGATTTTTTATAATGGAACAGCCTGCTAGAAATATCTGGCAGGTTTTTTTATGATAATTATGCAAATACTTATTAAAATATTTAAAACAATACTTTCATTTCCCTTACTCTTATTAATAGGTATTTATAAATATATAATTTCTCCTTTTACTCCCGCTTCTTGCCGTCACCAACCTACTTGCTCCACCTATTCGCAACAAGCTATTAAACGATACGGAATAGTAGAAGGTAGTTTTTTGTCGATAAAACGAATTGGCAAATGTCACCCTTGGGGAACTTATGGGTACGATCCTCTACCCCAATACAGATTTAAAAAATATGGAAAAAAAGCCAAATACTCTAAATTCAATTTACACCATTCCCTAATGAAGAATATTTCTAACGAACAATAACTTTAACACGTTTAAAAAAAGAATATGTTTTTTTGTTAATAAAAGATTTTTATAAGACAAGATATCCATATTAATTTCTATTAAATTTGTAAAACAAAAAATAAAAAATGGAAATAAAAGAAGGCATAAAAGCACCTAATTTTATAGGAATAGACCAAACAGAAACCAAAAGAGAATTAGCAGATTATAAAGGGGGGAAATTAATATTATATTTTTATCCTAAAGATAATACAGCTGGTTGTTCAGCAGAAGCTCTTAATCTTAAAGAAAATTATAAGCTTTTAAAAAGCAAAGGATTTGAAGTGCTCGGAGTAAGTCCCGATTCTGTAGAATCTCATCAAAAATTTATTGCAAAAAAAGAATTACCTTTTAATTTAATAGCCGATACTGAAAAAGAAATATTAAACACTTATGGTGTTTGGGGAGAAAAAAAGATGTATGGGCGAACTTATATGGGCGTTTTTAGAACAACTTTTATTATTGATGAAGAAGGCATTATTCAAAAAATTTTTAGAAAAGTAAAAACAAAAGAACATACAGAACAAATATTAAAAGAACTAGAATAAAATATTATGGCAAAAGAAGTTAATATACAAGAAGAAAAATTAAAAGCATTAAAATCTACTATAGATAAAATAGAAAAAGATTTTGGAAAAGGAGCTATTATGAGAATGGGCGAAAATGTCCATACAGATGTACCTTCCATTTCTACAGGTTCTATTGCGCTAAACGCAGCATTAGGAGTAGGCGGGTTCCCTAGAGGACGTGTTATAGAAATTTACGGACCTGAATCATCAGGAAAAACAACTCTAGCAATACATGCAATGGCAGAAGCGCAAAAAGCAGGAGGAATTGTTGCTTTTATTGATGCTGAACACGCTTTTGATAGATTTTATGCTGAAAATTTAGGCGTTGACACTGAAAATTTATTAATATCACAACCTGATAATGGTGAACAAGCTTTGGAAATAACCGATCACTTAGTTCGTTCTGGAGCAGTTGATATTGTTATTGTAGATTCTGTAGCTGCCCTAACACCAAAAGCAGAAATAGAAGGCGATATGGGAGACTCTAGAATGGGATTACAAGCCCGTTTAATGTCACAAGCTCTTAGAAAACTTACCGCATCTATCAATAGAACAAACACTACCTGCATATTTATCAATCAATTACGAGAAAAAATAGGTGTTATGTTTGGGAATCCTGAAACAACAACAGGAGGTAATGCACTTAAGTTTTATGCATCTATTCGTTTAGATATCAGAAGAATTGGTCAAATTAAAAATGGTGATGAGGTTATTGGAAATAAAACAAGAGTAAAAGTAGTAAAAAACAAAGTAGCTCCTCCCTTTAGAAAAGCTGAATTTGATATTATGTTTGGAGAAGGTATCTCCAAAGCAGGAGAAGTTATCGATTTAGCCGTAGAATATGATATTATTAAAAAAGCTGGATCTTGGTTTTCTTACGGAGAAAGTAAATTGGGACAAGGTAGAGATAGTGTAAAACAATTACTTAAAGATAACCCTGAACTTTTTGAAGAAATATACAACAAAATTGTAGATGCAATGAATGCCGAAAAAGAATAATAAGCTGAATTCGACTAATAATTTAATTCTCAGAAAATCAAAAGTACATTATATTTATGCTAAAAATCGGGAAGTTGTAAAGAATTATTATGATTGATTTTTGCTTTAAAGATGATGTACCTATAAAAGGAGCTTTTGTAAACCAAAAGCTCCTTTTTTTACCAATCTTTCTTAAATCAGAGTTTTATATGGACGAATAATTAAACGTAAACTATTGTTAAAATTAACATATTTCCATAACCAATTAATAAAAACAACAACTCGATTTCTAAATCCTACCAAAAGCATTAAATGCACAAACATCCAAATAGCCCAAGCAAGTGCTCCTTGTATTTTTAAGTTTCCCATTTCAACTACAGCAGCATTTCTACCAATAGTCGCCATTATTCCTTTATGTTTATATACAAATGGTTTTGATTTTTTTCCTTTAGCTTTTTGATTAAGTAAATTTGCCAAATACACACCTTGTTGCATAGCAACAGAACCAAGCATTGGTAAACCATTAGGATATAAATCAGATTCTATTAAAGCAACATCTCCTAAGACATAAATATTATCCGAAGATTTTAATTTACAAAATTCATCAACAATAATTCTATTTCCTTTCCCTTGATCTTCATTCGAGATACCCTTTAGCATATTTCCTTTTACACCTGCCGCCCAAATAAGCGTATCAGCATTAAACGTTAAATCTGTTTGGGTACTTACTACATTATTTTCGTAATTTTTTACAAAAGTATTGGTCCAAATAAGAACGTCTAATTCTTTAAGCGATTTATAAGCAACCTCTGAAGATTTTTCTGCCATATTGGCCAAAACTCTAGGAGCAGATTCTATTAAATTAATTTTCATTTGACGAAGATCTAAGTCAGGATAATCTTTTGCAAGAACTTTATTTCTGAGCTCTGCCAATGCCCCTGCTAATTCAACACCTGTAGGACCTCCTCCAACAATTACAAAATTCATCAAAGATTCTCTTCTGTTTAAATCTTTGGTATTAAGCGCTTCTTCAAAATTTCCTAATATTTTACTTCTCAGATTCAATGCATCTATTAAAGATTTCATAGGTAACGAATTTTTCTCAATCACATCATTACCAAAAAAATTATTTCCAGCACCTGTTGCAATAACTAAAATATCGTACGATAAATCTCCAATATCTGTATTAAGTATATTTTTATCTTTATCAATATTTTCTACATTACATAAACGAAAAAAAGTATTTTTTTGCGATTTTAAAATTTTACGTACAGGATATGCTATTGAATCAGGCTCTAATCCTGTAGAAGCGACTTGATAGAGCAAAGGCTGAAAGGTGTGATAATTTCTTTTATCTATAATTACAACTTGATATCTATGTGTATTAATAAGTTTTGCAACTTTTAATCCACTAAATCCTGCTCCAATAATAACTACTCTTGGAAGGTCTATTTGGGGTATATTCATCAGATTTTCATTTTTTGTTTTCGTAATAATACGGACGCAAGTTAATAATGTTTTACAACATAAAAAACTTTACTTATCAACCTTCATTCGATTAACACTTTGTTCTCAGTTTCAAACAATTAATTTAGGAACAAGCTAAATTATTGCAACGCCATCGGGATAGTGTAAGATAATTTGATGTAGTTTACGAGCTAAATCATTATAAGTATTTTTTATTTAAAGCAAGCATAAAATTAAAAAACAAAGCGTATTTTTGTAGTCCACAAAAAATTTAACTAAAAAATAACATAATATGCAAGCTATTATTCGCACTTCCATAATGATTACGCTGTTTGTTATGATGATGATGCTTATCATAGAGTATATTAATGTTCAAACAGCTGGTAATTGGAGCCAACCACTCAAAAAAAAGAAATGGTTGCAGTTTTTGATAGCGGCACTCTTAGGAGCTGTTCCTGGTTGTATGGGTGTATACACTGTTGTTTCTTTATTTACTCACGAAATTGTGGGTTTTGGAGCTTTAGTTAGTGCTATGATCGCTACCTCTGGAGACGAAGCCTTTGTTATGTTTGCTATGATTCCCCAAAAAGCAATTGTTCTTAGTATTTTTATTTTTATTGTTGCTATACTAAGCGGTTGGCTTGTAGACAAATTCTACAAAAAAGATTTTTTTATAAAAAAAACAAGCCATCAATTTCACATCCATAAAAACGAGCATTGCGATTGTTTTAATCGTAAAAAAATTATTGGATACATAAAAAACATAAGCTTTAATAGAGCCGTTATTTTAATCGCCTTACTATTATTCGGAGTACATCTTTTTATGGGAAGCAACGAAGAAGAAGAAAAAAACAATTTAAATCAGCAAATATTTGCAGCTCCTATTGTTCAAAAAAACAATACGCAAACAATATCTAAAACGATAGAAAAAAAAGATATCTCATCAAAAAGAAATATTGAAGGAAATAATAAACACAATCAAATGAATCTACCTAAAGTAATTTTTATTATTATGACGATCATTTCTTTGTTTATTGTTTTAACTACTCCTCCTCATTTTATCGACGAGCATTTGTTGCAACATGTATTAAAAAAGCATTTTCTCAAGATATTTTTATGGACTTTTGGCACTTTATTTTTTATTTATATTCTCAATCAATTTTTCGATATTCAACATTGGACATCTGAAAATCTTTGGATTGTTCTAATTATAGCTATTTTTATAGGTATTATTCCAGAATCCGGACCTCATATGATTTTTATTAGCTTATTTTTTGCTGGAGCTATTCCTTTTAGCATACTTATTGCTAACTCCATTGTTCAAGACGGACACGGTTCTTTGCCTTTGTTGGCAGAAAACAAAAAAGCTTTCTTACACATGAAAATTATTAACTTAATAGTAGGAGCATTAATAGGAGTAGCAGGCTTATTATTAGGGATTTAATTTATTTTTTATAAATTTACAATTCTAATTATTAATAAAAACATATAAGTATGAAACGATATCAAATATTATTGTTAGCTTTAATAAGCTTTTTTAGCTTTCGAGTATCGGCACAATCCGAAAAAGCCATTAATTTATACACACAAGGTAACCAAGCGATGCAATCGTATAGATATACCGATGCCTTCGATTTTTTTAACGAGGCTGTTAAATTATCGCCCAATACATTTCCTTTTTTGTACAATAGGGGAACTGCAGCTTTAATGTTGCATAAAGATTCTATAGCAATAGCTGATTTTACAAAATGTACAATCTCTGACCCAACTTCCGAAGATGCTTTTGTTAGCTTAGGAGATGCTTATGTTGATGCAAAAAAATATGCCGAAGCCGTTACAGCTTTTGAAAAAGCCTTAGCTTTAAATCCTAAAAACGCAGAAGTAACCGATAAAAAAGCCTTAGCCTTGGTTTTTGCCGATAGACGACAAGATGCTTGTGCGGCTTTCGAAAAAGCAATACAATTAGGCTTTCCTATGGCAGAAGTACACAAAGAAACTTATTGCAAAAAAGAATATAAATAATAAGCTTGACAAAAACATCGTAGTTTTAAATGAAAAAAATATTATACATAAGCTACGATGGTTTAAGTGATACTTTAGGGCAATCTCAGATATTGCCCTATCTTATTAAATTATCCGAACGAGGATACCAATTTACCATTTTATCAGCAGAAAAACCACAATATTTTGAGCAAGAAAAAGCACAAATACAAAAGCTTTGCACTCAAAACAATATTTCTTGGCACTATATTTTATATCGTAAAAAACCACCTATTATCTCAACATTACGAGATATTGCTGAATTAAAAAAAGAAGCATATCGCCTACAACAACAAGAAAATTTCGATATTGTTCATACCCGCTCTTATATCCCTTCTTTGATAGCCTTGTCACTCAAAAAGAAATTCAAACTAAAGTGGCTTTTCGATATGAGAGGTTTTTGGGCAGATGAGCGTATCGATGGTAATATTTGGGATTTATCAAAGCTTCATTATCGATGGATTTATTCTTATTTTAAGAAAAAAGAAAAAACATTTTTCCAAAAAGCAGACGCTATTGTTTCCTTAACATACAAGGCTCAAAAATGGATGCAAGAGCAATGGAAAGTTAATACTCCAATAAATGTAATTCCTTGCGCAACAGACACACGGTTTTTTAAGCTAAAATCAAGTAAACAAAATGAACAACAAGCTGTTACATTGGGGTATTTAGGCTCTATCGGTACTTGGTATATGTTAGACGAGATGTTAGACTTTTTTAAAGTTTTACAAAGTAAATATCCAAAAGCTAAGTTTAAATTTATAACACGAGAAAACAAAAACACTATTTTAGATAAAGCCAAAGAAAAAGGCATCAATAGCTCGGCTTTTATTATTAAAGCTGCCAAAAGAGAAGATGTCCCTAAAGAATTATCAAGTATAGATTTAGGAATTTTTTTTATAAAAGATAAATTTTCGAAAAAAGCAAGTTCCCCTGTTAAACAAGGCGAATTTATGAGTATGGGCATTCCTATTATTACAGCTAAAAATATAGGAGATACCGATTTTATTATCAAAAAATATAAAAGTGGAATATGGGTAGATGATTTTACCAAAACAGCTTACCAAAAGGCTATTGAAGAAATCCCCAATTTGTTATCACTTGCACCAAGCGATATACGAGAAGGAGCCGAAGATTATTTCTCCTTAGAAAAAGGTGTTGATACCTATCAAAAAATTTACGAAGATTTATTAAATTAGCCACTGATGAAAAGAAAAATTTTATTTGTGGTTCCTTTTTATTTAGGTCGTTCTCCAAGCCAACGATACCGAATAGAATGGTATATTAAATATTTTGAAGAAAACGGCTATCAATGTGATTTTTCGTACTTATTAACCCCTTCCTTAGATAAAATATTTTACGATAAGAGATACGTTTTTTTAAAATTCTTATTGGTTTTTAGATTCTTATTTATTCGTATTCGAGATGTTTTTAGAGCCAAAAATTACAATCTTATATTCGTACAAAGAGAAGCTTGCTTTTTAGGTTTTTCTTTTTTTGA
>Ga0256827_10002601_pt1 | contig 11562 bp, 8 predicted proteins | sample CV84metaG_FD_185977 | JGI IMG/M metagenome (GOLD analysis project Ga0256827, IMG submission 185977) | Hydrothermal vent microbial communities from East Pacific Rise, Pacific Ocean - CV84 | ecosystem: Environmental > Aquatic > Marine > Hydrothermal vents | place: Pacific Ocean: East Pacific Rise... | reverse complement strand
GGATCCATACCACCTACAATGGCAGCCTGTCTTACTCCTGCTATTTTAGCCAAAGTACGTCTTAGCACAGGATTGTTCAGTTTTTTAAACTTAGGGTTGATCTTGATAAGAATATCTTTCATACCCTCATAATTATTTAACAAGTCTGCTATTTTTGTCTCAAGTGTGATCTCTTTCATGCTCTCTCCTAATATTAATAAGGAGTATATTACTCCGATTTAAATATAATTTCCCTTACAAAATATCTATTACTTATAATTTTCATTAGGATACATAATGCATGATTACCTTCTCTACTGCCTACTCTCATTTTTTCTCTCTATTCTATTCTCTATGGGAGGCGCAGGTGCAGGTGTGGCACTGATCCCCATTTTAAATTTTCTTGGGCTTGATTTTAGTGTGGCTAAAGCAGTGGGGCTTTTTGCAGGAGCCTCTACTACCATTACCTCAAGCATTATGAATCTTAAACGTAAAGTGGTTGATTTTAAATTTGTACTTCCTATTGCCTCCATGATGATGCTTTTTGCCCCACTTGGAGCCTACAGTAGCAAATTTATCGATGAAGAGGTTGTCAAATTTGCCTTTATGCTGATGCTTTTTTACAGTGCAAGTATGATGATGTTCGGTAAGAAAAAAGCCCTTTTTCATACAGAAGCACGATGGGTACTTTTTGCTGTAGGTATCGTGGTAGGATTCATCGCAGGGCTTTTGGGTGTGGGTGGTGGAAATATCCTTATCCCACTGCTTGTATTACTTGGATTTGAACCTAAAAAAGTAGCCATAACAGTCAGTTTTGTTGTACCTTTTTCTGCATTGGGTTCATTTTTCACCTATGCCACCTATGTGCCACTTGACTGGACACTTTTAGGACTTATTTCCCTCTCTGCCATTGCAGGAGGATACATAGGAAACTACCTCATGCACTTTAAACTAGAGCAACAGCAAATTAAAAAACTCATGGCAGTGATCTTATATATGCTGGCACTTAAACTACTGTACCATTTTATATAGCTACTTACAAATAAAGAAATACTACTTTATTTTGACATTTTTTTGACATTTTTACATTATACTCCACACTATTATTTTGGTTTAGGGGGAAGAGAGAATGAAAAGATTAATATTTCTTTTTATGGTACTATTAACTAGTAATCTATGTGCATCCAATGATGTCACAGATACGGTAGATAAAATAAAAAACTATGCAAAAAATGGAAACCATGCACCACAACTTTTAGATTATAACAAAATTGGTATTGTTGGTGTAGATAAAGAGAATCTTGATGCTATAAATGAAAAAATAAAGAGATACAACTTTCAAAATCTTAACACTAAAGAAAAGATACAAAAAGCTGTAGATGCCTATCATCAAATGATATTGGCATGTATGAATATAATAACCAATTATATACTTTCTTCTTCCGATTTTAAAAAAAATACTTTACCCCAAGTAGATACGACTAAACCAACCATTACACTAAAAGGCGATGCAAGTATCACTCTCACACAAGGTACGGTCTATACTGACGAGGGGGCTACTGCTACCGATGATAGGGATGGTGATATTAGTAGTGCTATTGTTATTCATAATCCAGTAGATACCCATACAGTTGGTCTCTATGCCATCACTTATGATGTCAAGGACAATGCTGGCAATCAAGCAACGCAGATCACAAGAACGGTAAAAATCTCTTTACCTAAAGACACCACCAAGCCAGTCATCACACTAAATGGCGATGCAAGCATTACCCTCATGCAGGGCACAGCTTACACCGACGAGGGAGTCACTGCTATAGATGACAGAGATGGCAATATTAGTAGCAGCATTACTGTTCATAATTCTGTAGATATTAACAAACTTGGTGACTATACCATTACTTACGATGTTAAAGATAGTGCTGGCAATCAAGCAACGCAAATTACAAGAACCGTAAGCATTATAGAAAAAACCTTAGCGAAACTAAAAGCAGAGCTGGATGTGCTTGTTGAAGGTGATGATATAAATGCAACCCAAAAAGCCTATGAAGCGTATAATTTCAAAACACTGCTCAATACTTATGAAAAAGACTTTGGTACAGAGCCTATCGAGGTTATAAAGCTTTCAAAAACGCATCCAGAGCTTATTAAAGCTTTTGCTGCCAATACTTTCAATCCTAACATTATGCATAACCTTGAAAGTTTTATCACAGACTGGAAAAAAGAGGGTAAAGATGATGAGCTTATTGAAAAGTATCTCAATGTTGCCTTTGGTCTCTCGGTCAATGCGGGCAGTAGCGGTATTCACGATAAAATTAGCTTTTCTTACAGTAGCCAGCATGATGTTTTTGACTATGCTGTCGTGAAAGATATGGATGCAAATATTGAATATTTTAAGGAAAACAGTACCTTCTTTCCTAGAGTCTTGGAGTTGAACAGATATCCAGAACGCTTTAAATATACCTATAATATAACTGGACGTATGGAAGAAAAGTACAATTTGAGTTATGGAGAAAGACGCTCAATGGTATCATGGTCTTACTTCAATGACTACTTATTGATTAATGAACTTTTAAAGGAAGGTATTGCGCCAGAATCTCTCTCTCTTGCCCAGAGAAGAGAGAAAAAAATAACCTTTGATCAAGTCAATGCTTTTCTTAAAATCAACAACAAAACACCTCTAAGCTGGGATGATCCAAAGTCACCAAAACAGGCAGCTTTGGAGTACATCGATGCCAATGATTTGACGATACCAGATTACCTTATGGGTTTTAGTGATAGTGACACTGTAAAAAAATATAGAGAAACACACCTTGAGAGTGATACCTATGAGCAAAGAGATGGATTGGGTGAGGCATTTGGTTTGCGTCCAGCAGATTACAAATTGATGTCTTTTTATGAATTGGCAAATTTGCATATCAAACTCGATCAGATTCCTGCCAAAACATTTGATGATGGCAAGATAAGCTGGCCACTACTCAAAGGTGGGGTTGACCAGGAGCCTTGGCACCACTTTGCATTAGAGCAGTCTGCAGAAAAAAGAGAGTGCGAATATGTGGCAGAGAGATTTTTTGAAGAAGATAGGCAAAAACGTATCGACTCCTATCCTCCAAATTCTGTTGATGAAAGTGATAACTTTAAGGCCCAAAGGTTTATTACACATGTGGAATACACCAAAGAGAACAGAAAAAAAGAGAGAAAATATGCAAAATCAACCTGGGAAGCATCTAAGAGTATCTATAGAATTCTCCAAGATGGTGGTATTTGTGTACGTCAGTCTATTTTAGGGCAGCATACTCGCAACTGTTTGGGTGTTCCTGCCATAGGAAGAGCTGAGCCAGGACATAGAGCCTATGCCTATATTGCCAATGTTGGCAACACTAAATACTATACTGAAGAGTCAGACCAAGGTATCTTTGGCAATATGTATTCAGATAGTACTATCAATCCTCCTTATAATGAGTTTGCAAACACTGTACGTAAAGATGGTGGTGAGAAGTTTGCAGGTGCCATTGCAGCAACTGTTTCAGGAGACAATGGCTTCGAAGAGACACTGACCGATGCACTTGTACTGGAGCGAATGGCTGTCTACAATCCTGCTCATGCAGAAAAATACCTGCTTGAAGCCATTAAAAAAGCTCCTGAGCATACCGAACTTTGGTATCATTTGGCAAAAGTATATGCCGCACAAGAGGGTGCTATTGAGAAGATCACCAATCTTGCCAATACCTATCTTGCCAAAAGAGAGATCAACCGATTGGAGCCAAGTGATGCAGTAGAAGATTCAAACAATTACGAAGTTGTAACTGCTATCAATATCATGCTTGTTGCCAGAGAGAGTCGTGCTTCTACACCAGATATCTTGACAGCCATTTTAGCTTTTTCTGATGATCTTCAGACAGTACGCCGTGACATGTTGACATATCGTGCACTTTTTGATCTCTATCGAAAAGCATTTTTGGAAAACAATGATACAGATGCCTTCTTAAGTGGTACAGAAAAACTTTTTGCGGACTTTATTGATAATCACGAAGAGGGTATCAACAGTGTTGATGCTGATGAGTTTCTCTCGATATCACCGCAAGAGTACTGGAGTGGAAAAGATATCAATACTACAGCAACCATCGATAAGCTTGTTGATTATATCTTCAAAAGTACTACTTTGAGTAGTGGGTTTAGAAATGACTTGACTTCATCCAAATTCTTTGATCGTGGTGATGCTTATGGGTATTCTATAGAACTTGCAAGTCAATGTTTTGCAGATGATCACTCGTTGTGTCCAGAGATTTTTGCATATAGAACCACCTTGGATAGCAACTCTTCACATCTGCTTCATGACAACTATATGCCAGATGCTATTCATAGTGGAGAAGAGGGCGTTAGTAAGTTTACTATTGATGTGATGGATGATGATAACAACAGTGCAAAGATGGTTGTTAGCGGAGCTAAATACAATGATGTTGGATCATTTTTTAAGCTCAATGACCGAACCGAATCTGTGCGTAATAGAACACGTATGTACTTTTGGATTGAGACAGAAGACAATCCAGACTTGATTGCAGGCAAGAAATACAGTTCGATTGAAAATACAATATTCTCTGTCTATATGCAGAGTGAATACTCTATGATCTATGAGGAGAAAATCCCTTTTAGGGTCAAAGATGTTGAGTGGATAACCAACCTGAATGAGAGAAATATTACAGGAGGCAATATGTTCTCTTTTGAGCCTTCAGAGGCTACTCTAGGGGGAGCATTGTATTTTACATCAGATCTGGATAGGACTCTCTATAGTGACTATGGTGGATTTAGCTGGAAAGATGATTCAGAAGCCAATGTACCTGTTGTTGGAGATGACGGAGAGGAGTACTCTCTACATATTAGACTTCGTCGTAAATTAACTAGCGATCTTAATTGTAAAATCAATAAGATGAGAAAATCAAGATCATCTCAGTCTATAACCATTGAGGCAAGAAAAGAGGATAATCCTTCTCTTCCAGTTGGTGTTAAATTTACAGCCAAATCTTCTTTTGCACTCTATGAGAGACTTTATGCCTATAGAGATACACAAACCAATAATCCTACAGTAGGAAGGATAAATGTGTTTATTAAGGATGTACTGTTTGAGTAGCAAGGATAAGAGGGGGAGTTAAACCCCTTGTGTCATATCGAACACCCGTATATGTAGCCTGTCACTGTATCTAAAGTTATGTTGCATACAAAACTCAAAAACAGCTCTGTCATTTCTCCAAATGGTATCTCTACTCTCCCCTACGGGCATACAATAGACTTCTGTTTGAGGGAGTATCTCTCTTATCTGATTGATCTCATCAATGGCTGTGGTCTCAACCAAAGTAGCATCTATGGTAAATTTTAAAAATGACTCTTTTGCATGACTTTGTATGTTTTTTAATGCTTGGGAAACAATGCGTTTTTCTATAGGCTCTGCACTGTTTGCCAACTTTAAAGAGAGTGCAAAAATGCAAGAACGATAGGCAGGATATTTTTCAAAATCTATCACGATCGTACCATTGGTCTCAAAAGTGATCTCTATCTCTTCTGCAACAAGCCACGCCACAACTTCATAAAAAACTTTATCATTATGGTACATCAAAGGCTCTCCACCCGTAATAACCATGTGGGGTTTATAGCCTATTTTCTCAAATTGCTCTTTAAGCTCTTCTATCACTATTTGACTAGAATCAACTTTGATCCAAGACTTGGCAAAAGCACTATCAACAGCAAAGTAAGTATCACACCCTAAACGCACTTCTCCATCTACTTCATACTCCGCACCAAATCCTGGGCAGTTTAAATTACAGCCACCTGTTCGTAAAAAATATGATGGCACACCTGCATATTTTCCTTCACCCTGAATAGAAAAAAATTGCTCTGTTAGGTAAAACATTAGCCACCAGTCTCATAAAATGCTCTTGTAGAGACATCTTTTTCATTGGGGTCAAATTCACTCCAACGATTCTCTTTTGGTTTGTCTTTCAACACTTGAGCCAAAACATCCGCTGCCCCTTTGATATTTCCGCTCTTGACTGACTCTGCTATACTCATGGCTTCATCAAAATAGAGGCATGGGATCAAGTTACCCTCTGCTGTAAGTCGAATACGGTTACAGTTTTCACAGAAGTCATGTTTGTGTGGGTCTATAAGTCCAAACTCATATCCATTCTCTTCTATTTTATAATTAAATGAAGGGCTTGCTCCCTCACGTCCAAGAGCATGTATGGTGTACTTCTCTTTCACTTTAGTAAGTATCTCTTTTCCATGCATACCATTCAGTTCAATATTGGCATGGCTGTTTTCCATATATTCAATAAAACGTACTTTAATCTTACGCTTCATACAGTACTCCATCACTGCAATGATTTCATCATCATTAATACCCTTAAGCGGTACCATATTGATTTTGACACCCAACCCTACTTCTAGTGCTTTATCTATACCTTTAAGTACTTGTTCTAGTACATCCTTTTGAGCAATATGATGTGCCACTTCAGGCTTCAAAGAGTCTAGAGAGATATTCAGACGCTTTAACCCTGCATCTTTAAGCTGTTGTGCAGTTTGAGGTAAAAGAAAGGCATTGGTAGTAAGTGCTAGGTCGATACTAGGTTGATAGTCATGAATCATCTTAATAAAAGTGTCTAAGCCTTCACGTAAAAGAGGCTCTCCACCCGTAATACGAATCTTGTTGACACCCTCATCCATAGCAACTTTCATAAATAAAAAAAGTTCTTCAAAACTTAAAAGGTTCTCTTTAGGTACCCAAGAAAAAGGTTTTTCAGGCATACAGTATTGACACCTAAAATTACAACGTTCTGTGACTGAAACACGCAAATAATTCACGGTTCTACCATGTCCATCTATAAGCATAACTATCCAATATTTAATTTTTATTAGGGTATCGAAATGTTGGTAAAAGAGGGATGATTTATATCAAGAAATAATAAAGAGTTGAACGAAGTAGATCAGTAGTGTGGAAAGACCACACTACTTAAGAAAAAACATCAAAGATTAGTGATGTCCCTTCCACATTGCTTTTTTCCATAGAAATGCCAATGCTGTAAAGATAAGGAAGAAAAGTAAAACTTTTGGTCCAAGATCTTCTCTGGCTGGCTTACTAGGATCTCCAACTTCTTCAAGATATGTTTTAACTTTTTCATATCCTTCATGTGTAAGACCCACTCTAGGCATAGATGTACCTGGAAGTTGTCCTTGTGGATTTTCCACAAATGTCTCAAGGAAGTGTGCCGATCTAGCTCTAATGATAATAGAAAGATCTGGTGGTAATTTACCCATGTATGCTTTGACTGCATTTTGCTCATCAATCACTTTGATCTTGTGTGCCAATGCATCTTTTTCATACTTAAACTTAGGTGTATCACCAAGCTGAGTTGTTTTAGCATAACGCATAGCATGACATCTGCCACAAGCTTCAGAGAATGCCTCTTTAGTTGTCACTTCACCAGCTTTTTTAGCCATGATATAAGCAACCACATCAGCGATCTGCTGATCATCAGCCATCATTGCTTTAATAGAACCCATTGGATGTGTCATTGTATCTTTATACTTATGATCTACATTTGATGCCATTGCTGGATCTTTAATGAGTGCTATGAGATAGTTTTTGCTATACAATGCACCCGCATGATCAAGTTTTGGAGGAATAACACCACCCATATTGATAGGCATACCTGTGTGACATCCCATACATGTAGCAAAACCAGCTTCACCAGCTGCCACATTTCCTTTGAGTTTAGCTACTTTAGCTACATCAGCCCAAAAGGCTTTTTTCACTTTCACTTTTTCTTCTTTTTTAGCTGCCTCAACCTCTTCAATATCAGCTGCACCATTGTATGCAAAACCATTACTCTCTACATGTTTATGCATTTGAGAGTGAGCAAATGGCTCAACACCCCAATAGAGTACTAGAGTAAAGATGGCTACGATTCCAAATATTTTTAATTCTTTCATTCTCTACTCCTTTATAGTTTTTTTTCTGATTTAGTGATGAATGGTAATGCAATCCATAATACAAAGAAAAGAATAGCTGAAACCAATCCAATATTTGCAAATAGTGCATCTGTTGGAGGTAATTTACCCATAAATGTCAACACAATGACATCTACCAACATCAACCAGAACCAGTACTTAAAGAGTCCTCTTCTGCTTGCTGGAGCCACATTTGGACTTCTATCAAGGAATGGAAGCATAAAGAAGATCACCTGTGCAATAGCAAATGCTACCAAACCAAGGTCTTTACTAAATGGTCTAAGAATCTCATAACTCCACAAGAAGTACCACTCAGGGTAGATGTGTGCTGGTGTTTTAAGACCATCTGCTGGGTCAAAGTTTACTGGATCCATTGCAAAATCAAAGTGGTAGAATACCAAATAGAAGAAGAAGATAAAGTAAACACCCATCACAAAGACATCTTTACTTAAGAATACAGGAGAGAAAGGAATCACTTTAGAATCTTTTACATTACCTGCTTTATAAAGCTCTGCTGCTTCATCATAGTCAAACTCTTCGCCCTCTTGGTTGTTTACGTGTGGGATTCTAAGTGTACCAAAGTGAAGTACAATAAGACCAATGATCGCCAATGGGATCAACAATACGTGCAACATAAAGAATCTAGTTAAGAATGCATCACCAGGAACATAATCTCCTCTGATCCACTCAACAAGACCATATGCTTCAAGAGAACCACCAGAAAATAGGTTAGTAATAACCATACCTGCCCAGTAAGACATTTGTCCCCATGGAAGCATATATCCAGAGAAAGCTTCTGCTGAGAATGCAACAAAAAGTCCCATACCAGATAGCCAGATAAGCTCTCTACCTTTTTTATATGAACCATAGTAGATACCTGTAAACATGTGGATATAGATGATCAAGAAAACCAATGATGCACCTACACCATGAATATGTCTCCACAACCAACCATAACCAACTTCTGACATGATCGTATAGTTTACAGAATCAAATGCCAAATTTGTATCTGGTTTATAGTACATCAATAAGAAAATACCACTTACAAGCAAGATACCAAATGTTGCTGCCAACACCATACCCATTGCCCATAAAAAGTTAATATCTTTTGGGATCCAATACTCAGTTTGCATTACTTTTTTAAGCGTATTTACCGCCAATCTCTGATCGAGCCACTCACCAATGCTGTTTGCTTTTTCAAAATGTGCCATGCTCTCTCCCTTAAACCGTTAGACCAGCGTCTAGCATTTTTTTATACTCAGGACCTTCTTCACCGAGTACAAGATTTGTTCCATCAACTTTAAATGGAGGAACTTCCAGTGGACTTGGTGGAGGACCAAAAATTTCATGACCACTTGCATCAAACTCACCACCATGACATGCACACTTAAACTTATGTTCATCTGCCAAATAGGCAGGAATACAACCTAGGTGCGTACATAGACCGATTGAGACATGGAATCTGTCTGAACCTACAATAACATCTCTATCATCTGGTTTCATATCTTTTGATTTTTTCAAAACAAAGATAGGTTTACCTCTCCATTTTTCAACATTGAGCACATTCTCCTGTGCTCCACTAAGATCTACTGTTGTAAATCCTGCCGCTTTTACACTTGGTAATGGATCCCAAGAGCGTTTCATTGCATAGAGTGCACCAATACCGCCTAGAGCAGTGAAACCACCCAAAGCCATACCCATAAAGTCTCTACGACCTTTAGTATTATTAGCCATACTAACCTTCCTTTATCATAATTTTAACCCCTTATTATAGGTAAAAGTTTGTTAGAAAAGATTGAGCTATATCAAAAAAAGGTTACTTTGTTGTTAATTGTTACAGGGTGTAAATTAAGAGTTTTTTACTCCTAATTAATCTTTTTAAGTATCTTTTGAATCAGGAAATCTAATTGATTATCTATTTTATATGAAGTTTTTTGATCAAATTTTAAAGTATCTATATTTTGAATATGCATAATTCCAGAAGATTTAAGCATCTCAAGTTGTGCATTGGTAGTATGTAAAAGATTGATAAAATAGACATTTGCACCACTTGCTTGTGATTCAAATGCCGTTTGGACAGAGGAAGTAATGATATGGCTTGCGTTTTGTATCAGCTCCATATACTCCTCTGGTTCATGAAGGGTTTTAAATAATTTTGCCAAATCATCTTCATATTTTACAAAGAAATAGTTACCTAAAAGTAACTCTATCCCTTTCCCCTCAAACAGTGAAGCATTTTTTAAGATCACCTTGTCATAATCTGCATCACTTAAAAAAAAGAGTTTTCTCTGCTCTTTTGTTTTATCTGCTACAGTCTCATATATCTTATCTACGACAATACCCTGGAGCATACACTCTCCAAAATGACTCACATCATGATGATCTTGTGCAAATCTAAAAACTGCTTTAAACTCCTGAAGATACTTCTGCAACCGTCCACGATCATCTTCAGGAGAGTCAATGATCACACTGTTTCCTATCTGGGCGACAGCATCTATATCTTGAATGGTCTCAATAGTAATAGAATCAGAGATGCCATACTCTCTTGCAGCCAAACCTGCACGAAAATCATTAATCAACAGTCTGCACTCTACCCCATTTTTTTCAAGCTCTTTAAGTATTGCTGCTGCTTTTTTAACTCTGTCAAGCCCCACCTTATGTCCTGAAAATGCATAATAGTACAACATTACTTTTTCCCTTTTTGTGCCATTTTAATATGAACATGAATGATCTCTAAAGCAGCAGGAGTTACTCCAGATATTTGTGACGCTGCAAAAAGTGTAGGAGGTGTAGCAATCTCTAATTTTTCAACTATCTCATTACTTAAGCCTGAAATATTATTATATGTAAATCCTTGTGGGATTTTTATCTTAAGCATATCATCCATTTTTAGTATTTGTTGTTGCTGTTTTTCAATATAACGACTATATTTTGCCTCTACAAGTATCTGCTCCATAACTGCATCATTATATTTATCAAATTCTGGTAAAAGTGAAATCAATTTTTCTCTATTAAAGTCGCCACGTCCAATAACATCTATCCAATACGTTTTATCGTTTATCTTAACAGCACCTATACGCTCTAACTTTTCTAAAAATTCTTTTGTTGGTGTGACAGAATGGACTTTTAAAAAATTTAAAGCTTCATCAAGACTTCTTTTTTTATCTTCAAATTTAGATATATATTCACTGTCTAATAATCCAAGATCCTTACCATAGCCAGAGAGTCTCATATCTGCATTATCTTCGCGAAGCAGAAGCCTGTATTCTGCACGAGATGTAAACATACGATACGGCTCTTTAGTCCCCTTGGTCACAAGATCATCAATAAGCACCCCAATATAGGCTTCATCACGTCTAAGAATAAATGGCTCTTTACCCTGAATATTCAATGCCGCATTGATCCCTGCCATCATCCCTTGTGCTGCGGCCTCTTCATATCCTGTGGTGCCATTGATCTGCCCTGCACTATAAAGCCCTTTGATCTTCTTGGTCTCCAGTGTATGCTTCAACTCTGTTGGCTGGATGTAGTCATACTCTATCGCATACCCATACCGTACGATCTTTGCATTTTCCATCCCTTCCA
>Ga0256827_10002600_pt1 | contig 11566 bp, 9 predicted proteins | sample CV84metaG_FD_185977 | JGI IMG/M metagenome (GOLD analysis project Ga0256827, IMG submission 185977) | Hydrothermal vent microbial communities from East Pacific Rise, Pacific Ocean - CV84 | ecosystem: Environmental > Aquatic > Marine > Hydrothermal vents | place: Pacific Ocean: East Pacific Rise... | reverse complement strand
ATAGATGTTGTGTTTTTTAAACATAACAATACGGGAGAGTTAGAAGAGCTTTTAAAGAGGTCAACTGCTAAACGTAATATTGTTGCAGTGGAAGGGATCTACTCTATGGATGGTGACTTATGTCCCAAAGAGATTTTCACACTCTGCGATACCATGGATGCACTTTTAATTGTTGATGAGGCACATAGTAGTGGAGTTATTGGTAGTAAATTAATGGGGGTTTTTGATTTTTATAATATTGAAGTAAAACCAAACCACATAAAAATGGGAACACTTGGAAAATCTTATGGGAGTTTTGGTGCATACATCTTAGCCTCTTCTCACATAATAGAGTTTTTAATAAATCGAGCTAAGCCTATAATTTATGCTACATCACTCTCTTTGTATGATACTCTTCTAGGACATAATTCATTAGAGTATATTTTACAAAATTCATCTGTATTAAAAGATAAAATTAGAAAAAAACAAGCTATTGTTTATGAAGAATTGGGTCTGAAAATAGAGGGTTTAATTGTCCCTATTTTGATTAATGATAATAAAAAAGTTATAGAGATTAGAGATCTCTTAAGGACAAAAGGCTATGCAGTGGGTGGGATTCGTCAACCAACAGTTCCCCATGCAATTATTCGTCTTATAGCAAGATTGGGTGAGAGTGACGAAACATTAAGAACTTTATGCCAAAAAATAGATACTTTTAGATAAAATAAAAAATGAATATTTCTAAACTACAAATAACTTTAGATGATAATATATTAGTAGATATTAATTTCAAAATAGAAAAATCACTAGCACTCGTTGGTCAGAGTGGAAGTGGTAAAAGTTTAACACTTAAAGCACTTTTAGGAATGTTACCAGCAGGAATGCAGTCTGATGTGGAGATAGAGAGCTCTTTTGAACTTCGTGTTGGAAAGACAATCTCTTTAGTGCCCCAGAATCCTTTTACTGCACTCTCTCCACTTACAAAGATACATAAACAGTTCTTTGTGGATGATAGTCGTATAAAAGAGCTTTTTAAAGAGGTTGATTTAGACGAAGAACTCTTAGAGAGATTTTCACCTGAACTCTCTGGTGGACAGCTCCAACGTGTTGTTATTGCGATGGCTCTGAGTAATAAGCCAAAACTTTTAATGCTTGATGAACCAACAACGGCATTAGACCCTCAAAATAGGGTTTTAATTTTAGACCTACTTAAAAAACTTCAGAGTGAGTTAGGATTTAAAATACTTTTTGTGACACACGATATTGATGCTGCATCAGCCCTGTGCGAAGATATATGTGTCATAAAAAATGGGAAAGTAGTAGAGAATGGTGTTATGAGTGAAGTCTTGAAAACACCAAATAGTAGTTACACAAAAACATTAATAGAAGCGAATTTCGCCAATAGAAAATTTAGGAAATAAGTAGTCAATGAGAAAACATAAAACAAAAATATTTTTAACTTTTATTATACTTGGAACACTTGTTCCAGTCGGAATAATCTGGTATTTTTACACACAGTTTAAGTATAATATCTCAACTTTAGTGGATTATAATCCAACCAAAAGTACAGTCATTTATGATGTGAATGGCGAGAAAATAGCAAATCTATTTGACAAAAAACATAGGTTTTATGTTCCTTTTGAAGAGATTCCCCCTCGTGCGATAGAGGCACTTGTAGCTATAGAGGATACTACTTTTTTTGAACACCCTGGGATAAATGTAGATGCAATTTTAAGAGCTGTCATCAAAGTTATAAAGGCTGGTAAGGCAGTTGAAGGTGCGAGTACCATCACACAACAACTTGTGAAAAATAAACTCTTAACTCGTGAGAAGAAGCTCTCTCGTAAAATTAAAGAGGCAATTTATGCTATAAAATTAGAACAGTCCTTAACTAAAGAGCAGATTTTAGAGCGCTACCTCAATGAAATCTATTTTGGTCATGGGTATTATGGAATCAAGACAGCAGCAGATGGGTATTTTCATAAAGATTTAAAAGATTTAACACTCAAAGAGATTGCAATTTTAGTAGGGCTACCAAAGGCACCAAGCACCTATGCACCTACAAAAAATTATGAGATTTCAATGGGGAGAGCTAACCGAGTAATCTCTCGTATGCATATATTAGGCTGGATAGATGATGCAACTTACCAAGACTCTTTAGCTGAGAACCCTGAAGTTTTTGATGATACATTGACTCAAAACATAGCTCCATTCATTGTAGATGAAGTTCTAAGAGTTGCTAAAAAATTAGGTATAAATGATATAAAAACTGGTGGCTATAAAATCTATACTACGATAGACATGAAACTCCAAGTTGCAGCTAGAGAATCACTTAAATATGCATATGATAGCTCACTTAAACGTGTAGAGGGTTACAATGCAAAAGCGATAAAAATTGCTAAAAAAAGAAAAAGAAAACCAAACCTTTATGATGCAAATGCGACACTCTTCAATGGTGCTTTAGTCACGTTGGACTCAGCAACAGGAGATATTTTAGCTCTTGTTGGAAGTGTTGATTATAAAAAAAGTTCTTTTAATCGTGCTACTCAGAGTAGACGTCAACCAGGTTCCGCATTTAAGCCATTTATTTATCAAACGGCTTTAGATTTTGGTTATTCTGGGGCTACTGAACTAGTTGATATTGCTAAAACATTTACATATATGGTGGATGGTAAAAAGAAAAAGTGGAGACCTAAAAACCATGGGAAGAGTTTTAAGGGGTTGATTCCTCTTCGTGAAGCACTAGTACGTTCTAGTAACTTAGCTACGATTAGTTTAGTCAAAGATATAGGGCTGAACCAACTTCTTATAGGAATGGAGAAATATGGAATGGAGAATTTACCTCGAGACCTCTCTATCTCTCTTGGTACTATGTCTTTCTCACCACTTCAGTTAGCTAACTACTACTCTTCATTTGCGAGTAATGGGATTCAGACACAGACCCATATTATAAACTCTATAGAACAAGATGGCAATCTCATTCATGAAAAAATTACTAAAACTACAAGAATTACAGAGGCTACACAAGCTTATATTATGACTACTATTTTGCAAGATATTGTCAAACGTGGAACGGGAACAAAAGCAAGAACTAAGGGTATAGAAACAGCTGGAAAAACAGGGACTACTAACAACAACGTGGATGGTTGGTTTTCAGGCTATTCACCGACTATGCAGACAGTTGTTTGGTTTGGTTATGACGATAATACTCCGATGCACCATAGAGAGTATGGAGGGACAGTTGCAGGGCCTGCTTTTTCTAAGTTTTATGAGAAGGTTATAAGTATCTATCCAGAGACTCAAAGAAAGTTTAAAGTACCAGAGGGTATTATTAAGGTTAAGGTTGGAAAACGTGTAGAGTACTTTTCCAAAATATCTAAGCCACCACGTGTAGAAGTAGTGGCTGACCCAGAAGAGGAGTTACTGTTTTGATAAAGAGAATTTTATGGAGCTTAACACTTATTGTAAGTGTTGTAAATGCTGATTTTTTTGTAAAAGGAAACACGAGTGTTGGTATAGTCTTAGGAACTAGTTCAGTCTCTTATGGACGTCACACTGAGAACTATACTATTGTTGGTGTGAGTGCTGATTATTTTGTTATTGACAACTTATCACTTGGCTTAGGCTATAGAGGTTGGTTTGGTGGTACACCTACTAGAAACCAAATAACTGTTCCTGCAACTTACTACATACCTGTGAGTGAAAAATTTCGTCCTTATGCTGGTGCTTTTGTACGTAAAACTTTTGTAAGCGATGGTTTTAATGATTATGACTCTTATGGGATGCGTGGTGGTGTAACAATGGCACTTTCTGGAAACTCATACATTGGTGTTGGAGTTATCCAAGAGTATTATTCAGGTGGAATTTTTGAAGATTCAAGCTCAACATACCCAGAGTTTATGTTTGCCTTCTCTTTTTAGAAGGCTGCCTTACATCTCTTAATCTTCCGAGCACTCCTGTTTTTGAAAAATCATTTTAATAACAGGTTCATTTATAAGTACCTCAGATAAAGGGGCAGTATATGACTCCAGCACTCCTTGAGGTACTTTTTTCTGTTTGTGAGCTTTCATATTCATATTTTTTATTATCTGTTTTGCACCTTTAAGAAGAGGTGTAGCACCCACTTTGAGAATAAAGTCTTGGTTTACAATGAGATGGGTGTAAAATTGCAAGGCTATCATACTTAAACTATAATCGCTATATGCAAAAAATGCTATTGGGAAGTTACAGCCCATCTCCTCAAAACTTGCAAAATCCTCATCATTAACATCTTTTAAATCAAGCTGGAAATTTATAAGTCTTTCAAAAATTTCTGGTTTGAGACGAAGTGAAAAAAGAATACCAGCGAAGCGATCTTGATATAAAGCATGTAAAAAAAGATTACTAGGGTGTAGTGCCCACTCTTTTAATTTTTCAAAAGATAAGCAATATACATTACCAGTAAGATTTTCAATAACATCATAAGGGAGGGCTAAAACACTTTCTAAGTCATCTTCTACTGTAATCCTTTTCACTTCAAAATCTTCAAATACAAAAGCTCTGTTGGGGAAATTTAAAATGTACTCTTCTTGATGACCGATTATATTTTTAAGACTGGTTTTGCATAGGTGAGTTTCTATTTTTTCTCTATTCATATTCTCAAAACAGGGGAATGTATGATTGCATTTTGTCTGAAAAAGCTTAATTATAAGTATCTGCTTTTTTATATTTGGCTGAGTGGAAGCTCTCTCCCATCTACTGAGTGTTCCAACCTCTAAGCCTTTAAAGGAGTCGTTAAAATTATATAGCTCTTGAACTAATTCTTCTTGAGTTAGTCTGTATTTTTCACGACAAGATTTTAAGTAAAGATTGAATTTCATTTTAACTCATTCATATTAGTTTTTGTAAGTATACACCATATAGGCATTTTCCTCAAATAAATTGTGTTTTTATGCTCTTAACTTATGTTTATAAATTTTTTATACTTAGGATATAAAATAAAAGGAGTGAAAGATGTTACGATTTATGAAAAAGTCTAAACTAGAGATACTGAGCTTACTTTTAAAAGTCAGTATAATGATTCAAGTAAGTGCATTATTAATTATCGTATTTATGCTATTTAACAAAAATTTGTTTTTTCAAACTGTTTTTATCTTTCTCACATACAGTATGATTTTAGCTATACAGCTCTATATTCTGTTTCAATATGAAAAAAAACAGGAAAAATCAAATCAAGGTATTGAACAAACTAGTACTCAAATCGAACTTGAAAAACAGAGAAGACAAATTTATCATATTGCAAATCACGATTATTTAACGGGACTGCCTAACCGTCTATTGTTTAACGATAAACTTGAAATAAGCATGATAAAAGCTAAAAGAAGAGGTAAAAAACTAGCTCTATTTTCAATAGATTTAGATTATTTTAAAGAGATAAATGACTCTTTAGGTCATGAAGTTGGAGATGGAGTTCTTAAAGTAGTTACAAAGAGACTCAATGATGTTATTGGGGAGAAAGATATTCTCTCTCGACTTGGAGGAGATGAGTTTACAATTATTAAAGAAGAGTCGGCAGTGGAAGAGAGCTCAAGACTTTTAGCAAAGAAGATATTAGAAGTGCTCAAGTTACCTATTATTATAAATAGACATACTCTCTATGTCTCTGGGAGTATAGGAATAAGCATCTATCCTAATGATAGTAATTCAGCAGCGAATCTTTTAAAATATTCAGATTCGGCTATGTATAGAGTAAAAGAGGAGGGAAGAAGTAATTTCCAATATTATAGTACTGAGATGACAGAGAAGGCTTTTGAGAGAGTACTTATGGAAGCGAGTTTGAGAGAGTCTTTAAAAAATGGAGATTTTATAGTCTATTACCAAGCACAGGTAGATGGAAAAACAGATACTTTATCTGGAATGGAAGCACTTGTAAGGTGGAACCACCCAAGCTTAGGTATAGTCTCTCCTGCTAAATTTTTAGCACTTAGTATCTCGACGGGAATGATTTTAGATCTAGATAAGTTTGTTATGAAAACAGCAATGACTCAAGTGGCTCTATGGTATGCAAAAGGTCTCAATCCGGGTGTTATGGCAATGAATGTATCTATTAAACAGCTACAGGAAGAAAATTTTGCAACTACCTTTAAAGGGCTAATGGAAGAGACAGGGTGTAAAGCAGAGTGGTTAGAGCTTGAAATTACTGAAGATCAGATAATGATTAACCCCGAAGAAGCGATAAAAGTACTTAATAAAATTAGTGCATTAGATGTAGATTTGGCTGTGGATGACTTTGGAACAGGGTATTCATCTTTAGCTTATCTCAAAAAATTTCCTATTGATAAATTAAAAATAGATCAAGCTTTTATAAGGGATTTGCCATATGATGAAGAGGATGTTGGAATTGCTAAAGCTGTTATAGCCTTAGCAGAGAGTTTAAATCTAAAAGTTATAGCTGAAGGTGTTGAAACAGAGGCTCAAAAAAACTTTCTTATTGAACATGGTTGTAGCAATATTCAAGGCTATTTATACTCTAAACCGATACCTGCAAAAGAGATGGAGGTAATTGTTGCCAAAGGGTTTAAAGGGGCTATCTAGACTCTAGTTCTACTTACCCAGAGTTTATATTTGCATTCTCTTTTTAGAAGTAGTAACCGATACGAAGAGAAGCAAAGTTATCACTAGCACTATCGCTAACACCATAAGCATAGTTCAGAGTACTAAACCAGTGCTTGTCTATACTGTAAAGTCCATAAACTGAAGCAGTTTCTATAGTGTCTACACCAAGGTAGATACTATCACTTCTACTGTATGAACCACTTATATAAAACTTACTTGCTGGGTAAAATCCTGCTCCAATGCTGTATGCATTACTATTTTGGTAGAGTACACCATCTGCAACTATGTCACTATCATTTACTATAGTGTGAGAGTAAGTCCCAAAAATATTTATATTATTATAGAGGTAGCTTAGATTGATTGAGCCTACATAGTCTGTATTGTTATTATTGAGCTGAGAATCATATGTTGGAATAATTGCTCCTACACCCAAACGAATGTTTAAGTTGCTATTTGTCTCTATTTTGTAGTACATACCAGCGAATGAATCATTGACACCACTATCGTTAAAAGAAGTTGTACTAGTATTATAGTAGGATGAACTAAGCTGTATAGAGAAGTTTTTATAGTAATAATCTAGCTGTAAGCTTTGAGAAAGAGTATCTGAATTTTCTAGTGATGTGTAAGAGGTTTGATAAAAATCAAAACCATATATAATATCAAAATTGTGATAAGATTGTAAATTTTTTATAGGGCAGCCATCACTATTTACAAGTTCACTTAAAAGTGTATTTGGACATTTGTCTTGTTTATCATCAACTCCATCCATATCATAATCATTATAAGCATAGAGACTTAAAGCTGTGAGTAAAAATAAAAATATTAATTTTTGTATCATTGGAAAAACCTTTATATCTATTGTGAAGTATCAACCCTAAGGATGATACTTATTTTATTTATGGCCTATAAAGTTTTTTGGAACTCCTGGAACTGCATTACTGTTTATCATACCTTGTTTCATAGCTTGTGAAGCAGTTTGTTGTTGATTCATATGTTGGCTCATCTGTGTATCTTTGTTCTGTTGCATTTGACCTATACGGCTTCTCTGTCTTGTTTGTGCTTGTGTCTGTGTCTGTTTAGCAGTTGCAGATATTGCTGCACCCATCTGTTCAATTGCTGCAGCTCTATCTTTATCATTTAAAGTTGAAAGAGTCCCTTTAAAGTCATTGACTAAAGTAGTTCTCTCCTCTGGAGTGGCAGCCGCAATAGCTGCAATTTGATTATCTACGGTTACATCCGCACTTGCTAAAGTTAAAGTTCCTAGCAACATTAATGTTGCCGCTAATCCTAAAGTTTTCATTTTGTATCCTTTATGTTTTGATAGTTGTATTGTCGCATAAGAGTGTAAGTTAACTGTTAGCAGTTAAAGAAATTAAGATTGAGTGATTGTTGTAGATGTAGAGGGGTGTATTAAATGTTTTACTTTTTGAGGAGTACTACTCCTCAGATTCTGCCTTAGGCTTACGCTCTTTGATATTTATACGTTTACCAACTTTTTTAGGGGCATCCCACTTACCTCTAGGAGTTCCATCATGACGGTGGTTTCTCTCTCCGCTTTTTCCAGAAAAAATAGCCTTTCCATTTTCATCTTTGCCTAAAAATTTGTTTGGCTCTTTTTTCTTTTTATCCCATTTTCCAGCAGAGTCAGATTTGTTAAAATCTTTTTTGAAATCTTTCTTTTTACCATCTTTGCTATAAGATTTTTTGTCATCATCACCATAATCACGTTTAGGTTTGTATGACTTCTCTTTAGGCTCAGCAGTTACTTTGTCGTAACGTTTTTTAGCTTCTTCTTTTATCTGTGCTTGTGTCATCTTTTTAGGAGCTGGTCTGTCGTCCTCTTTTTTCTCAACTATAGGGTACTCAAAACCGCTAATAATATCTTGCTTGATTGAACGTCCAAGTAACATCTCTATGTCGTGTAGACCTTTTTGTTCACTCTCATCGATTAAAAAGATTGCTTTGTTTGTCGCTTTAGCAACTCTTGCCATATAGACAATACCTTTAATCGGCATATCGAAACTAATAAGAAGTTCACAGCTAAGGTTTTTCTCTTTTATCAGCTCTCTATCTTCAATAATTTGAATCTTTTTATTTTGGACTAAATCTTTAACAACTTCACTATCTTTTGCACAAGCTACAAGAATATTAAGTTTCTCATTTTCAGAGATTACTTTATTTAAAAGTTCGATTTTTTTATCAGTTGGACATTGGTAAACGCGGTGGTTGTTTGGTTTTATAGAGATTGAATTGCTTGACATAGTGTGTCCTAAAGAGTGTTTTTGAAATTATATCCATAAAGAGCATAAATTATGCTATTATGAAAGATACTTATATTTTAGGAAAATTATGTCATTTGAAAAATTAGGATTATCTAAACACCTTTTAAAAGCTATTAAAGAGCAAGGTTACGATACTCCAACACCAATCCAAGCGCAAGCTATACCAATTATTTTAGAGAGAAAAGATGTACTTGCAGGTGCACAGACTGGAACAGGAAAAACAGCAGGTTTTACACTTCCAATGCTAGAACTTTTTACTCGAGCTAAACCAAATAAGCACAGAAAGGCTCACCACGTTAGGGCACTCATCTTAACACCAACTCGTGAGCTTGCTCTTCAGGTTGAAGAGAGTGTAAGACTCTATGGAAAGCATCTTCCATACAAATCAACTGTTATTTTTGGAGGGGTAAAAATAAACCCTCAAATAACGGCACTTCGTAAAGGTATAGATATCGTTGTAGCTACACCAGGACGTCTGCTAGACCATATCTCTCAAAAAACGATTAACCTCTCACAGGTTGATTTTCTGATTCTTGATGAAGCAGATAGAATGCTCGATATGGGTTTTGTGAATGACATTAAAAAAGTCATAGCAGTCCTACCAAAAGAGCGTCAAACTCTACTCTTTTCAGCAACATACTCGGATGAGATTAAAAAGCTTTCAGAAAAGTTTCTTCGTTCACCATCTCTTATAGAAGTAGCTCGTAGAAATACCTCAAGTGAGATTGTTAAACAAGCAGTCTACCACGTTGACAAAACTCGTAAACGTGAGCTTTTAACACACCTTATACAAGAGGGAAATTGGCAACAAGTTTTAGTTTTTACAAGAACTAAACATGGGGCAAATCGCCTCAGTGGTCAGCTTGAAAAAGATGAAATTTCTTCAGCAGCAATTCATGGAAATAAGTCTCAAAATGCACGTATAAAAGCACTTGATGACTTCAAAAAAGGTAAAATCAAAGTGCTTGTAGCGACAGATATAGCTGCTCGTGGAATTGACATAGACCAGCTTCCCCACGTTGTGAACTTTGAGCTTCCTAACGTGAGTGAGGACTATGTTCACCGAATTGGACGAACGGGTCGTGCTGGGAATGAGGGAGAGGCTATCTCACTTGTTTGTGTGGATGAAGATGAGTTTTTAGCTAACATTGAAAAACTGATTAAAAAAGATATTCCAAAAGTATGGCTCAAAGGTTTTAAACCTGACCCATCAATCCAACCAGAACCTATCAACATGGGTGGAAACCGTGGTGCGAGAAATAAACCTCGTGGCGGTGGCAGTCGTAATGGTGGTGGCCGTGGTCGAAACAATAGCGGACGAAACGGTGGAAGAGGTAACCGATAGATTTACCAATTTATGAAGTCTTAGGAGAGTTACAAAACACTCTTAAGACAAACTCTCGGCTTATACTCCAAGCACCTCCTGGGGCTGGAAAAAGTACTCGTGTTCCTCTTGCTCTACTAGACTCTCCTTGGCTCAAAAACAAAATTATAATTATGCTTGAACCCCGTCGAGTGGCAGCTCGTATGGTAGCTACTCAGATGGCAAAACTTCTTGGTGAAGAGCTTGGAGAGAGAGTTGGGTATCAGGTAAAAATGGAGAGTAAGCACTCAGAAAAGACTAAAATTTTAGTTGTCACTGAGGCGATCTTAGTGCGGATGCTTCAAGGGGATGAAACACTCAGTAGAGTTGCTCTTGTCATCTTTGATGAGTTTCATGAGCGGAGTATTCATAGTGATTTGTCTTTAGCCCTCTCTTTACAAGTCCAAGAGCTTCTCCGTGAAGATTTAAAAATCTTAATTATGTCAGCAACTCTCAATACCAAAACTCTCTCACAACTTCTAGGAGAGGTTCCCGTTATAAGTTCACAGGGCAGAACTTATAAGGTGCAAAATATTTATCTTGATATTAAAGTAAAAGAGCCAGACTTTAAAACACTCAACAGAGTTTTGCTTCAAACAGTACTTAATGTGGTTAAAGAAGATGAGGGAGATATTTTAGTATTTTTACAAGGTATTAAAGATATCCGTAGTTTAGAAAAATCACTTTTAGAGAGACTTAAAAGTAGTGACATAGAGGTGCTTCCTCTCTACTCTGCACTCTCTAAAAAAGAGCAAGACAGAGCACTCTTTCCATCAAAAAAGAGGAAAATAATCCTAGCAACAAATATAGCACAGACCTCTTTAACCATAGAGGGAGTTCGCATAGTTGTAGACTCTGGTTTGGAAAAACTCTCACGCTTTAACTACTCAAACGGAATGAACCATCTTGAAACTGCTTTTATATCGCAAGATTCAGCAACACAAAGAGCAGGACGTGCAGGAAGAGTTGCCGATGGAAAATGCTACAGACTTTGGCATAAAAATAGAGCTCTTTTACAATCTACAAAGGCGGAGATTCTTCGCTCTGACTTGAGTGGATTGCTTTTAGATTTGGCACTCTGGGGTGTCGTAGAGTTTGATGAGCTTTCGTGGTTAGATATACCGAGTGAAGATGTTATACAAGAGACACGAGTAGTACTCCAAGAGCTTTCTATGTTAGATTCGGATTTTAAGGTAACCACGTTGGGAAGGGATGCAATTAGCCTTGGACTGCACCCTAGATTTGCATATATGATACTTAGAGCGCAGGAGATGGGTTTTGGTTATGAAGCTTGTTTGTTAGGTGCACAATTGAGTGAGAAGAGTATCTTGAAAAACTCTTTGAAAGA
>Ga0256827_10002599_pt1 | contig 11568 bp, 10 predicted proteins | sample CV84metaG_FD_185977 | JGI IMG/M metagenome (GOLD analysis project Ga0256827, IMG submission 185977) | Hydrothermal vent microbial communities from East Pacific Rise, Pacific Ocean - CV84 | ecosystem: Environmental > Aquatic > Marine > Hydrothermal vents | place: Pacific Ocean: East Pacific Rise... | reverse complement strand
AGTTTCAAAATATTTTCAAAAGCAAAAAGAGTAATAATAGCAACAAATACTCCTGCCATAACATCAATAATGTAATGATGACTAGAATAAACTGCAGAAAACCATATTCCAAACAAAAAGATTACAAAAAGAGCTTTAACATAATGTTTTATTTTCTTTTTAAAGGCATAAAATAGCACAACTACAGGATAAGCTGAATGCAAAGAAGGCATTGCTGCCAAAACATTTGCATTTTTATTATAAATTCCTTTAAAGATTGGAATTCCAATTAAATTATCAAAACGCTCTAGACCTGCCCTACTACCTTTAACTCCGATATGCAAATCGAATCCATAATCTTGCACATACCAAGGAGGAGCAGCTGGATATATATAATAAATTGTAAAACCTACAATATTTACAAATAGAAAAGCCAAGGAATATTTCAGAAATAATTCTTTATTAGAAAAGTATAAATACACCCCAAAGCCAATGGGTACAGGCATCCAATTGATATAAAAGAAGCCTGAAAGAAAATCTAATAATACATTATGATTAAGATTAAAGTATTCATTTGGGGTAATTAATTTACCCAAATAATTAAAACCAAATAGTAGCTTTTCTAAATTGTAAGGTTCTTTAATATGAGCTATTGATACTTCGTAATTTGGTATAATTCTCATGGAATCGTAAATAATAGCAAATATTAGAAAAACAGAAAAAGCAAGTATAAATTTCCTTGATTTTTCGAAGCTGTAATATGATATCAACCAAATTAGGATTATTGTAGATTGATCTTGTTTAATACCACCTACAATAGCCATCCAAAACAGATATACACTTATTATTAGTGAGTTAACTAATATATTCTTCTTTGTAAATCGTATAAATTCCATTAATCGTTAATTATTTTCTCATAAGTATCTTCTTCTGTAGTTGTACTTTTACCAAAAAGTTCGATATACTTAACAGTGGGCCATGCTCCTGAATTATCAGCATAAATATATATATGGTCTAATACCGAAAGTTCATTATTAATTTTAGTAATAATAACTGACTTAAATGGAGAAATCTGTTTTAATACAAATTCACGGTCTTTTTTAGCAACTAATTCAATATTATACAATTTACCAGCTTCTATTTTCTCCCAATCAACACCATAAGCATACCATTTCTCGATGCTTCTTAGCTCCATTTTCTGAGACTGCTCATCGTATCTTCTCCAATAAACAATAATTGGTTCATCATCATCCAAATATCCTTTCTCATCATACTTGGCATCATAAATTATGGTATTGGAGTTATGATTTCTTTGAATATAAAATAGCAAAGTATCTGATTTTTCAGGAATTGGATAATTCTCATTTTGAGAGAATACCACCAATGGAAACATCATTAAAACAAATAAAAATTTATAAGTATATATCATAATAAGCCTTGCTTTTTATTCCAATCAATGGTTTCTTTTATTCCATTTCTTAAATCGTAATCAGGTTTAAAATCAAAGTCCTTCACTAAATCAGAACTATCACAAAGCCAATTTCTCTGAGATATATCTTTATACTTCTCAGTATTTAAAGTTGGGATATTTCTAGATAATAAACAAGATATCTTCTCTCCTAGAAAAGCAATCATTTTAACAAAGAACTTAGGAAAAACTATGCTTATAGTTTTCTTTCCTAGCTCATTTTTTACAATTTCATTAAATTCTACTGCTGTATAATCTTTTAAATCAGAAACAAAATATGATTTTCTGACACTATTTGACTCTAATGATGTAATTAATATTTGAACTAAGTCTTTCACATAAATAAAAGAAATATATTGTTCACGGCTACCAACATAAGTTTCCAATCCTGACTTAATACTTTGATACATAACAAAGTAATCTTTCTCTCTTGGACCGTAAACTCCTGTAGGCCTAAAAATTAAATAAGGAAAACCTTTAATTGATTTTAAATACTTTTCAGTTTTCAATTTGCTTTCTCCATATATAGAAATAGGTAAAGGACTATCGGATAACTTAATTGGAATATTTCCATTTCTACCTGGACCATAAGCAGCAAGGCTACTTATTAGTATAAATTTTTCCGGTATTCTATCTAGTTCTATTAAAGCTTCAACAAGGTTCTTTGTATTAATGTAGTTTACTTTATCAAAAAGGATTTTATCACAAGTTTTAGTTATTCCTGCATTATGAATTATATAATCAAATCTATCAAATTCAAGTAGGTTCTTCTTTATCGACTCCTTATCTGACAAATCAGTAATAAACAAGCTAGCAGACGTTTCTTTAAGATACTCCATACTACTAGAACTCCTAATTCCAGCAACTGTATTGTAGCCTCTTTCTATAGATTGTTCAACTAAGAAACTACCTATAAAACCGCTAGAACCTGTAATTAATACCTTTTTCACATTTATTCAAAATAATTATTAAACTTCAAGAAATGAGTTTTTAATTCCTCAGTAATTTTCTTTGCTTCATCAATCGATTTTGTGGACTCTATTTTATGAATATTACCTTCTGTTGCTCCAAAGAAATAGTGTAATTGATTTACAATTTCCTCATTATAATCACTATCTAAAAGTACTTTTCTAACACCACCAAAAATATTCTTACCTAATTGTACATAATCATTAATATTATCAGAACTAAAATTCTCAAGTTCATTATTAATTCTTTCAATTTCTGCAATACTTTCTTTCTTAAGCTTCCATTTCTCACCATTGTTTAGGGCTAATTTACTAACCTTAGACATTTTCATATTTGGCATTGCTTCAAGATCTGTATCATAAATTGTTGCAGCAATAAGCATAGCATCGTCTTTTGTTACACCTAAGTTTGGCATAATTTTGAACCTTCTAACGGCACCTGGCATCAATATACCATCTTCTTTGGGATCTACAACAAATTTACTTATAGCTTCTACAAACTCTTTCTTAGTTTGAAATGTAGGAATATAATGCTCTTTAATTTTAATCATAGGAGGGGCAAGCATTGAAGCTTTTTTCTCAAAACTTGGCTTCTCCATATGGCAAATAAAACACTTTTGTTTCATAAGTTCATAACCATCTGTAATATTTCCTAGAGATTGAAGATTATCCTTTTCTTGTATTTTCGCAACCTTAGTAGGTTCAGAATTACAAGAAACCATTAAGTAGGCAAAAGTTACTATTCCAATAATAGTTTTCATTTTCATCATTATTTAAGATTTAATTATTTTGCAAATGTCGTATATATATTCTTCTTCTCAAATGTTGACGAGTATCATATGCATCAAACATCTGATGAGAATTTTTATTATCCTCTAAAATATGACTAGTAATTGCTATTTTGATATTATTATCTATATAAGCTTGCATTAATTTATTATAAAAAACAGCAGCAACTCCCTTCTTAATATAATGAGGCTTAACTCCTTGAAGCAAAATATCAACTGTATCATTTTTCTTTAGAGCTTTCAGTATATGAATAAATCCAAAAGGAAACAGTTTCCCATTCGCTTTTTGTAAAGCTTTGGATAATGACAAAACGGAAATACCAAAACCTACAACATCATCATCTTTATCAAGAACAATACAAAGATACTTTGTATCAATTATAGAGAAATAATCCTTTGTATACTTTTCAATTTGCTTATCTGTTAAAGCAACATAGCCATATAAATGTTGGAATGCTTCATTTAATGTAGTAAACATTTTTTTTGCATATGGTATTACATCTTTCGACTTCTTTGCATCAAGAATACGTAAATCATACTTTTTCAATACCAAATCACTAATACGTTTTACTCTATCAGGAACTTCTTTTGGAATATTAATCTCATGTTGAATCCAATCTGCATCCTTTTTATAACCAAGTTTTTCCATAAATTGAGGATAGTAAGAATGATTATAAAGTGTTGCTTGCGTAGCAATCTCATCAAAACCTTCTACAAGCATACCTTCCAAATCCATGTCTGTAAATCCCAACGGACCATGAACAGCATGCATATTCATTGATTTAGCCCATTTTTCAACTATCCCAATTAGAGCTTTTGCAACTTCAAAATCTTCAACAAAATCTATCCATCCAAATCGTACATGTTTTTCATTCCAAATCTCGTTAGATTTATTATTCAATATTCCTGCTATTCGTCCTACAATTTTATCTTTGTTATACGCAAGCCAATAACGAGCTTCACAAAAGTCAAATGCAGGATTTGTTTTTTTTGACAAAGTTGATTTCTCAAAATTATGTAATTGAGGAACCCTATACTTATTACCTTTATATAACCTATCCGAAAAAGCTATAAATTTATTTAATTCTGAACTAGATTCGACCTCTTTAATTTCTATTTTACTCATAATGGAATGATTTTAAAGATAAACTTTCTACATATTCACGACTATTGATAAGAATATCAACAGCTTGATTTATTTGATCTTTTGTATGTGTTGCCATTAAAGAAAAGCGAAGAATTCCCTTTTCTGCTTCAACAGCAGGATGAACAACTGGATTTACATACACACCATTTTTAATTAAAGAGCTTGCAAATGCATATGTCTTAACATTTTCACCAACAAATATTGGTATTATAGGAGTCTCGCTATTACCTATTTCAAAGTTTGCATCTCTCAAACATTTTTTAGCATATTTAGTATTTTCCCAAAGTCGTTCAATCCTAAAAGGCTCTCTTTTAATTACTTCTAAAGCTTTTATCACTGTTGCTGCTGCAGCTGGTGGTATTCCTGCACTAAATATCAATGAACGTGCATGATGCTTTATATAGTTTATAGTTTCTTTATTACTAGCTACAAAACCGCCCAAAGAAGCCAAAGACTTACTAAATGTGCCCATAATAATATCCGTTTTATCTGTTAAGTTAAAGTGAGAAGCTGTTCCGGCTCCATTTACACCCATAACACCAAAACCATGAGCATCATCAAGCATAATAGATGCATTATATTTTTCAGCAAGTTTTACTATTGTATCTAATGGAGCTAAATCTCCCTCCATACTAAAAACACCATCAGTTACTATTAATGCTACTTTAGTTTTGTCTGTCTTTAAAAGTATTTTCTCTAATGACTTCATGTCATTATGCTTGTACTTAAATGTTTTCGCAAATGATAGACGACTACCTTCGATTATAGAAGCATGTGATTTTTCATCAATAATCAAATAATCATTTCTTCCTAATAAACTTGGAATAGTACCAATATTAGCTTGAAAACCTGTACTAAAAACTGTGGCAGCAGGCTTACCAACAAACTCAGCCAGTTTCTCTTCAAGCTCTTCATGCAAATCAAGATTTCCGTTCATTAATCTAGAACCAGAAGCTCCTGTTCCATACTTATTCAAAGCATTAATTGAAGCTTCTTTTAACTCTGGGTGGTTTGTTAAGCCTAAATAACTATTAGAGCCAAACATCAATATCTTTTCACCCTTCATATATACCTCTGTATCCTGTCCCGATTCTAATTTATGATAAAATGGATACATCCCTTTTTCCTCAAATAGTTGAGGCAAAATGAACTCCGCTAATTTCTTCTGTAATAATTTCATATTAAAAACATTTAAAAATCAAATCTAAATCTTGCTCTTATTCCGTATTCTTGTACATTTGGATTATCGATATATGTTACTCTTTTTACCAAATCTACCCTAAAAAACTTAAATATATTGCCTACACCTATACTTGCTTCGGCATAAGGTTTTCCAGTTAAAGAGAATGTTGTGGAATTTCCATTTTCATCAGTGGGAAATTTCATTAAATCTTTTGTTACTTCCGGATTATTTTCATCTGTAAGTTGTCCGTAAATTCCTTTTGCAGAAATTATTGCACGCCATTTCAACCTTTTAAAAAGAGGAATCTTATTAAAAATAAATCCATTAAAATGATGCTCAACATACAATGCAGCATATTCATCACTTACAAATTCTAAAAAATTCATAAGGTTGTATGAGCGCAATTGGTATGAATAAGTTTGGTTTGCTCTGTGGATATATAAATTTGTATATGGAATACCCTTTGTAAATACTTTTCCTGCCTCAATTTCGAAATTAGTAAAGCCTATTGGAGATAAATAGAACCTTTTAAAGAAATTAATTTTAAATTTACTATACTCATAATCAGAATTTAACACCCCTTTTAAACCTTGAGTATATGTCAGTTGAAATATTGGATACTTGGAAATAACAGGAGTTTTATAATCCATTCCTTGATAAAATTTTTCATTGGGAGCAAATCTAAGTTGAGTAATAATTTCACTTGAAATAATATTCTCCTGTATATAATCATCATAATTAAAACTCCAATTTCCACCCGCTTCTTGTATTGTATGCTTTAAACTTATAGTTGTAGAAATATCATTGCCCCAATCTCTATAGTGTTCAACCTTAAACATATCATAATAGAGTATTTTATCGGCAACACCACGTTTAAACGAAAGGAAGAAGTTATCTTCATTAATAAATGTCATTTCCATACCTGGAAAATTAGTCTCGCGCTGATACATTGCCATAATAGTATGGCGAGGACTTTCTTTCAATGGTTTCTTATTAAGTGAAAGTGTACTTCTTAAAGAGTATTTAAACTGTTCATCTTTAAATCCATACACAACAAATCCATCTATGCGGAATGTTTTGCTGAATTTATCGCTTGTTCTACCACCAAGCCTAAGTCGAAAACCTTCTATATCGTTAAAGCTGTAAAATGTATTTACGGGGCCAACATCAATTTTATTAAAATTCCAATATCCTGCAACCAACAACATAATAACATCCATAGTGCGCTTAAATGCTGGTACATTTTGCACACTATCAACCATTACATAAATATTTTCTTCCTGCTCATTTAGTTTTGTGATTCTATTTTTCTCCCAAAACTGATCATCTCTTTTACTATATCCCTCCGTTAATACTTTATTGTCAATCCCTTTGAAAATAGTATCTGAAATTTGCCTATCAAATTCATAATTATCGTAAGAAACTGTTTTCTTACCAAACATTCCGGTACCAGTTTTGCCAATATTAAAATCAATAATAACCTCATCTCTACTTATCATCCATACTTTATTATCAATAAATGAGAACTCTTGAATAATCTGTAAATCATTAACAAAATTCAGGTTTATATCTTCAGTAACTTGCATATCCACCTTAACAACAGAGTACTTATCATCATTAGTGATATACATATTTCCTTTGAAAGCAAAATCCTGCTTATTTCGTGGTTGAAAAGCTAAATTTATACAGTTATAGCCATTAACATCACTGGTATCGATAATAAAAAACTTATATACCACAGGGGCTATATTTGAAATAGGACTTATAAACTGATTTGTAAGAAGAGTAATATTATTGTTGTAAATATCAACATCTTGGTACATATTATCAATCATAAAACCAACGCCTTCATTATCTATATAATCGTGAAACCCAATAGTTTTTTGTCCTTTAACATATTCTTTTTCACTTTTAGGTTTCTTCTTGTAGAAAACTTCAGAAGAAGTCTCTTTCAAAAAAATGGGCAAATATGGTTTTCCATTAATATCGGCAGTGTCAACATAATTAAAGATGAATTGAAACTTCTTAAACACCTTCTTTTTTCTAAATTTTTCAGTAATATTATTAAGGTCAAATTCTATTTTCTCATATTTGTTATAATTATAGAAATCTAAATACTCTTTTCTATTCAAGTTTTTATTTGCAACTACCCTATTAATTAGTTCAACGGCCGGATTATTCTTATTTCTATATCTTTTCTTTTTAGAAGTAATAGTTGCTTCATCAAGCATTATGGTATTAATCTCCAACTGAATATTTATTACTTGATTCTTTTCTTTTTGTACAGTTTTATACTGAGGTTTATATCCTATAAATGAAATTTTAATTTTACTTGAAGGCCATTGCGTTTCTATGCTGTACTTACCATCATAATCAGTAATGGTACCGGTATTTTTACCCACAAAAACAATATTTACAAAAGGTAATGGCTGCTTAGTATTTGCATCTATTACCTTGCCTCTAATTCTAGTAAGTTTTTGGGCATACAGTTTAGAGCTATTGGCATAAGTTACAGCTAGAATACTAATTAACAATATTTTAAATATTTTATTTATCATTTAAAAACAAAAAATCTTGCCATAAGGAAATTATAAACTACACCAACAAATACTGCCACAATCATTTTTGAGATAACTTCAGTTAAGTCTGAATTTTCCACAAGTAGATATAGGCCGTATGTATTAAGAGTAATACTTCCTCCCCATACCATTAAATACTTAATTGCTTGTGTCTTTATCTTCTTATCTATTGCAATGAAAGCCCAATTTCTATTGAGCAGAAAGGCTGTAATCCCACCAATTAGAGAGCCTAAAAAACTTGACAATACATACCAAAAATTTAGAACATCATTAAATAGCATAAATGAGCCAAAATCAAACGCTGTGGCAATAATAGCAATGGTATTATACCTTATAAATGATGTAAATATATTTGGCTTTTTTCTCATTTATATAAGATTAAGATGGAATAGAATTTGAATTACAATAAGGCTATAAATACCTGCCAGCACATCATCAAGCATCACGCTCCAATCGCCATGCATTTTATCTATCTTTCTAATAAACAACGGTTTAAAAATATCGAAGAATCTAAACAAAATAAGAGCATACAAATAGAAATGCCAATCCAATGGCATAGCAAATACGGCAATCCATACTCCTATCACTTCATCTATTACAATTTTATTAGCATCATGCTCCCATATTTTGTGCACCATACTTATAGAGTAAACACCTAGTAATAAAATAAAAACTATAGCAAACAGATTAAGTAATAGAATTGCAGTATCTCCAATGTCCAAATACACCATGGAATAATTGAATAAATAGAAAAAAATAATTCCTACTATTGCTCCGGCAGTACCGGGTGCAATGGGAGAATATCCACTCCCTAAAGCTGTTGCTATAATTTTATGAAACCGCATTAATTAATCCTCTTTATAGTAATCTAAACCCAAGTAATTAATTAAATCTTCACCCATAAGGTGTCTTAATGTATTTTCAAACTTAATTTTTTGTAAGAAAATATCATGTATAGGTTCTAAACCCTCTTTCGTTTGTGGTGATTTAAAATAGAAAGAAAGCCATTCTTGAATACCTTTCATACCTGCACGATTTGCTAGATCCATAAAGATTGCGAGGTCAAGAACAACAGGAGCTGCAAGAATTGAGTCCTTACAAAGAAAATTTACTTTTATCTGCATTTTATAACCTAGCCAACCAAAAATATCAATATTGTCCCAACTTTCTTTATCATCACCTTTTGGCGGATAATAATTAATACGCACCTTATGATACATATCTTTGTATAATTCAGGATATTTATCCGGCTCAAGCACACTATCCAATACGCTTAATTTTGAAACCTCTTTTGTCTTAAATGAATCCACATCATCAAGCACCTCTCCATCTCTATTACCAAGAATATTTGTTGAAAACCAGCCATCAATTCCTAATAAACGAGACTTAAGACCGGGACCTAGAATTGTTTTCATTAAGGTTTGCCCTGTTTTAAAATCTTTTCCTGCAATAGGAACATTTATTTTGTTTGCAAGCTCAATTAAAGCAGGAGTATCAACTGTAAGGTTTGGAGCTCCATTGGCAAAAGGAACACCACTTTTTATTGCAGCATAAGCGTATATCATACTTGGAGCAATAGATGGATGATTTTCTTCCAAAGCTTTCTCAAACTTATCAACTGAAAGGTGTACATCAGCAACTTGTGTATAAACTTCGGTTGAAGCACACCATACCATTACCAAACGGTCGCAATTATTACTCTCTTTAAATAAATTTATATCAGCCATTAATGCCTTTGCCAGATCCATTTTAGTTTGCTCCTTTTTAACATTTTCACCATCAATATTTTTCACAAACTTATGATCAAAGACAGCAGACATTGGCTTAATTTCAGACAATTCATCTTTAATACTATTAAGCAAATCCTTCTCCAACACACCAGCGTTTAAAGCCGCTTCATATACATTATCATTATATATGTCCCATCCACCAAAAACCATATTTTCCATTGATGCAAGAGGTACAAAATCTTTTACATTAGGATTATTGTTTTCGGTTCGCTTTCCCAATCTAATTTTTCCCATTTGAGAAATTGAACCAATTGGCTTACCTAAGCCTTTATTTGCAGCTATTACACCTGCCATAAATGTTGTTGAAACTGCACCCATTCCAGGTGTTAAGATTCCTAGTTTGCCTTTTGGCTCTTGAATGTTTTTTTCTGATTTCATTTTATATATTGTTTTGTTAAGTATAATGTTTTGTTAAAAAATTAATTTACATTTTCTTTCTACAATGATTTAATCGTTGAAATGCCGTATAATTAGTAAGTACAGCAAGAATAAATATTGGTATTGTGAAAATTGAAATATTTTCTAATAAAGGAAATGGTAACCATTCTGCAGTATATTTAAATTCTCCTGTATAGTGAGAAATTACTCCGTACAAAATTGCTGTGATACCAACTGTTAAAACTCTTTCGGGTCGTTGCATTATTCCAATACTGCACTCAACTCCCAAGCCTTCAGCTCTAGCTCTAACATAGCTAACCATTATTGAACCTATCATTGCGATAAAAGCAAATACACCACTCAAGAAATAGTGGTAAGAGACTAAATAGTATGTAATTCCAAAGAACATAACCATTTCACTATATCTATCAATTACTGAATCGAATAGAGCTCCAAACGTTGTCATATTATTTGTTTTACGAGCAAGCTGACCATCTAGCATATCAAAAACCCCTGCTAATAATAGAATAACTCCAAACCAAGTTATATATCTAGTATCACCTCTCTCCCCCACTTCAGCACCAGCAATTAGTATTACTGTAGAAGCTATTGTTATAAGAAAACCTATAATTGTAATGCCATTAGGAGTAATTCCTGTTTTAATCAAAAGGTTTATAATTGGATTTAATACATTATATGCTCCTTTTTTAGTTCTATTCCAAAGACTATTATCTTCCATTATCTCTCTATTTACGTAGTTAACATTAACTAACTTTTAGATTATAAAAAAATATGCGAGTAATAACTAGCACATAATTATTCAAAACTCATTAATAACAAAAATATACATATATGATAGTTAATATTAACTAACAATAGGTGGCAAATATAGTTAATATTAACTAACTTTAGAGATATTTAATAAATATTTAACAACTATTTATTAAATCCAACAAGGAATTAGATATAATCTATTGGTATACACATATTTATAAATATTATAAATATATGATTTTTTATAATAATATGGTTGTTTTGCTCATAATGTAACTGATATTTGAAACAGATATTAAAAAATTAACCACATAAAGCTTATAAAGGAACATAGGAAATGATTGTTCTCATAACTTAAATGGATGCCATTAATATAGGAATTAGACATTTTATGTAAACTCTTACTATTTTGTAATTATCCTAACCAAAACATCTGTCATTGCTGAAATAACATTATTCTTAACCCTACCTATTTTTTTAATAATTATTGTCTTATCAGCTGTAAATAATCTAC
>Ga0256827_10002598_pt1 | contig 11568 bp, 12 predicted proteins | sample CV84metaG_FD_185977 | JGI IMG/M metagenome (GOLD analysis project Ga0256827, IMG submission 185977) | Hydrothermal vent microbial communities from East Pacific Rise, Pacific Ocean - CV84 | ecosystem: Environmental > Aquatic > Marine > Hydrothermal vents | place: Pacific Ocean: East Pacific Rise... | reverse complement strand
AGACTATTACTAAATATTCAGATTTAATTAATGAATTAGAGGAAATATCTAAAAAATATCAGCAAAGAATAGAAAGTTTAGAAAAAAAGATTCAAAATAAGAAATTTTTATTAAAAATTAGTCAAATATATATTACATCATTTGCTCTTTCAGATTGGAGAAAAAGAAAATTATGGGATGCAGGTTATGAAACACTTTATGATTTATATGAAGTACGAGAAGATGAGTTGGTTTATAAAATAGATGGTGTAGGAAAGGTTAAGGCTAAAGAGATATTGAAAATTATTGAAAATGAGATTCAAAAATATAAATAAAGGAGATTGAGCAGTTTTTAGATTAATGAAACCTTTCACTACTTGCATGGTATCTATGGTTGTTAAGCCTTTGAGTTTGAAAAATAGGATAGAAAGGGAGTTGAGAGAGTATCTTGGCTTGAATGTAAAATAAAGATGCACTCGTAGGGTGCTGTTTTCAACGCACCACAAAACCAAATTGGCAAAAAAAAAATATCTGCCGAAAGGCTTATTGAAATTCGATTAAATAAATAAGCATTTTATTGATATAAACCGAAGGTGCGTTAGAAAACAGCACCCTACGTGTTCCTAATATCTCTGCATTTTAAATGGGTTTTGTCGATGAGGTTTAAATCAAATCTAATAGGTGTTTTTTATGCTAATTTTTAACAATATTTAGATTTTTATTTATGCAAATTTATGTCGGGGAGAGGACACCCCGACATACGCCGTTCCTAATATCTCTGCATTTAAAATGGGTTTTGTCGATGAGGTTTCTACTTGATATTTTCCCAACACTCTTTTAAATAGTTTTGAAATTCAATAGCGTTTTTATCATTGGTAAAGTTGATGTAGAGTTCTAGTTGTCTGAAGGTTGCGTCTATTTCAAAGGGTTTTACTTTGTGTAGTTCTAAAAAGTTAGTTACTTTTATTGTTGCCATTTTGACATCTCCTAGTAGCATTAAGAACTCTGCATCACTAATTACTTCCCACCATGAATTGAAATCTATTCTCCAAACTCTAGAAAGCTCATTATAGATGACTTGTATCTCTTTTTTCTCTTCCGCATAGTCAGATTCTATTGTGTCTAAAATATTATAGAGATAGGCTAGGTTGATGGCATCATAATATTTATTATTGTCAGGTTTTAGATTATAGGCATCTTGATAGAGACATAATGCACTGGTTAAAAAATTTAGTTTTATTTTATTTGTATCTAAGGTATCTAGGGCTTTTCGTTTGTAGTTAGAGGCTAAAAGTGTTAAAACTTCAGGCTCTTCAAGATGGTAGTGACGACTATGATATAGAGAACGTAAAATATGAATAGCCTTGTCCCAGTTTTGAATAGAATCATGAGAGAGCAAAATAGCACGAAAATGTCTTATTTGGGTCTCATGAGTATATTTAAATGTACTCTCTCGCTCTTCAATCCACTCTAATACGTTTAACGCCTCTGCTATCTGTTTATTATCTTTTAAATGTTTCGCAAAGGAAAACATAAAAGAGGTACTCTCTTTTTCTAATCTATTTTTTAAAAGCTCTTCACTTTCATCTTTAGATAAATCTTTAATTTTCATACACTTCTCCTTCTCTTTTTTTAGACCTTCAACTATAGCTTTCTCATTTATAGTTTTTTTAGGTGCTATTTTTTTATATTGGGGTAAACTCTCTTCAAAGTCCGCTTCTAAACCAATATCTTTACACCAAACAGAGTCTAATAGGTTAAAACCTTGGCAAATTTTAATTTTTGAACGTGTATTAAAATTTGCTTTCTCTTTTTTTCTCCAATTAAAAACAGTGGCTCTTGCCACACCTATTTTTTTGGCAAAGTGGTCACTGCTTACAAAAATATCACTATAGACTCGTATCATTATTTTAAATTTTTCATTGTCAGTTAAATCATAATAGCTCATTATTATCTTCCCTTTTTATTCAATTTTACAGAAGATATAATAAATCTATCTTAAATAATATATTTAATACGGTTATTTTTGATTCATCTCTCTATTACATGGAAAGTGGACAACTTCATAATTCTTATCACATGCATACTCTACAATGTCGCTTGTTCCTCCTACTTTTCCATTAAATATTCCATCCCAAATAGCCAAGAGTATATTTGAATTGGATGCTACATAGATTCCTACATCACGATAGGCTGTATCATTTGTATGTGTTGAAACTTTGAAAGTATCATCTGAAAGTTTCAAAAAATTTAAAAAATCCTTTTTTGATAGGCTATCAAAATCTTCCATATAACGTTTTTTTTCAAAAGGCATAGGTACAATCAAACTTAACTGTTTATATTTTTTCTTTTTTTCTAAAAATAGTTTAGCTATAAACCTATCAGCTCCATCTGCGAGGGGGGATAAGAGTACTATCTTGCTTTGTAAATTATTAGTTATTATATTCTCTAGATAGTTGTCTACATCATCTCTAAGCTTTTTTGTCTCAATCATATCTCGATGTCCTGTTATTGCTAAAGTTAGACTTTTTTTATCTTTTTTCAATTTTTTATCCTTTTAGTTATGTGATGCTGATTGAATTATAGAGTAATTTATTTGGATTTTTTGGACTTTTAATTATAAAAAAGAGGAGAGACTCTTTGAAAATAGTAACGCTATAGCTAGAGATAGAACGATGATTTTTTATAGGATAAGCTTTTAACGCTTATCCCATCCAACCATTCCCCACTCCTCTAAATCTTTTTGAAGGGTATCCATATCTCGTTTTTTCTCTACCTTGTCACTGTTATGACAAGCATAGCAAGCATTTGTTTTCCATGGCATATTATATTTTTTGGTTTGGTCAGGAGTTGTAAATCCAAAGAGATGAGTTCTGACTGTTAGGGGAGATTTCCCTGTATGTCTTCCTACTTTTGGCATGTGACACTCTACACATAGTGAGCCTGTAGAGTTACTTTTATGATGAGTATGTGCTTCTAGACTATTTTGGTGTGGTCCAATCATTGAGCCAAAGCTATGACACTTGATGCAGAGCTTGTTTCCACTGTTGTTTTTGGCGGTTGGCTCTAGGGTGTGTGGATTGTGGCAGTTGATGCAGGTAATTCCATGTTTTCCTTTGATAGAGTGAACAAATTCATTTCCTTGTGTTCTATTTTTCTTTCCTGCTCCATTGGCGTAGAACTCTTTTGTTTCATGACCCATAGTAAAAGGTGCAGGTGTTTTATAGTGTGCCAAAGATTTCCCAGCTTCATAACCCATTGGATAGTCGCGAGCATCTCCATAGATAGCACTCATATTGACATCTTCTAAGCGTTTGTCTCTGTTTCTCATATGACACTGTAGGCAGACCTCATTTTGGCGTATAGGATCGCTTGTAGAGGCTTTGTATAGGGGTAGTTCAGGTTTTAAAATATGATTTGATGCTGGTCCATGACATGACTCACATGCAATACCTCTCTCTACCCTTTTTTGAGTAGACATATACCCTGTAAAGTGACATCCATCACAAGCTCGTGAGGTTGGTAGTTTCTCGTTATCGTGAGGGTAGGCATTTTTGTACCAATACTTCCATGGTTTAAACTTTTGCCACTTTTGAGTTTGAACATTCCATTGATAGTTTCCTAAAACATAATCCTCGGTACCATTAATATCTTTGCGTAGCATATAGCGTTGTTTAAATTTTCCTCCAACAGTGTAGATAGCCTCTTTAAGTGTAAAGTTTGCACCTTTAGGTAATTTAGAGAAATCTGCTACCACAACGGATGGATCTTTTTTTATATCTTGAATCATCTTTGGGTGTTGGGAGTGGCTCCATGATTGATATTTATCTTCATGGCAGGGGATACATGTTTTTGAACCTACAAAAAAAGCTTTGGTTTGTGTTATTGGCTGTAGATTACTATTGAGGCTAGTGTGATTTTTTGTAAGCTGTTGATAGTATGGAACAAGTTTTGCAAAGTTTTGATAAGCAAAGTAGCCACCAGTTAAAATGAGAAGTGAAGTTGCTGTATAGATAAGTTTTTTCAATGTTTTTTCCCTAAATGTAATATGGAATCATAACATAATCGATTTAATATAGAAAAAAATTAACAAAAAGTTAAAAAAGATAAGAAAAAATCGGGTTTAATCTACACTTTTAAGTAGAATTAGGATAAAATCTCGTTTCAAATTAATGCACAGATATTTAATGCTGGGTAAAATACTAATAAGGATGGTTATCAGTTATGAAAAGAACGTTTCAACCACATAACACACCAAGAAAAAGAACGCACGGATTTAGAACAAGAATGAAAACTAAAAACGGACGTAAAGTGATTTCTGCTAGAAGAGCAAAAGGTAGAAAAAGATTAGCAGTATAAAACATTTCAGTAGCATAAAAACTACGAAAGAGTTCAACAGAGTCTATAAAAACTCAAAAACTGTACATACTTCAAAGTTTGTACTCTTCTATCAACCTGATAATGAAGTGTATAAGCTTGGGATTGTTGCCAGCAAAAAAGTTGGTAATGCAGTCCACAGAAATAGAGCAAAGCGTCTACTTCGAGCCCATTTTCTTAATCATATTCCCTCTCTTACTACAGGACATTATATCTTAGTTGCAAAAGCAAATCTACTAGATAATGAGTATAATAAAACCACAAAAGAGCTTTTTACTGCATTAAAACGGTTAAAAACCCTAAAACAATGATATTTTTAAACACTTTTTGATATAATTTACAATTAATTTTAAATATAATTCTTAAGATATTAATATAATTTAACATATACAGCATAAATTAAATAAATAGCTAAGAATAGAAAAAGGTAATCTCTAGTGGAACAAAACAACAACCTTCAACAGCGGCTTCTTCTTGCTTTGGTACTCTCATTTTTAGTATTTGTAGTATTCGATCTCTTTATGCCTAAAACAGTAGAAAGTATTGACCAAAATAGAACAGCTTCAACAACACAACAGCAGACACCAAATATTGTAAATTCTACCACCTCTGCACCTATTCAAAACTCTCAAATTTCAGCACCAGTAACAACAAGTAAATCACTTGTGAAAGTTACTTCTGATAGATTTATATATAGTATTGATGAATTAGGACGTATTGGGCAAGTGACGATGCTTGAGAAAAAATATGATTATGAGGGAAAAAAACTAACCTTATTAAACACCACTGCTAATCCAGCATGGGTTAAGCCTTTAGAGATTCGCTTTGCTGACACAAAGCTCAATGCTGAAGCTTTAAAAACACCTTACAGCTCATCTGTAGAGAGTGTAGATTTAGTTGCTGGTGAGGCTCAAAAGGTTACTTTAACTCAAAAGCTAAGCTCTACAACAGTTACTAAAGAGTTGACTTTTTACAAAGATGGTCATTATGATATAAATATTAATCTATCTACTCCTGAACAGTACTTTATAACAACAGGACAACGTCCAGATGCTGACCATACTATGTATATGGTTGTTCAAGGCTCTTTGGTTAAAAAATCAAATGGAGTTATAGAGGTTTTAGAAGATGGCGATGTTGAAGAGACTTTAACTGTTCCTAATGCTAAGTTTGCTTCTGCTTTTGATCGATACTTTGCTTCGATTCTTTATAACTTTGAAAAGCCATTAAATGTATCAACACTGATTATTGGCGATGATAATGCTTTGGTCTTTATTCAAGGGGAGCAACAGTTTGCACTTCATGGATATATCGGTCCAAAAGAGGCAAAAATTTTAAAAAATATAAATCCTGAATTGACTGATGTTATTGAGTATGGATTCTTTACATTTATCTCTAAACCACTATTTAAAGTCTTGGAGTGGTTCCATAACTTGGTTGGAAACTGGGGTTGGGCTATTGTTTTAGTAACTCTTTTGATTAAGCTGATTCTTTTCCCTCTATCATACAAAGGTATGATGTCTATGCAGAAGCTAAAAGATTTAGCACCACAGATGAAAGAGTTAAAAGAGAAGTACAGTAAAGATCCGCAAAAGATGAATGCCAAAATGATGGAGATGTATAAGAAAAATGGGGCTAATCCAATGGGTGGTTGTCTGCCTATGTTATTGCAAATTCCAATCTTCTTTGCTATCTATCGAGTACTCCTGAATGCAGTTGAGCTTCAAGGAGCAGAGTGGATGTTATGGATTACGGATCTTTCGTTAAAAGACCCGTTCTTTGTATTACCTATATTAATGGGTGTCTCTATGTGGTACCAACAGAGAATTACACCAAGTACAATGACAGATCCAATGCAACAGAAAATTTTCCAATGGTTGCCAGTGGTTATGACAATATTCTTTGTTACATTCCCTGCAGGGTTGGTTCTTTACTGGTTGGTTAACAGTATCTTTACTATTGCACAACAGTATGTTATTAATAGTGCATTTGAAAAACAAAAGGCTGCTAAAATAGCAGCACAAAAATAAATTATAAGGGGAGGAATGTGTATGGAGATGAAAAGAATTGAGGCGGAGACATTAGAAGCAGCCTACAGTAAAGCAGCAAAGGAGCTAAACTGTTCGGTTACAGAGATTAATTATGAGATTATACAGCATCCCACATCTGGAATGATGGGTCTGTTTAAAAAAACAGCAATAATTATTGCTGTTAAGAAAATTTCAACACCAGAAGCAGAGAGTCTTGTCACACCAAAAGTTGTGGAATCAACTACTGAAGAGGTAGAAGAGCTTCATGCTAAAATTACAGAAAATGAGCAAGCCATAGAAGCTCCTAAAAGTAAAACTTTTTTAACTTCAGAAAAGATAGAAAACATTGAGACTGTAGTTCAAGAGAAAGATAAAATTGTTGATAACTTTTTTAATGGAGATGGTAGTTCTAAAGTAGAAGAGAGTAAAGAAGTGGTCTCTTTTGATGATGATAGAGAGACTCCTGAAAATAAAAAACTCTCTCTAGAGATAGAGAATAAAATTATGAAGCTCATGTCTGTGGCATGTTTTCATATAGATACGGTTGAAGTGGATGTCTTTAATGGCATTGCTCATATCTTTATTGATGGAGAAGATGCAGCACTTCTTATTGGTAAAGAGGGGTATCGTTATAACGCTTTATCTTATATGCTTTTTAACTGGATTAATGCAGAGTATAACCTCTATATCAAGTTGGAGATTTCTGAGTTTATTCAAGCTCAAGAGGAGATGATTGATAATTACCTTAAACCTATTGCAGAACATATTATAGAACATGGTCGAGGAAAAACAAAGCCTTTAGATGGAATTTTAGTTCAAATTGCATTAGAGAAACTTAGAGCAATGTTTCCTAATAAATATATTGCAATTAAGACAGGCAGAGATGGTAAGAAGTTTATTATTATTAATGACTTTAACAGTCGAAAGAAGTAGCTTTTATCGATGTCTACAACTATAGCAGCCATTGCTACGGCAACAGGTGTTTCATCTATTTCAATTATTAGAGTAAGTGGTTCCCAATCACTTACTTTAGCTAAAAAAATCTCTCAAAAAGAGGAGATTATACCTCGATATGCTCACTTAACCTCTCTCTATAATTATAAAAATTATCTAATTGATCATGCTATTATGATTTATTTTAAAAATCCACACTCTTTTACAGGCGAAGATATTGTTGAGTTTCAATGTCATGGTGGAATGATTGTAGCTCAAGAAATTCTTGAAACTCTATTGGCTCATGGTGCTGTTTTGGCAGAGCCTGGGGAGTTTTCAAAACGGGCTTTTTTAAATGGAAAAATTGATTTAACCAAGGCAGAGGCTATAGCCAAATTGATTGAAGCTAAGTCTGTAGATGCCGCAAAGATTTTAGCAAAACAAATCAAAGGAGATTTAAAAGATTTCATAGATGAGAGTAGGGAGGCTATGTTACGTGCAACAGCCTACTCTGAAGTGATGATTGATTATGCAGAAGAGGATATTCCTGAAGATATTGTAGCCAATATTTTAACTCAACTTAATGCTTTAATTTTAAAAATAGAAAATATTGTAGATGCTTCTCATCGTCGTAAAGGTTTAATTGAAGGCTTTAGAGTGGCAATTATCGGTAAACCAAATGTCGGTAAAAGTTCACTTTTAAATGGGCTTCTTAGTTATGATAGAGCTATTGTTAGTGATATTGCAGGAACTACACGGGATACAATTGAGGAGCAAGTACGTATAGGTTCTCATATTATTCGTTTGATCGATACCGCAGGTATTCGTGATGCACGAGATACTATTGAACAGATTGGAGTAGAGCGTTCTTTGGACTCTATTGAGCATGCCGATGTTGTTATAGCTATGTTTGATGCAAGTGAGGCTTTTGATCAAGAGGATCGCCGAATTGTTGATATTTTGGATAAAGTAGAAGATAAAGAGATTATTGTTGCACTAAATAAGAGTGATTTGCCCTCTAAATTAGAGAGAGCAGAGCTTGATAGGTTTAATCCTATCTCTGTGAGTGCTAAACATAATTTTAAGGAGTTAACAGGAGAGCTTCAATCTCTTTTTGATTCTGTTGGACAGGATGAGGAGTTAATGCTTATATCTACTCGACAGATAGAGGCTGTAGAGAAGACAAAAAAAGCTATCTTAGAGGCAAAAGAGCCATTAAAATTAGGAGAGTTAGAGTTCTTCTCATATCATCTTCAAGATGCAATAAGTGCATTAAGTTCTATCTCTAAACCTTATGATTCTGAAGAAATTTTAGATAAAATGTTTGGAGAGTTCTGTTTAGGTAAGTAAAGCAGAATTAACCAAAACTTTCGATAAGTATATATGTATAAAGGAGACCCATGTTTAATCAAACAATAAAATACACCCTATTATCTTTAGGTATCTTAGCCCTATCTGGTTGTAATCAAAGAACAATTACTATTCATCCAAATGAGAATAGGCAGGTTCAAACTCCAAGAGTAGTTTATACTCAACCAAGTCGACCTGTGATTCAAGAGGAGATTTTGATTAATAGAAATCCAAATCTTGGTTCAAGAGTCTCTTCTTCTGTGAAGAATCCATCGTTAGGGAGAACTATTAACTCTGGAAATGATAATAACTCTTCTCATGATGACCACTATAGAAATGTAGATAGTGAGATGGAACAAGATAGAGAAGTAGCACCTATACCTGCATTGATTCAACGTATAGCTTTTCCAGTTGAAGAGTATGCAAGATTACAGAAACGAGGAAGAAGCACAGTTAGTGGAAAGATTTATCTCGAGAACAGTAATAGTTCAGAGAAAATATTTGGTAAAAAAGTAAAGCTTTATCTTAATCCCGTTACTTCATATTCCGAGCAGTGGTATCAAGAGAGTTATCTTGGAGGAAATAAATTAACGAAAGCAGATAAACGACTCTATAACTATTTAAAGTTTACAATGTCTAATGAATCAGGAAGTTATAATTTCTTTGGTGTACCTCGTGGAGAGTACTATTTGGTAGGAACAGTTAAATGTGCTAAAGAGTGTGGCTTCTCAGAGATGAAAACAGTTCGTTTAGTTCAAAGAATATCTGTAGGTTCAGGAGTAACTAAAGTGGAATTGATGAAAAATGTACCGTAACTGATACATTAGAGGAGGGCTGTTGGATAAGCCCTTCTTTTTATATATTTGGGTAGTTCTCTTCTAGTAAGTTGTAAAGACTATTGGGTGTAATCTTCTCATTCTTTTCAAGAATTTTTTGCATGACAACATTATCTTCCTCTTTATTCCAAACCTTGATATATGAACCTTCCTTATAGCCATGATCTTGTCTAAATTTATTTAAAATATTTTTTCCTATATAGAGTTTGTATAGTTCTGGAAGTTTCAAATTTAGTTTCGATGACATGGTTAAAAATGAGACAAGTAGCTCATTAATATTGTTGTTACAAAATAAAATTTTTATCATCTTTTCTACTTCTATAATCTGCTCATAGCTTTCAAGTTGTTGATTTTCGTTATTCTCCTCTTTGAATGTTTCAAACTCATCCATATTTGCCACAACCAAGGCGATATCTTCAATTTTTCCTAAAGAATCTACTTTATAAAGACGTAAGGCTTCACTCATAATAAAATGCCAAATATCAACAATTTCAATTTTTATATTATCATAGTCAGGTGTGGCATCGATATTTTTCCAATGTTTCCATGGATAAGACTCAATGAGTTCTGCTGCTTCAAGATAGATACAACGTCTCCAGTCAATCTGTTTCCCATTTTTGGTTACTCCCTCTTCCCAGTTTTCTCCATTGGTAGCATCATTGAGTGACTGCTGTAGTTGTAACATCTGTACTATTCTATTCATTTAGACCCTTTAAAATTTTTTGGTATTGTAGCTTATTTCTAAGGAAGCTTAGTAATAAAAGCATTTTTTAATATCTTACTATTAGTATATTCACTTCTGAGTTCACCTAGTTTAACTTGTGCTTCTAGAATATCATTAAATGTTCCAATATAAACCTTGTATTGTACTCTATTATCTATTTTTTTGAATGTTTTTGTTATAAGCATGCTCTTTTGTCGTTCGAACTCTTTATAGATAAGAGGAAGGCTTGTTTTATAGTTAAATGTTCCTAATTGAATGGTATAGGGTTGATTTGTACTCTGTTGAGTTCCTCTAGGTATAGGTTTACTTTGGACTTGTGGTGTAGGTATAACTTTTGGTGGGGTAACGATTCTATTTACTACTGTAGGTTCTCTTCTTGTACCTCTGGTTGTTAAGACAATTCTTTTTGCAAAAGAGATGGTTCTATTTTTATATTTATGTTTGAATAAAATATGGTTTTGTTGCTTTTTAGCTCTCCATGCATTGTTGTATGCAGTGGTTTTTTGACAAACTTTTTGATATAGATCTTTTTTCTCCATGAGTCTCCATGATGGTTCGTCTGATAGAGCATCCTTATAACTTGTAATCCATGCTTTTACATTGTCATTTTCGACTCTTTGAAAGGTTAAAATGACATCTTTCTCTTGGAAACAGAGTTGTAGTGTTTGAAAGGTTCTGATACTTGGTAGTTTTAATTTTTTCCACTGTTTTCCACCATTTCCACTATAGTATAATGAGGAGTATCCCTCTTTTCGTGTTGACATGGTATGCAACCAAATACCATTATGTGGGTCATAAACAACTTCTTGAATCTCATCTTTAATATAACTATTAACAACACTCCATTGACCTTTTAAATTGACTATTACAGGAACATTGAGTGATCCTTTTGGATAAAGAGCATTGGGTTTAAAGGTATGAAAAAAAAGTAAAAGTCTATCGTTATCTAGTTTGAAATAGTGGTCATACTCTAGTTGGAGTTCACGATTACATGGTTGATTTGAGAGCTTTTGACAAAGCTGTTGAGCTATCTGTGGAGGCATCTTAATGTTAAGAGGTAGAGCTTCTATAGATTGAAGCAGAAAGAGGGTTAATAAGATATTTCTTATAAGAGATTTCATGCTATATCCTTGTTTTTTCATATTATAACTTGTTTTCTTTTAATAGTTTAAGAAAAGGAATAGAATTATCTCTTTTAATGAAATTAAAGATATATGAAAATAAAAAGAGTGATTAAAAAAGAAGAAGTGGAGCGGGAAACGAGACTCGAACTCGCGACCCTCAGCTTGGAAGGCTGACGCTCTAGCCAACTGAGCTATTCCCGCGTCTACACTTATGG
>Ga0256827_10002597_pt1 | contig 11568 bp, 10 predicted proteins | sample CV84metaG_FD_185977 | JGI IMG/M metagenome (GOLD analysis project Ga0256827, IMG submission 185977) | Hydrothermal vent microbial communities from East Pacific Rise, Pacific Ocean - CV84 | ecosystem: Environmental > Aquatic > Marine > Hydrothermal vents | place: Pacific Ocean: East Pacific Rise... | reverse complement strand
CTATCTCTTTAAGTTCATCTGCAATGATTCCATTTAGAATCTCTTCACTTTTTAAGATAGACTCTAAGTACTCAATAAGTGCATAAAGCTCTTTTAACTCATTCTCAATCTTCTCAACTTCAAGACCTGTTAGTCTTCTTAGTTTCATCTCAAGAATAGCATGTGCTTGAATTTCTGAAAGAGAGAAGCTCTGCATCAACGCTATTTTAGCTGTCTCTGTATCTTCACTCTCTCTAATAATTCTAATAACTGCATCGATGTTATCAACAGCAATTTTAAGACCTTCTAATATATGAGCTCTTGCTTTTGCTTTTTCAAGTTCAAAGATAGTTCTTCTAATAATAACCGTTTTTCTATGACGTAAAAAGAGGTCAAGAAGTTCACGAAGTTTAAATACTTTTGGCTCTTTATTGGCAATAGCCAACATAATGATTCCGAAAGTCACTTGCATCTGTGTCTGCTTGAACAAGTTGTTCAAAATAATATCAGACATCGCATCACGCTTAAGCTCGATAACAACTCTCATACCTTCACGGTCAGACTCATCACGAATCTCAGAGATTCCCTCTATCTGCTTGTCACGTACAAGGTGGGCAATATTCTCGATAAGACGTGCTTTGTTTACTTGGTAAGGAAGCTCATCTATAACAACCACTTCTCTACTTTTGTTCTCTTCTATGTGTGTTTTAGCACGAACTTTAATTCGCCCACGCCCTGTAGTATAGGCATCTGTAATACCTTTTTTACCAAAGATAATACCACCCGTTGGAAAGTCTGGACCTTTTACGATAGCAAGTAACTCTTCATCTGGACATTCAGGATTGTCGATGATGTGTAACAACGCTTCCATAATCTCATCCATACGGTGAGGAGGAATGTTTGTCGCCATACCAACAGCAATACCAGATGAACCATTTAGAAGTAAGTTAGGAATACGTGAAGGGAAAACATCTGGCTCTTTCATAGAGTCATCGTAGTTTGGTGTAAAGTCTACAGTATCTTTGTCTATGTCACGTAGAAGCTCTTCAGCTATTTTGGTCATACGTGCTTCGGTATATCTCATCGCAGCAGCGTTATCACCATCGACAGAACCGAAGTTTCCTTGACCGTCAATAAGTGGGGCTCTAAGTGAGAAGTCCTGAGCCATACGAACCAAAGCATCGTAAACAGAGTTATCACCATGTGGGTGATACTTACCAATAACATCACCGACGATTCTTGCTGATTTTTTATAAGGAGCTCGATGAGAGAGGTTAAGCTCATTCATCGCAAAAAGGATTCTTCTGTGTACAGGTTTTAGACCATCACGTGCATCGGGTAATGCCCGACCTACGATAACAGACATAGAGTAGTCTAAGTACGAAGACTTCATACTCTCTTCTATTTTTATCTCTTGTATGTCTTGATTTTGTTCAAACAAATCGCTCATAAAGTACCTTTAAATAGTAATATTAAAACTCTATATAATATAGAAATAATTAAAGATTATTATAGCTAAAAGGACTTAAAATTATTGTTTTTTATTAGAATACTAACCTAACATCATTCCATAAGGTCGTCGAAGCTTCTCTTTAAGCTGGTGTAAGCTCACAGAACGCCCTTCTCGGGCAAATTCTCGACCATCCATAAAGACTATCATGGTTGGTACAGAAAAGACTTGAAAATGGGCAGATACCTCTGCATTTTCATGTGCATCCAAATAAATCTGTTTTAAGGCAGGGAACTCTGCATTGAAAAGCTCTTTGAACTTTGGTCTTAAGGCATGACAAACATTACAGTTTTCACCTGAGAAATATAGGAGAACGCCTACTTCTGTTTTTATGCTGTTTTGTAGCTCTTCTAAGGTCATGTTATCTCCTAATCAAACAGTGAATACTCTTCTTTAATTTTTGGTAAAATTGCTCTATCTAAGGCATAGACAAAAGCATAGTTATAATAAGCATTTTTCAAAATATCACGTGCTTCATCTATATCTAAATACCAGTTTGGTCTGTCTACTCCATCAACCTTTGTTTTAGGAGGCGTAAGAACAATGGTCTTTACCCATGCCCCGTTGTAACGGACATATTCACGGGCTTTATTTACATCTTGTAGATTGTCTGTAAAAATCGCCACTCTATCACTTTTACTTGGGTTTGTAGCATTTAAAAAACCATCTATAAAAACAGGAACAAAATGTTTGGTATAACGTACTCTGTCCAAATCATATGGGAAATGATGCAGGTCACAGAACTCAACCACACGCTGTAAAATATCTACATGAAAAGGAGTTATATCTTTCTCTTGGTAGATATAGTTGTTGATTTTAAATGTCACTTTAAAAAGTGTGTCAGTTATAATCTCACAACTCGCCTCTTTATTCAAGGTAGCAACATCTGGTTTTATCAATTTCATCAGCAGTTCATCTGTACCTATGAACATTTTAGCCTCAGAGTTCAAGATTTTTTCAAACATTTTTCGCCAATCATTTGGCAAAATATCTACATTTGATTTTTGAGTTACTATCATCTTCATAAATGAAAGCTCATGCTCTGTAAAGAGGTAAAAACTTGCTTCACGAGAGATAAGAACATATCTTATGAGTTTAAAAGCAGCTTTCTGAATGTCGTTTACTTGAATCCAAGCTACCTCGTCATCGGTTGTTTTTATATCTGCATCAGAGTAAATAATACCATTTGCACCATTTTCAAGTGCAGTTGCTATCTCCTCTTTATCGTTAGATATAAAGAGGTCACCCTGCTCTACTTTAGAGGGGTAAACAGTTACAGAATTTATGGCTGTAATGTTTGGTTCTGTTATCAATGTACCTGCTGTTAGGTTCAGTAAATCTACTATAGTCATTAGCACTCCTTAGCTTATTGGGGTACCAATAGTTTTTGGTTTTTCTGGTCGAATAAGACAAAGACCATCTTTGTCTTTTGCTGCAAGTAACATACCTTCAGACTTCATACCCATAAGTTTTGCTGGTTTTAGGTTGGCTACCACACATACTTGTGTGTTTAAAAGCTCTTCTGCTGAGTAGAACTCTTTGATTCCTGCTACCACTTGTCTTGGTTCTTCTTCACCAATGTCTACTTGAAGTAGAAGAAGTTTTTTACTTTTTGGAACCTCTTCAGCTTCTATAACCATTCCGATTTTAAGAGAGGTTTCAAAGAACTGGTCTATACCAATAAGAGCCACACCCTCAGCTGGTTTAGCATCTTTGTTTTTCTCTTTTAAAGCTGCTTTTTTAGCCTCTTTCTCCTCTTGCTCTTTTTTCAAAGCCTCTTCTCTTTCATCTACCAAAAGTTCCTCTTCTATTCTAGGGAAAAGTGGTTCTCTTTTTTCTGTACTGAATGGAGCCAATATCTCACCATTTCTAATGATTTTTTCAAAACTCTCAGGAGTAATCTCAAAACCTAAAGCGTTACATATAATGCTTGTTGTCTTAGGCATAACAGCATGAAGCATAAGCGATACTTTTGCTAAAATAGTTGCTATAAGACCATTAAGTGCCATGGTCTCTTCTATTTTACCCTCTTTTATCATCGTCCAAGGTTGGTACATGTCTATGGCTCTGTTTGCCACAGTTAATGGTCGCCATAACTCTTCGAGGTATCTATGAAGTTGAAGTTCAAAAAGCATTGGTTCAAGTTTAGCTAAAGAAGCCTCTACCTCATCAAGCTCTGCTTGGTAGTACTTAGATACTAGGTCAGATTCTACTCTACCCTCAAAGTACTTACCACTCATACCAATTAATCTGTTCAATAAGTTTCCAAGGTCATTACCAAGGTCAGAGTTTATTCTGTCCATTAATGCTCTTTGTGAAAAGTCACCATCTCCACCAAAAGGAACTTCTCTTAGCATAAAGTAACGGAAGTTCTCTAAACCATAAGCATCTGCAACCTCTTTAGGGTTAACTACATTTCCTTTTGATTTTGACATCTTTTCACCATTACGTGTCCACCAACCATGAGCTCCAATGTGCTTTGGAAGAGGCATGTCAAGACTCATTAAAAATGCTGGCCAGTAGATAGCATGGAAACGTAAAATATCTTTACCAATCAAATGCACACGTGCAGGGTAAAAGTCCATATTTTTATCATCTGTTCCATAACCAAGAGCAGTTAAGTAGTTCATAAGTGCATCAAGCCAAACATACATAACATGTTTTGGGTCATTGAAATCTTCAGGAAGTTTTACACCCCAGTCAAAAGAGGTACGGGTAATAGAGAGGTCATTTAACCCACCCTCTACAAAACGAATCACTTCATTACGTTTACTCTTTGGTAAAATACAGTCTGGATTCTCTTCATACCAAGCAAGTAGTTTGTCTTCATAGGCAGAGAGCTTAAAAAAGTAACTCTCCTCTTCTACTACTGATGTAGGTTTGCCACAGTCTGGACAAAACTCACCATCCACAAGTTGTAACTCAGGGAAAAAAGTCTCACAAGAGATACAGTAATGCCCTTGATAAGTATCTTTATAAATATCACCTTTTTTATGCATTGCAGTGAAGGCTTTTTGAACACCTTTTTTATGGTCTTCATCTGTAGTTCTGATGAACTTATCGTAAGAGATATCAAAATCATCCCAAAGGTCTTTAAAAGTTTTAGAAATCTCATCTGCATAAGCTTGGGTCTCTTTACCTCGACTCTTCGCAGCCTCTTCTATCTTCTGACCGTGTTCATCGGTTCCAGTTAAAAAGAATGTATCCTGCCCAATAAGACGAGCATAACGAGCCAAAGTATCGGCAATAATAGTTGTGTAAGCATGACCGATGTGTGCAACATCGTTAACATAGTAAATAGGTGTGGTTATATATGATTTGTGACAAGACATTAGTAGTTTTCCCTTAAACAAATGAGTTTAGTTATATTTTATATAAAAATATTTTTTGAGATTTTATCTAAATAATGCTGTTACTTTAACTTATTACGTACATTATATAGATTCCAATAGATATCAATGGCTTCATCTAACTGTTTGTCGTTCAGTAAACTTTTATCTTTTACCGAAAAACGGTCGATAAAAAGGTTAGACATAACAGATGTTTGCTCTAATGGCTCTTTTAAAAATGCTTTTAACGATGCCTTAAATGTCTGTTCACCTGAAAATGTTTTTAGGTATCGCATATACATATCCCCTAATGATGAAGGAAGATACCGATGACAAGGAAGACAAGTACGTTCATAGATATTTTTTTGAGCTACATTGTTACTGTTCTCTTCTGCATAAAGCATGATATTTAAAATTAGACTTACAATTATAATCTTTTTCATTATTTTTTATCTCCTTTACCTATACTCGCTTTAAAAAAATCTACACGAATATCTGTTCCTTCACCAAGTACAGACTCTACACTTATTTTTAGCCCATACTCGTCTATAATACTTTTAACAATATTTAGACCAATTCCAAAACCACCCTCAGAACTGTTAAATCGTGAATAACGTTCAAATATAGCAGAAACTTTTGTGGCTTCTATCCCTATTCCACTATCTTTCACTATAAAATACTCTTTTCTTAAAATAATGGTGATGGCTCCAGAACGCTTATTATATTTAATAGCATTTGAAATTAAATTGTCTATAACCCTTGTCATCTTTATCATATCCATATATATCGCTGAATAGTTCAAATCTAAATAAAAAGTAACTTTTTTAGAACCAGCTAAAATAGTAAAATACTCTACCCTATCCTCAAATAGCTTCTTTAAATCTATCCATTCGTTATTTGATTGTTGATTGTGATTTAGTGTTAAAAATGTCAAATCTTGATAGAGATGAGAGACTGTTTTAGCTGCTATATTAATGCGATGGAGCTTCTTTTTATTTTTCTCTATCATTACATCTGTATCCATCATCTCAACATTGGCTAATATGGCAGAGATAGGAGTGTTAAGTTCATGAGTTGTATCTTTAATAAAATCATCCAGTAATTGAATAGAATTTTTCATTGGTCGTAAGAAGATATTAACAAAAACAACACCAAAAATAGCCATTATTATAAGAGTTAAAACACCAAGAATTATAATATTTGTAATGGTCTGAGCATACCAAGCTTCATCTTCATCTACTTCTAAGAAAAGATATTTAGCTCCTAAATAATAGTCATCTAAGTACTTTACAAAATGAATTTTATCACCACTTCTATAAATCTCTTTATCAAAATTGACATCACTGTTTTTTAAGGTAGAAAAAATTTTCACCCGTTCTATGTCATAGATGGCTGACTCAAAATTATAACTTCTTGGGTATTCTGTACGAGAGGGAAAATAGTGGTGTAAAAGCTTTAACTCTTTAACCTGTTCATTTGCATATGCAGAGAGTTCTATTCTCTGATTAGAGAACATTAACTCCTCTTGACTTTTATAATAAAAGATTCCCAACAAGAGTAAAATCATTGTTACAAGAACAATATATAGTGCTAAAAACCTCGTTAGTGAACTTTTTTCACTACTCCGAAGTAAATTTATATCCTTGTTTTTTGATACTAACAATTCTTTCCTTACCTATAATTTTACGAATGTTTTTAATATATGTTCTCAGAGCCGTATCACTTGGCTCTTCATCATAGTCCCATAACTCTTTATAGATTCTATCGTGAGATAAAACTTCATTTGGTTGTTTCATAAACAGTTTAAAGAGTGCTGACTCTTTATTTCCTAAAGTCTCTGCTACTCCATTTACCAACAACTCATTTGACTTGGTGTTGTAGTTTATATTCTCACCAAGAGAGATAAGCTCTGTAGACTTATGAAAGAAGCCTCTTCTTAACAATGTCTCTACACGTATAAGTAGCTCTTTTATTACAAAAGGTTTACGAATATAATCATCACAACCACTATCAAACCCTTTTTCTAAATCTTCAACACCATCCAAAGAAGTTATAAAAATAGAAGGTGCCACAACATCATTTTCTCTGGCTTCTTTAAGCAGAGAAAAACCATCTATTCCAGGGGTATTCACATCTAAAAGGAGTAGGTCATATTTACTTTCATAGAGTTTATCTTGTGCTTCATATCCATCATAAGTACTCTCTACCTCATAACCCTCTTCTTCTAAAAACTCGGTAATCGTTTCATTTAAGTTTGCATCATCTTCTAGTAGTAATATTTTTGCTTTAGCCATCATATTTCCCTTATATGTATTGTTTTGCCCAATTAATAAGACGTGTAGCACTCATAGCACCTGAAAGACGCTCTACCTCTTTTGTTCCCTTAAAAACTAACAATGTAGGAATACTTTGTATGCCATAAATAGCTCCTAGCTCTTGATGTTCTTCAGTATTGACTTTTAAAAACTGAACCTGTAAAGGAAGTGCCAAAGCTGCCTCTTCAAATGCTGGAGCCATCTGAATACATGGTCCACACCATGGAGCCCAAAAGTCAACAACAACTGGGATATCGCTGTTTACTAAAATATGTAGTAAATCCTCTTTATCTACTTCTAAAGGCTTTTGTCCTAGCATAGACTCTTTACATGCACCACAGTTGGCTTTAGCATAACTCTCTTTTTTAGGTATTTTATTTACCTTACCACAATGGGTACAAACAACTTTTACACTCATTATATGTTTCCTTTTATCGCTAGTAGTGAGTATTATATCCCATTTAGGTTAATGAATTGTCAAAATATTAAGATAATTTCAAAAAATTATATTATTATAATAAATAATAATGAGGATAAAGCCTATGATTTTATTAAAACATATAAAAAAAGTTTCTACTATTTTCCTATTATTGTTAACACCTATTATATTTTATATATCAACTGCTTTTCTCTTATCCTTTTTTCCACATCAAAATAAATCTCCCCTATCAGAAGAAAAAATCTATATTCTCTATGATAACGTTCATAGTGATATTCTCTTTAATCTTGAAAGTATCTCAGAAGAGTGGATAAAAAACCTACCCATAATAAAAAATAAAAAAAGAGGTTATATTGCTTTTGGTTGGGGTGATAAAGAGACTTACCTCAATACACCTACATGGAACGATATAAAAATATCTACTTCACTCAAAGCACTTTTTATAAACACCCCATCTCTTATGCATATCACTTATTATAATAATATAGATTATTTTCGAGGAGTAAAATCTATAAATATTAGTCAAAAACAAAATAAAAAGATAAAAAAATCTATCTTTAAAAGTTTTAATTTTAAAGAAAAAATTTATAATGGGTATGGGTACAATGACCTTTTTTATACTTCTCCTTACAAATATAACTTTATATATACATGTAACACTTGGACAGGAGAGATATTGAGAAACTCCAATATTAAAATGAGTTATTGGACACCGTTTAGCCAAAATATTATAAATTCTCTGCCTTAAATCATAAAAAAATTATTATATTTTGATTATTAACAACTATCTAACATAAAATATTATAAAATAATAAGAAATAATATATTATAAAAAGGTAATAAATGCATTATAAAAATTTATATTTAATCTTTCCTCTTGTTTTTCTTCTATTCTCCTCTTTTTTAAAAGCAACAATTTATGAAAATGGAGAAAATAATTCAACAAAAAACTGGACGGTATATGATAAAGATATAAAATATGATAAGAATGAAAGTTCAGAAGTTATAGCCAATATATTTGATGAGGATAAAGAGTCTAATGTTATAAATATAAAGGGAACAAAGGTGTCTCACACTTATTTAATTGGAGACATAGATGGTGCAAAAGCATGGAATAATAGAGATGAATCTATTTTTACATGGAGTATGAAAATGAAAAAACCATATCAGATTATTCTCTTTGTCAATACAAAAAAAGGAGTTAGATATCTCTACTTTTCGTATAATATGAACTCCAATGTACTTAATAATAGTAAATATATTCATATAAATCTAAACGCATCAAGTATAGCAGAAGAGTGGGAAACATTTAGTTTTGATATTGCTACTAAGATTAAAAACCATGAGGCTGATAACAAACTTCTCTCTATAAATGGTTTTAGTCTCCAAGGATCAGGTCTCATAGATGATATTAAATTAACCTCTAATAAAAATGATTTTATTAGTACATTTAAAATAGATAAAGAGAAAAAACTACGTATTTCAACTAATGACCTGTTCAAATATAAATTTCATATAAACTGGGGAGATGGCTCAATCGATACTAATGTAACAAAAACCATTACGCATCAATATGAAAAAGAAGGAACTTATACCCTTAATATTAATGGAGATTACCCTCATATCTATAAAATTTGTTCAAAGGAACAGAGTTTACTCTCTATCGAACAATGGGGTTCTGAGAAATGGGCAAGCATGAAAGAGTCTTTTAAAAATTGTAAAGATTTTTCGACCATAAACACCAACAAAGCTCCCAACTTATCTAACGTTAAGAGCATGTATAGAATGTTCTATAATGCCTATAAATTTAATGCCAACATATCCTCTTGGGATGTATCAACTATAACAGATATGAGTTCTATGTTCTACCATGCTGAAAGTTTCAACCAAAACATAGGTGCATGGAACTTATCTTCAGTAAAAGACACCTCTTTTATGTTTAACTTTGCCACCGTTTTTAACCAAGACATTAGTCAGTGGGATGTCTCTTCTGTTAAAGATATGCAGCTCATGTTTCGATCAGCAAAAATGTTTAATCAAGATATAAGTCTATGGGATGTCTCTTCTGTAAAAAAAATATATAACATGTTTAAAGATGCTACAAGCTTTCATCAAAATCTAGAAAATTGGAATACTTCATCTGTTAGAGATAATTCTAAGCTAAATATAAAAAGAAAAGTTATACCTGAAAATGCATCTGTCGTTTCAGATATATATAATGAGTTAGAACGATTAGATAATACTAATAAAGTTCCATAAATTTTAAAATCTCTTCGCTAACCCTATCAGGTTTTTCCTCCTGTGGCATATGCCCCACATAAGGTAAAACCTTAAGATGACTATTTTTTAATTCCAAATTTAATCTATATGCTTTCTTCACAGATATCGAAACATCTTCCTTTCCCCAAAGTATAAGTGTTGGTAGTGTTATCTCTGCATACCGTTTCTCTATAACAGAGAGATCATCAGGTATCAGCTCATGTACTGTTTCTAAATAGGCATATTTAGCTAAAGGAAATGTAAGATAAGCTGCTGTTGCCTCAACACTCTCTTTTGGAATCAGGCTATCATCATAAAAAGCAAACTTATACCCCTCATTCGCTATCCACTCATTATCAAGCAGATGAATGCCTAAATAACCAATAATAGGTTGGTTTAAGGTCTCCATCATAGATGGTAATTTTTGCTTATAAGACATAGAATTAATGAGTACCAATTTCTCAATATTTTTATCTGCTAATTTATCTTCTTGAATGAGTGCCATAATAAGTGCCACACCACCACCAAAAGAACGCCCTACCAATGTAATATCTTTAAATTTCTCTTTTTTTATAAATGCATCAACCAATAATGCTTGATCATACACCGAATAGGCTTTATCTTTTAATTTAGGAGAATCTCCAAATCCTTTCAAATCTAACATTACAAGATGATACTTTCTTGCTAATTTAGGAACTAAGAAACGCCATGTATGGTGATTTTCTCCAAAACCATGTAAAAAGAGTATGGTTTTATTTGACTTATCGCCATACTCATCATAATATAGAGGTAAAGGTTTTATTTCTGACTTTAAAATACGCTCTTCCCATGTAATAGGTATTTTTTGGGAACAACCAATTATAAGGAATAAATACCCCAATAATAATAAAAAATTTTTATAATTTCTTTCCATATATTATTATAACAGTAAATTCAATAAAAAAATAGCTTTTTCTGAATCTAGTCTTAAATATTTTTCTAGTACAATAATAAATAACAAAGAGACATAAGGTCGAACTTAAATAATGAATAAAACCCTCCATATCGTTAGTGGTACAACTGTTACTAATGTTATGAAACAAGCAAAGCTTGCTGGTGACTTCTTAGCATGGCAAGATTTCTTGCATGAAGGACCAATTCCTCAAAAATTTTCACTTCAACAACTCTCTAAAATACGTGCCCATTTCCTATGTGAACATAATTATGTTACATTAAACAAAGCACTTCAAACATTTCAGTATAGAGATAGTATATTAGAAAATCATCAAAAATATAAAGAGATTATACTTTGGTTTGAACAAGACTTATATGACCAACTACAACTCTTACAACTTTTAGACTGGTTTGAAACACATCTTAAGATAGATGTAGAAATTTCACTTATCTTGACAGATAAACACTTTGCTACATACTCTTTTCAAGAGATTCGAGAAGCAACCTTAGAAAAACATTGTATAAAAGAGAGACACTTTAGACTGGCTAAAAAAGCTTGGTCTGCACTTTCCAATACAAATCCTCTCTCATTGTTTACACTTTTAAATAAAGAATCATCCAGTTTACCTTTTTTAAAAAATACCATTCAAAGACTACTAGAAGAGTACCCAAATACGATGAATGGTCTCTCTAGGACTGCACATCAAGCACTGCTTACTATCTCTAAAGGTCAAAAACGACAAAAGCAAGATATATTTATAGAGTCTCAAAAACAAGAACAACTACCGTTTCTTGCAGATATAA
>Ga0256827_10002595_pt1 | contig 11569 bp, 12 predicted proteins | sample CV84metaG_FD_185977 | JGI IMG/M metagenome (GOLD analysis project Ga0256827, IMG submission 185977) | Hydrothermal vent microbial communities from East Pacific Rise, Pacific Ocean - CV84 | ecosystem: Environmental > Aquatic > Marine > Hydrothermal vents | place: Pacific Ocean: East Pacific Rise... | reverse complement strand
AGTGAAATAAATTCCAAAGATGGAGAGTTTAAAACTAAAGCTTTTTCAATAGATTCATTTGAACTATTTTTTAATCTAAAATGAATCCATACCGTTTGACCAGATGGTGGAATATTGACATTTTTTTGATTATACTCTTTTAAATAACTTCCCTCTTCTATCTGCTTTTTAGTGAGATTCCCCTCACCTAAATAGAGTTCTCCCTCTTCAAGAATAGAGACAACTCCACTTTTATTTGATACCTCTATAACATTTAAAGCATGAAGTGCTACAGAGGAAAAGAGGAATATTCCCAAAATAATTAATCGCAATTTTAAAAACTCATTAAAATAAACAGACAAAATATAAAAGTTATATCTGCCTAATATATTCTTGTATCTTTAATATCTCTTCATCCGTTAAAAGAGGATGAAAAGGTAAAGAGAGTGTTGTATCTATAAGAATTTTAGCATTGGGATAGAGATTTTTCTCTTGTTCTGGAGCAATAAACATCCACTCCAAAGAGGCTTCTATACCATGCTCTAAAAAAAAGTTAAAGACTCTATCTCTCTCGCTCTTATCTGAAAAGCGTAATAGTAATTTTGAGGGAACTTCATATCTATCCATCTCTAAAAATTTTATATCTTTCTCTTTTAACGTATTGGTTATCTCTTTATATATTTCACTTAAACGTTGTGAAATTTCATCAAGATGCTCCATACTTCCTAAAGCAAATGAAGCATGAATATTATCAAGTCTCATGTTAAAAGAGGCTCTCTCTTCAAATGTCTGTTGAGTCCCATAAGAGATTAAAGATTTAGCCTCCTCATAAATTTTTACATCATCGGTTAAAATAACACCTCCGTCAACACCATTGATAAACTTAGTAGGATAAAAAGATAAAATGGTGGCAGTTGTCTTATTTTTTATAGCCTTACTAGTTAAAAAAGATTGACAAGAGTCTTCAATGGTATAATCTCTACCCAACCGATTAAAAGAAGCTATCTTTCCAAAATGATTTGGAGACAATACAATGGCATCTGAATCGTCGATTTCAGCCAGTGCCATACTCTCTATATCTACATCAGCAAATTTTATTTTATAACCAGCATTTTTTACAGCATTAACCATAGCAAAACAGCTACTTACAGCAGGTAAAACAACCTCTTTATTTTTTAAATCAATCGCTAAAAGTGTTAAAAAAATTGCAGAAGTTCCATTTGAAGTTAAAAGAGCATATTTAAAATTAAACTGCTCTTTTAATCGTTGTTCTAACTCTATCAAATCTTGACCATAAACCAACTCACCTTTAATGATACTCTCTTGTATCCTATTTAATTGTGATTGATAGAGAGGTATTTTAATACGTTTTATCATACTATTTTCTATAGAACGTTCCATTCTATTTTCCTTTTCTACATATGTTATTTTGATTATTTCTCAAAATTTTTTTATCAATATAGGTGTAAAGATTTGCATAAAAGTAATTCGCCTCAGCAAAGCGAATTGACCCATTTTTAATATATTTAATTTCTAATAACTCTTGATAGACTAAGCTCTCCACGATATTTCTCCTGAAACAACCTTTCAATTAATGCTTTATACTCTTCTGCCAATCCAATACCTGCATACTGGTTAAACCATGCCTGATTACCTTTAGCTTTGTTAGAAAAGAATGCTCTATCATTAATAAAATTAGTAAGATGTTTTTCTGCATCATCTGCACTATTTGCTCTCATAATAAACGGTAAAGGATGTCCCATCTCATTGTAATACTCTTCATCACTTTGAATAATATTTTGCATCAAAATTTTACCACGAGACAATCCTTCCCAACCAACGCCACCCCACATACCAGCACCCAAAGAGTCAACCACAATATCGGAGTAATCTATAAGTTGTAAAATATCTCTTCGTGCCATCAAAGGCAACCATTTAACATGTTTTTCAATTCCATATTTAGCAATTAACGCTTTTGAATCATCAACATCAGAACCATACTCAAAAAAGAGAAGCAGTGCTTTTGTATCTGGATTATTTTTTATAAAATGGCTAAATCCAAGTATCAATTTATCTAATGCTTTTCCTCCATCTTCAATAATATAATCTTCCACCATGCTCTCTTCTCTCCAAAGATGTCGAGTATGACAGAAAACAACCACATCTTTATTTTTCATACTCTCAATAACAGGATTTAATTTCGTATCTTTATACTCTTCTGTATAGACCATTAAGAGATATTTTTTAATCAATTTATCATACAAGTTAAATTTAGAGAGTGTATCATTTGTAATTTTTTGAATAGCCGATGCAATAATTTTAGTTGTGTTATTTTGTAAACCTTTTAATTGAAGGTTAACAACATATCTTCGTGATAAAGCAGTAAAAAAGTTATTGCCCCATATTTTTGAATAGAAGGTATACTCTATACCATCATCATGAGGAATAATAATATCTAAAGTCATACCCAATTTAAAGAAAATAGCTGGAGCAAGACCACAACCTATATAAATATCATATCCATCTAATTCTCTTCTTATTTTATCTTTATCTAAAAAAAATAGACCTTTTACACTTGGGATAATAGAAAGTACATGAATATATTCGTTATATTTCTCTATCTGAAAAGTATCTTTTTCAGGTTTAAAATGGTCATACTCCTTCTCATACATAAATAAATGTGCATCTACACCCAAATCTCTTAAATATCTCATTATAGAAAAAAAATTATTATTCATATTACCAATTAATGCAACTTTCATTGTTGTCTCCTAAACTTATTTAATTATATATACAGCTTTATGATTTATATCCATAAAACTATGCTCATGTATGAAATCAAATTCTACATACAGAGTCTTTTATTTGTTCAATTATTTTATTATTTTTTGTGTCTCTTTAGGACCAATATTCATTAAGCAATCAATCACAGATAAACCCGATTGAAAACTCTTTGTATTTGATTGAAAATAGGCTTTTGGTTTAAATTTATTATATTCCAAAGCAATAGATTTTTCTAAGAAGAGTTCATCTTTCTGATAACCCTCTGCTCCATTACCACACAGATAAGTAGTAGCATTCTGTGATTTTAAAATCTCTATTAATAACTCATTAGATTTAAATTGACACCCCAATCCACTGGAGTAGATAATTTTTGTATCAATCTTTAATAACTGCATAATATCTTCAATAAAATTCATATTTCGTCTACTTAAAAGTGGCTCATTACTCATAAACCACTTTTGAACAAAAGGAAATATATCATTAAAGAAAGGTGCATTAGCATAAGTCTGCTCTATAGTTTTAAGCATTTTAATATAGTTAACACTTTTATTAATCTCCATTTCATTTATAGGAATAAAAGATGATTTAATTGGTTTTTTTACTGAAATAGTCAACCAAAAATCACCCATTTTAGTTGCCAATTTTACCCGTCTAAACCAACTTTGATCATTATATTTATTGGTAACATGGTCTAAAACAACATAGGTATCAGCTCTATTTATCTTATAAAAAAATCCCAACCAAGGCATAAAGTCTGGTTGATGAATAGTAACTATTTTTTTACTCATAAATATATCCATAATACCAACTTTCAGGATGGGTTAAAAAGTGTAATACTTTACAACCATCTTTAAGATGCTCTATTGGCGTTCGTCTATCATTCTCTAATAATTTACCATTATCATAAGCTTTCCATTGTGTCCATTCACTGTCACTCACATATCGACAATTATTCCATAATTTTTCATCATAAGCTTCATAAACTAATCCAAAATCAGAGAGACTATTTTTTTTCCAAAACCTAAGGTTATTATGGGGTGTTCTATCTCCATGAGATGCTGTTCCATAAACTTTAATATTAAAAATAGTCTCAAAAAGTTCCATCTCATTCCGAAGCAATCTTTTTTTATCTATATTACAATAACCTTCAATATCCTCAAGCTCTGTATGCAGTCCAATTTCACACCCTATAGAGATTGAATCTTTGATTATTTGAATATTTCCAATGGATAACAGATTATAATCTGGAGCATGTAGCCTTAGATAGATACTTGCTTTTATATTTAACTCTTTAAATATTTGACAGATAGTTATTAATCTCTCTATCTTTATATCAACATCTATTCTATTTACTAAAACTTTAGACTCTTTGTCATACTCATCTAAAAAAAACTCTTTTAGAGTTATTACTTTATAATCATGCTCTAAGACAGATTGAAATATCTTTTTATAATAATCAAATGTGAAATTATCCATTTAATGCTCTTTCTAATTTTTTTCTATACAGGGAAATTAACCAAATTTAAATTATCTTTTCATTTATCTACTTAAGAAAAGAGGCAAATTTTATTCAACTTACCTTTTATATTATATATAGATAGAAATAGTTAAAGATATGGAATCCTTTAAGACGATTGTCATATTGAACAGTTAATCCCCGACTTTAGACCTGCTCTCATATTTAGATTATCACTTGAACTTTTTGCTGTTTTGAACATATTTGTTATCATAAGATTTACTACAGCTATAGTTTAGTTTTCACTTAGCTTTTTAGTTATGTAATTTTATCTTTTCTCTATTTTTTAAACAGAGTTTTGAAGTGCTTTAAGCATACTATACCTTCTGATTTCATTCATAAGTACAGTTTTTAGGATAGATTATCTCCACACTCATATCCTTTGATTTGTGTATCAAGCAGTACTATTTAAGCTTAATATTTTTACTTAAGTACTCACTAAAATTATATCCTCTTTCTTAATAAAACTATATTAAACATAAAAAAATAATTTTATCCTTAAAAAATTCTTTTATTAATATTTCCATATATATTTTCTAGATTATTTTTACTAGAGAGAACTGATAAGTATCGATGTAAGTTTGACAACTCCACCCCCTAAAGAGATTAAGAGAGTAGATAAACTGTTGATAAGTGTAATTTTTTAAAAATACTCTTTCATAATCTGTGGGAATATTTTAATTGTCTTCTCTGCTTTCTCTATTTTTGCTTCAAAGATAGGTGCTGAATGGGGGAAAGTATCTGCAAACTCTTGATAGGTTTCCATCTTTTCACGCATATGTTCTTCTAGTCCATCAAGTACCAACTGCATTCGCTCTTGGCTTACTGCATATTTCATTAATAGTTCAAACATACGCTTTCGTGGATGAATTGACATTGAATCCCCTGCTTTATCAGCAATATCTTTTATATCCCAACGAGAGAGATAGATACCACTTACATGAGGGGCAAGAAGCTTTGCATATAATGCTTCGGTGTAGCTTGGATAATCTCTTAAATCTACCTCTTCTTCACTTGAACATGAACCATCATTACAAAATTCACTGTTGTTTTTAAACGCTTCTATCTCTGCTCTTAACTCTGCTATATCTTTATCTAACATATACTCTCCTATATAATTGTTGGAATCATATCCAACTCTACTTTAGCACCATACCAACGCTGGGCTAGAAGCATCATTCGTATGGCTAAAACCATCTTCTCATCAAAAAATTCAGGGTTCTCAACCAAATCATCAATCTCGACATCAAGGTTATAACCCATAACTTTTCCATCAATAACCTCTACAAAACCCACCATTCCACGAACTTTTGAACGCTCATCAAGTTCATCACAATACTCTACAGCTTGTTCCTGAAACTCTGGTTCTATCATCATCCGTGTCACTTTAGATTGAGGAAGACTCTCCATGGTAAAGTGAAAATGTTCATCTTTTATATTCAAAGCAATTGCTGTGGCATTTATACCATTTGCTTTAAGTATCTTATTAAAAAATCTTCTTCTGTTCCCTGTCTGTGCGTTGTAACCAATAATGGTACAGAGCTGAGTATCGGGTTTTATCTCTTCTGGTTTCATCTAAAACTCCCTCTTTTTAGCATTTGCATGAAGCTCCATCGCTTCCTCTTCCTCTATTTTACAACGGAAACACTCTTTGATTCCACCTTTATAGGTAAAGTAGTTTCCACACTCATTACAACGCTCTACATTAAAGGTTGCCAAAGTACGTTGAGTTGGTTCAAAAAACTCTTTTATCTCAAACCCTGATTGTAATTGAATAGAATTTGGTTCACAAACATCATGACAAAGATGACACTTAACACACATCATCGCATCAAAATTAATAACCGAAAACTTTAAATCAGAACTTAATGCACCTGTTGGACAGATACGATAACATATTTGGCAGTTGGTACAACTTTCATCTATAAATTTTTGAGAAGTAAAAGATATATCATCTTCTGCCAATATCTCATAAACTTTGGGTCTATCCTCTCGTTTCAAAAGTGAAAAAAGTAGTTTTCTTCTATTTGGAATTTTTTTATCTTTAATTCGTGCAATGGTATCCATATCTAAAGCAAACTCTTTTAATTCATCTTCTAATACAGCCTCATCAAACTCTTTTTTACTCTTAACCACACCTTTTAATGAAAAGAATGAACGCCTGTCTCTAATATCTATATCTTTTTTACAATACTCCTCTTTCTCATCAAAAGCTTTCACTAAAATCTCTTTATCTGAAAAAGCAGATAAAATAAAATTTGCCTCTTCAATATTGGTTTCAAGCTGGTGGCGTAATTTATTTGAATCTCCCCCACAATAGTTACAAGATTGGGTATCTAAAACTATCTGCTCTTTTGAAGCCAAAGCAAAAGAGATTAACTCCTCAACACTAAGCATACTTAAACATGGAATATCGACACGACAAGAAAACTTATGTTGATGCTTTTCCATTGATTCAAAAAAGAAATTAAGAACAGAAAAATCACTTAAAGAGAAAGATTCTGTTGGACAAACACCAACACACCCTCCACACTCAATACATGCAGATGGTGTAAAAGCAGGAATATTATCTACAAACTCAATGGTAGATACGGGGCAAATATCGACACATTTTGTACATTCAGAGAATTTACTGGTAGCTCTAACACAAGAGCTTACATCGAATGCTAAAGCCATCTTTACGCCAATGCCTTAAGCTGTTCACAAACATACTCATAGTCACTTAAGATAAACTCTAATGCCAACTCTGCACCATCATGATAGAGTGCTGTTCTTGACTCTTTTTTCATATTGATTAAAAAGAGTGGAGCCCAATTTAAAAGATGATCTCTTAAAAATCCTTGTTGAACCAACAGTAACTCTTCAACTCCACCTTTATCATCTGCTTCAAAAGCTTTTCTTAACGCATCACAGAGCATATACATAAACTCTAACTCTACACCAATATGGTCAGGACTTATTACTCTTGCTTCATTAAGCTCTACACGAAATGCCAACGCATCATAAAGATTCATCAATGGATTATCTCCACCACTCTCTATCATCTGGTCATCACGGGTATAAAAGGTCTCATATGGAACAAGGTGCATTAAAAATAGATTGGTAAAGTCAACATCCAAATAACGCTCTTTTAAAATAGTGTTAGAGAACTCTTTACGCTTCTCCCAATCTTTATAATTGGGGAAAAGATTCAATATCTCGGCACTCTCTTCAATAGACTTTAAAAATTCACTATCCACTTCAGTCATCATTAATCTTGAAATTAAAGCATAAAGTGCAATACGGTTATCTATCTCTTGTTTTGTTATATTCATTTTATCTCTCTCTTTTTATTGGTCGGCTAAAGCCAACCCTACAATATTCTGTAGAGTTAATAGCGAATAATAACACTTTATCTGTAAATATAACTATAAATGAATATTGTTTGTTAAGAAAGAGTAAGGAGGTGGGTGTTTTTGAATAGATATAAGATACTATTTTTTTAATTATAATAGATAAGAAAATTTTATAAATAAAATTATTAAATTAATGAAAAAAATAATATCTATTCTTTTATAGATATGGTTGCTAAATCCAATTTTTAATGAATTTTATATAGTTTGGTCGGCTAAAGCCAACCCTACGACAAATATTCATGAGTTCTTGCACAGCTTCTAAAGGAGGTGATTCTTCTGAACTCCAAACTAATGTTTAGATATTTAAGAAGCTTTCTCCATGTGTCCCATGGTATTTAGAATATTCAAAGAGGCATTTAAATCAGCATTAAGTCTGAAATCACACTTAACACATTTAAATTTACTTTGACTCCTTCTATTCTCTTTAGATATTGCCCTATTTAATCCTCGCTTTCCACTTGATTTTTTAGGGTTTTCTACTGTTCCTATTACACTTTTGGTCATATTTTTTATCTTTAACTTCTCTATCACGATTGTTTGGTTCTCACTTGTGATTTCATTTGAAAGTTTATGTAAAAAATCTTTTCTTTTGTTCGCTATTTTTGGATGTGCTTTTTGTAGTTTTTTTGGAAAGAGACTTTTGAGTTTTTTTCATTTTTGGTAGCTCTTTTATTAAACTAAAACAAACAAAAAAAAATATTATTAAATTTACGCTTTCATCCACCACCTGAAGGAGGTGGTTTTTCGCTATTTTGTGATAAAAATACCCATATCTAAAATATTACATTCCTGGAATTCTAGGAATTTTTCCAAGTTTAGAGTTTTTACAATACCAACCCCAGCCTTTTTTCATCCAATGACCTACAAATGGCATAGGAATCATCTTTCCACCTTTGTTATCACGGTATACAAATGCAGCTCCATCTCCTGTATCCATTACACATAAAATATTTAAATGCTCTAGATAACTGTTTTTAGAGTTTATTTTCTGAGAACGGTTAAAGATATTATTTGCCACATTTTTTGCCATAACTTCAGCAACATGACCCTGTTTTGCTCTCCAGTCTGGTCCCATTAATGAAGCAGAATCTCCAATAGCAAATACACCATCAAAACCTTCTATCTCATTATACTCATCAGTTACAACAAACCCTGCATCACTTAGTGGTAAATCTGATGCTTCTAATACACCATGTCCTTTACCTGCTGAAATAAACATGGTTAAGTCTGATTCTATCTTTTCACCATCTTCAAAATTGATACCATCTGCATCAAAAGAGGTAATCTTAGAACCAACCTTTTTTGAGATATTGGTCATTTTAAACATCTTATCCATCATTACCAATGCTTTATCACCCATCTTTTGACCTGGTTTTTCCATAGGAGCAAAGAAGATAAGTTCAAACTTATCACGAATACCTTTTCTCTTTAACATGGTGTGAACATTAAATAGAACTTCAAATGCTGGTCCACCACGAACGGCTGAACTATCTTTTGGATTTCCACCAAAGCCCATAGCAATTTTTCCAGAACCTTTTTCAACCAATTTATCTAAACGCTCTTTTAATGCTACAGCCTCTTCTGGTTTACCACAGATAGAGAGTGTATTTTCAATACCTTTAAGTTGAATCTTATCTTGACCCATTGCTACAACAATGTACTCATAATCATCCAATACTTTTCCACTTGCCAAAGTAACTCTTTTGGCTTTTGCCTCTAAGGAAGTAACAGCATCAACAATCACATCAAATCCATGCTTTTTTGATAACTGCTCTAAAGGTACAGAGATTTTCTCTTTTGTTGTCTCTCCTGTAGGAATCCATATCGAAGTTGGATAGATATAAAAATAATCTCTATCACTGACCAATGTTACCTCTAAATCTTTTGATTTACGCAAATAGATAGCAGACTCAACACCTGCAAATCCTCCACCAAGTACCAATACTTTTTTCATTATCTTCTCCTTTTTTTACTTATTTACTGTAGATTGAAGCCATGAAATCATTGCATCATGTGCTTGAGGATTAGGTGCATCAATAAAACTCAATACAAACTTATCTGCCATCTCTGCAATACCAATAGCACGTGGTCTTACTGCCAACATAAGAGGATTAGAGAGTTCTTTTCCAAAACAACAAATAATATTTTTTGCATCTAAAATATCTGAAGAGATAGTTCCTGCATCTAAATTATTTGTATGAGAGTAGTGGTCAAAAGTAGCAATATAAGAAGCAACTGGATGAGTGTCAATTTTTAATTTTAGATGTACTAAAACTTCATCAACACTTTTAAATGTTGTCTCTTCTTTTAAAACTTCTAGTGCATATACAGGGTACTTATCCATTAAGCTTATCTGATTCATCTATTTCCTTTAATTATAACATTACAATTTTTATAACTATACCTTATATTATTTAAAGATAGTTTAATCACTTTTTTATCCTAAAATTCTATATTTTTTTGGCTATAATCTCACAAAAAATAGAATAGAAAGGCTACTTTAATGCAACACCTTGTTGATACCAACGATTTTACAAAAGAGCAACTTGTAACCATAATGAGAGACGCATTTAGTTTTAAAAAGCAGATGCCAAGCCAACTTTTACGAGATAAACTACTAATTACTCTCTTCTTTGAAAGTTCTACAAGAACACGTAGTTCCTTTGAAGTTGCAGCAAAAAGATTGGGAGCTTCTGTGGTTCATCTTGACCCCTCAAAAAGCTCAACTTCTAAAGGAGAGAGCTTAGAAGACACCTTTGCCAATCTCTGTGCAATGGAGCCTGATGGGGTTATTATTCGTCATGAATATAACAATACACCTCAAAAACTGGCAAACAAAGAGTTAACTTCAGTTATTAATGCAGGAGCAGGAAACTATGCCCACCCTACCCAAGCACTGCTTGACTACTTTACCATGTTGGAGTATTTTGAAACAGATGATTTAACGGGTAAAACCATCGCTATTGTGGGTGATATTGTAAGCTCTCGGGTTGCCTCTTCGGGAATTCGTCTCTTTACAAGAATGGGAATGAAAGTGGTACTAGTTGCCCCACAACCATTTATGCCAGAGCAAGATTTACCAAAATATGAGCATCTTGACGAAGTTATTGATTCGGTAGATATTATTATGAGCCTACGCGCACAATTAGAGCGTCATAAAGCTCCTATTTTTGAAGATTATAAAGAGTATGCAAAAGAGTACTGTATCACCAAAGAGCGTATGAAAGATAGAGAAATTTTACTTCTGCATCCAGGTCCAGTAATGAGAAATATTGATATATCTGATGAGATGTTAGAAGACAAACGTTGTAAAGTATTAACCCAAGTAAAAAATGGTGTTTTTGTACGAATGGCTATATTAAAAGCTCTACTTCTTGACGACTAATGGAACAAATCTCTAAACTTGCTTCACAAAGAGAACCTTTTCTCTTTGTTCTATCATATGACTTAAAAGAGAGATTTATTCAACCACTTAAAAGAGTGGATAGTGATATTTTTTTTAAAATAGGAAATCAAAGAAACTACCCAAAAAAACCTATTCAAAAAGGGTATTATCTCTCTAAATCACCTATTGAATTTAAAGCTTACAATCGTTCTTTAAATAAAATTTTAGAAGAGATACGTTCTGGAAACAGCTATTTATTAAATTTAACATTTAAAACGAAAATAGAATCAAACTTGTCACTTAAAGAGATATTTACCTATGCAAGGGCTAAATATAAATTATATTTTAAAAACCAATTTATCTGTTTTTCTCCTGAAAAATTCATAGAGATAGAGGGGAATACCATCTCAACCTATCCAATGAAAGGAACAATTGAAGCCTCTATTCCCAACGCCAAAGAGAAGATACTTGCCAATCAAAAAGAGATGGCAGAACATGTTATGATTGTAG
>Ga0256827_10002594_pt1 | contig 11572 bp, 13 predicted proteins | sample CV84metaG_FD_185977 | JGI IMG/M metagenome (GOLD analysis project Ga0256827, IMG submission 185977) | Hydrothermal vent microbial communities from East Pacific Rise, Pacific Ocean - CV84 | ecosystem: Environmental > Aquatic > Marine > Hydrothermal vents | place: Pacific Ocean: East Pacific Rise... | reverse complement strand
TTCTGATGCTAAGTTTTCTCTCATTAAGTTTGATGCGTTGCTTTGTGTAAAGTGTCGTCTCTGTCATGATGCATGTGAACCAGATGCTATTCATCTGCAACCAGGATTTGAAATAAAAGAGTTTTTTGAATCTACGCAAAGAACTTTAGCAAAGTTTGATATTAAACGTTGTAATGAGTGTGGTAATAACTTTACTTACACAGGTGGGGAACAAGCATGTCCTCGTTGTTTAGAAGAAGAAGATGAGGCAATTTTTTTACATGAAAATGCAAAAAAGATGAAAGTATTATTAGAAAGCAATAAAGAAGGTAAAGATTCATGAAGCCTGAAGAGATAAAGCCTGATACTAGTTTGTGTACTATTCTTGGTTATAATGCACAAACAGGATATATGCGACGTTATTTTAATAAAATAATGAAGTATAATAATAGAAATGCTACGGCAATTGCATTAAATATTACAGATGAGCATTTTGATTTTACTATGAGTAGTGTAGGACAATCAAAAGTAGATAAAATGATGATTGAACAGGAATTTTCTACAAAAGCAATAGAGTATTGTCAGACATTAAATACTTGTGCAAAACGTGAAAATAGTATAGATTTTATTGAAGTAAAAGATGGAATTATTAAGGGGTATTGTTTAGACGATGATGTTAGAGCATTATTTAAAAAAACAGAATTTTTAGATAACCAAATACTTTTTGTAGCCAAAATGATGCTACTTGCAAACCGTTGGTTTGATACAAAAATAGATATAGATGATATACCAATATTGATAGAAATATAGATAACAAGGAAAATATATGCCAGAAAATATGAATATAGACGAGTTAAAAAAAGCATTTGAAACATTTGATAAGCCTCCTGCATTTTGTCCAGATGGACAATGTGAATCAGATGAAGAGGTAGATTTAGAAGATTATCCTTCATATACAGAAGCGTTGTATGCCAAATTGATAGCTCCTGCTGCGAGTGGTATATATCTTTCACGTTGGGATATTAAAGATATTGCATTAGTAGCAGGGGATTCTATGGCAATACATCCTCGTAAACGTATGTTTGAACTGCTGATGAAGTATGCAACATCTAAAGAGAATATGCAACAAGTACTTGATTCTTTGCAGGTGCACATGGAGGATAAAGTACGTATTTATGAAGAGTTTATCGTAAATTATCCTAGCTGTGCAGAAATATTTGAACCAAAAATACAAAAAGCTAGAAAAACCATAAGATTATTTCCTCAAATTATAGAAGAGTATTTTGAATAGTTACTAATTTATATATTTTTTATTTAATCTTAGATTTTTCTTAGACTCTTTTAGCTATTTGATGTATAATATATTAAATAGGAGTCTAAGATGTGGTTAAAACATTCTATACCGTTACTGTTCTGCTTACTTCTTTTTCATACTTCACTTATAGCTGAAGATATAAATATAACTTCTGATACAAATACCACACAAAACACTTTAGAGACTAATCATACTTTTAACACTACATATTGGAAACTTATACATCTATTCAATAAAGATATTAATGCTTCAAAATTAAGTCGTGAAGCACATATCATCTTTTCGCCTTTAGAGAATGGAAAAGCAAGTTTCCATGGTGCATCTGGATGCAATGAAATGTTAGGTAAATATGAGAGTATTGAACATAATTTAACCATAGATAATAAACATATAGCCATGACACGTATGGCATGTCCTGATATGAAAATAGAGATGCAATTTTTAGAAGTTCTTGGAAAAACAATAGTGTGGGAAATAGTAGATAACCATTTAGAACTATTAGACAGTAATAACAGTGTATTGGCACGTTTCAAAGCAAGTAATAAATAGCTTGAATGCAATTAACCTTTTTTGGAGTATAATATTTATATCTAAATATGTAAGGTAAATAATGTCTGAAATAACCAAAGAAAAAGTATTGACATACCACAAACAAGGAAAGATAGGGATAGACCTAACTAAGTCTTGTGATTCACAATATGAGCTCTCACTCGCATACACACCAGGTGTTGCCATTCCTTGTCTTGAAATAGCAAAAGATGAAAACTTAGCTTTTGAATATACCAATAAGGCTAACTTAGTAGCCGTTATATCGGATGGTACAGCAGTACTTGGACTTGGTGACATTGGTCCTTTGGCATCAAAACCTGTGATGGAAGGTAAGTCGGTACTCTTTAAGAAGTTTGCAAATGTTGATGCTTTTGATATAGAACTGGACGTGCATACAGTTGAAGAGATTGTTGCTACGTGTAAGGCAATAGCTCCAACATTTGGTGGGATTAACCTTGAAGATATATCAGCTCCAAGATGTTTTGAAATAGAACGTATTTTAAAAGAGGAGCTGGACATTCCTGTATTTCATGATGATCAGCATGGAACAGCTATTATTACTACCGCTGGACTTATGAATGTTTTAGAACTTACAGGTAAAAAAGTAGAAGAGATTAAAATTGTGGTGAATGGTGCAGGTGCTGCAGGTATCTCTTGTGCAAAAATGTATAGAGAACTAGGTGTTAAACATATTGTAATGTGTGACTCTAAAGGGGTAATCTCTACATCAAGAACAGATTTAAATAGTTATAAAGAAGCATTTGCAATAGAGACTGAAGAGAAAACACTTGCAGATGCTATAGTGGGTGCAGATATGTTTTTAGGGCTCTCAGTTGCTGGAGCACTTAGTAAAGAGATGGTAGCCAAGATGGCACCAGAACCTGTCATCTTTGCACTGGCTAACCCTACACCAGAGATACTCCCAGAAGAGATAAAAGAAGTACGTTCCGATGCTATCATTGCAACAGGACGTTCAGACTATCCTAATCAGACCAATAATGTATTAGGTTTTCCATTTATCTTTAGAGGAGCGTTAGATGTACGTGCTAGAAAGATAACAGAAGGTATGAAAATGGCAGCTGCCCACGCACTTGCCGCTTTGGCTAAGGAGCCTGTACCTTACTATGTAAAAGCAGCATATCATAATGACAATATCGAGTATGGGAAAGAGCATATTATCCCACTTCCATTTAACAAAGAAGCACTCATTTGGGTGGCATCTGCTGTAGCACGTACTGCGGTAGAAGAGGGTGTAGCAAGAGTAGATAGTTATGATGATGAAGTATATAAAGAACATTTAAGATGTATTATTTATGGATGCCCTGAGGATGAGTAGTTAAGAATGAATTTAAAATCCTATCTCAATCTCTATCAACTCTTAGAAGTTGATACTAGTACCAAAGAAGAGAGGCGTCATTTTGGTCTTTTAGATGAGTCATTTAAAAATAGACCTATAGAACAGCTTTTGAAATGGGTTGAAATGCATTATAGTAAGTTGAAAAAGCCACTATTGAGTGAAACTTTTTCATCTTATCTTTATGGTATTACTTTAGGGGTTGTGCTTATAGCATTTTTTATAGGTATTTTTTCTGGTATAGCACTTTTAAACTATAATGGTCACTCACCTGTCAATGTGGTGTATTTTATTGCTATGGTAGTCTTTTTGCCACTGGTCACAATGACACTTACACTTTTTTCTATGCTTAAAGCACATAAAACACAGAGTGTACTTGTACATTTGGCTCCTGCTTATTGGTTGGAAAAGATACTCTCATTGCTTCCTTCTAAAGTAGCTAAAAATGTAGATGATATTAAAATAAATCCTCTTTTGGCTAATTGGATAGTCATTAAGCGTTCGCAGTTTGTGGCACTTTTTTTCTCTTTGGGTTTACTCTTGTCACTTTTAGCCATAGTAGCTACTAAAGATATTGCTTTTGCATGGAGTACAACATTAGATGTTACGCCAGAGGCTTTTTATCGTTTTTTAGAGACTTTGGCTATGCCTTGGAAAACATGGTTACCTTCAGCTGTGCCTTCATTAGAGCTTATAGAACAGAGCCAGTATTTTAGACTAGGAGATAGGCTGAGTGAAGAGATGGTAGCACATGCTTCTAAGCTTGGTGAATGGTGGAAATTTTTAGCAATGTCAACACTATTTTATGCGATTTTTTTACGTTTTATGATGTATATACTTTCACTTCTTGGGCTTCGCAGTGCACTTAAAAAATCTTTTTTAAGTCTAGACGGTGTGCGTAGCCTACTTTCAGATATGAATGAACCTATTATTTCATCACATGCTATACGAAATAGTGATGATAACGGACTTTCCACTCAAGGTAATCTGCAAATTATAGAAAAGCTAGATACCTCTTATGATGTTGTACAAGGTTGGGCTATGTCAAAAGAAGGACTGAGGGTACTTAATGATAGTATGAAAGTTATTACACCCATGATTGTAGATGTTGGTGGTACAAATACGCTGCGTGAAGATACAGAAATTATTCATAAAAGTAAGGGAGAGGTACTACTCTATGTGAAAGCATGGGAACCACCTACTATGGATTTTATGGATTATTTGGATGAACTTATGTTAGTGATAGACAAGGTAATAGTTGTACCTGTAGGTACAGTAGAAGAGGGTTATATTGCTAGTGATAGATTTATTAATATTTGGGTAAAAAAGCTCTCTACGTTGGAGAGTAAAAAACTATGGTTAAAGAGGTAGAAGAAAAGATGCATCCAAAATTTGCAGTAGTAGGACACCCAAATAAAGGAAAAAGTTCCATTGTCTCTGCTTTAGCACTAGATGATACTGTGCATATTTCAGATGTTCCAGGTACCACAACGAAACAGAGGTCTTTTCCTCTTAAAGTAGATGGAAAAATACTTTATGAGTTGCTGGACACCCCTGGGTTTCAACGTGCTAGACGTCTGCTTGCATGGCTTGAAAAACATGATGTACCTGCTGACAAACGATACGAGGTGGTAGAGGCATTTATCAACGAATATAGAGATGACCCAAAGTTTAATGATGAGATAGAACTACTCACTCCTATTATGGAGGGTGCAGGTATTATTTATGTGGTAGATGGTTCTAAGCCCTATGGTGAAGAGTATGAAGCTGAAATGGAGATACTTCGCTGGACAGGGCAACCTTCTATGGCACTCATAAATCATATAGATGAAAGTGATTACTCACAAGAGTGGAAGAGAGCTTTAGGACAGTATTTTAAAATGGTACGTACTTTTAACCCTATGGAGACAGATAAAGCTCAGCATATTAGTATTCTAGAGAGTATGGCTCAGCTAAAAGAGGAGTGGATAGCTCCTGTAAAACAATCTATCAAACTCTTTGAGCGTTATCAAGAGCAGATGCTAGAGAGAAGTGCAAGTAGTATAACCAAACTACTCGCTGAATCACTCTCTTTGGTTGAGAGGCTTTCGTTTGACAGTGAAGAGGTAGATGACTCAGATAAACAAAAAGTAGAAGAAAACTACAAAGAAGAATTACGTCATTTAGAAATAAAGACCCAAAAGCAGATAGAGAAGATATGGAACCATGACCATTTACAAAAAGAACAGACACTGCTTACTTTTGATGGTCTAGACCTTTTTTCTGAAGAGGCTGCTTCTGTTTTTGGGCTGACACGTAAAGAGCTCATCATCACAGGAGCTACATCAGGTGCTGTGACAGGAGCAGGGATAGACTTACTCTTTGCTGGGCATACTTTATTACTTGGTGGTGCCATAGGGGCACTTGTAGGTGGTACTGGTGCTTACTTTGGTTTTAAAGAACTCTCAGAGGTAAAAGTACTAGGACAAAAGTTAGGTAAACGTTACTTACAAATAGGCCCTATGGAAAACAGAAACTTTCCCTATATACTATTAGGACGTGCCATCTTCCATGCTTACCACATAGCCACACGTTCACATGCTTTACGTGATGTAGAAAAACTCTCTATGAATAGTTCATTTAAAGAGAAATGGTTAGATGAAGATTTACGTAAATCTTTAGAGAAGTATCATAAGATATTTAGATCGGGTGATGTGGTAGAAGCAGAGATTTTAAAAGAGTATGAAGTGTTGGTTAAGGGTGTTTTAGAGAGGTTGATAGTCTAATCAACCTCTCAATAGTTATTATTTTTTCACAATACCTGTAGCTGAAATAATGCTGTAAAACAGTACACCGACTGCCATCATTGTAAAAATAGTTACTTGACCTAATATGCTTTTCATGGTATCTCCTTTGTAGTTATGTTATGTGAATCACAGGAGAAGTATAGAGGAAGAGTATTACTTTAGTATTAACTTTAAGTTATGTATATTATAAGTTGAACTAGATAAATATATAATCTAAACATCCCCCTTAATCTCATTTCGTTATAATCATATGATGAAAACAAATATTGCTGAAATTTTAAATCAGCACAATACCGTACAGTTTGCCTATCTCTTTGGCTCTTATACAGAGGGTACGCAAAATGATAGTAGTGATATAGACATTGCAGTGTATATGGATGATATTTCTTTAGATGCTAGACTTACTCTGCCTTATGCATTAGAAAAAGTACTTAAAAAAGAGATTGACTTGGTAGTACTTAATGAAGTAAAGAATATGTATCTATTAGAAGCTATACTTGCTAAAGGGTTAGTACTCAAAGAGCATGAAGATAGAGCATTTTTTGAAGTGAAAAAAAACCATGAAATTATAGATTTTAAAAACTTTAGGCGATATATAGATGCAGCATAAAATAGAAGTACAATTTTTGACTAAAAATTTAAAATAATGTATAATGACTAAAATCAATAAGGAGTATAGCTATGACAACACTATTAGAAACAGCATTTGAAAAAGCTTCTGAACTCTCTGATATAGAACAAAACAGATTTGCTAAACTTTTTATAGAAGAGATACAGTCTGAAAAAAAATGGGATAACCTCTTTTCGGAGTCAGAAGATATGTTAGCAGATATGGCAGACATGGCTTTGGAAGAGTATAAAAATAATGAAACGATACCATTAACCCAAGAACAACTTTGACTTCTCATACCAATAAAAGCTTTTGGAAGCTCTACCGAAAGTTACCTCAAAATATTAGAGAACTAGCTCGTAAGCAATATAAGATTTTCATAAATGACTCGTACCATGCAAGTTTACATTTTAAATGTGTACATTCTAGTAAACCTATTTATTCAGCAAGAATTACGAAAGACTATAGAGTAGTTGGTGTATTAAGTGATAGTGTAATTATATGGTTTTGGATAGGTAATCATACAGAATATGATAAGTTATTGAAGAAGAGGTAAGAAGCCTAAACTAACTTCCCAATCCCCATTAAAATAACTACAGATAAAAGACCACCTGCAATTCCAGCGAGTACATCATCAAGCATCACACCCATACCACCTTTAACCTCTCTGTCTATCCAACCAATAGTAGAAGGCTTCCAGATGTCAAAAAGTCTAAATGCTGCGAAGCTGAAGATGATAGCGAGTAGTTGAGCATAAGGGTAGTGCATGGTGAGTGCTGTGGAGTGCGCTATCATGAGGCTTAGCCACATACCTGCTGCTTCATCTATGACGATGTGTTGTTGGTCATGTGTACCTGTGGCATTTTCGTATTTGTTTATCTCAAAGATACCTATGATGGTAATGGCAAGTGTTACCATAAAGAGTGTTTCCATACCTAAGTAGTAAAGTATAGCCAGTCCTACAGGAAGAGAGGCTAGAGTACCTACCGTACCTGGTGCTTTAGAACTAAGTCCTGCTCCACCAAAGGTTAAAAATAATTTTTGAAGTGTCATGTGTCTATCCTTTAGTTTTTACTATGTAAGTGATGAGGTTTGGTAAAGTTCTATGAGTTTGAGATAGAACTGTTCTTCACTTTGTTGTTCTAGAAGTCCTGAACCTGGCATGAGAGAGTAGTGCATCTCTTGCAGGCTTTGAAAACGGTCAGGGAAAAGGGCTGCTAAAATGTTAGCAGAGACCTCTTTCCGTACTAAGATAGAAGGAGGAATAACCCCTGATTGTATGAGTTTCATAATAGACTCAGAGTGGTAGTGTACATGGTGATGCTGACCGTGAGGACAGGTGGTAGTACTTACGAGTGTCTTACATGTATCACAGTAGACATACTCATCAACTGTTTTAATGTCGATGTCTATCTCTTTACAATGATCAAAAACGGAGTTGAGACGGTTTTTATCATAGTAGAGTCCAAGTCCACCATGATTTTTACCTACTACGAGTTGATTACAGCCGTAATTTTTTGCTAAAAGTGCATCTAAGATGAGCTCATTGAATCCTGCAAAGATATAAGAGTTTTCAAAAGGGATAATGAGTACTTTATTTCTAGGTAGAAAGTTCTCTATAAATGTACTCAGTGCATTGTAACGAATGTCATAACGTAAGCCTTCATTGGTAAAAGGTTTACGTAAAAAAATAATGAGTAGATCAGAATCTGATATGGCTTGACGTATCATACGCTCATGTGCACGGTTAAAAGGATTCGCTGCAAGCATCATCGAAGAGACGAACTTCGCACCTGTTTTATTTATCATTTTTTGTATGCGGTTGATGTTATCTGAAATAAGTGGATACTCTACAGTATACTCTCCACTTACAGCTATTTTACCAAGTCTTGCGATAGTATTTTTTACACCAGGGTGTGTTTGATCTGCTGTTCCATAGATGTTGTTAAGTCTCTGTTTAGGGTCTATAGAAAAAGTTTCATCAACGATAAGCTCACCTACCTTTTTACCTTCACATATTAAATCTACAGTCACACCTTTGGTTAAAGTAAGGAGTGTTTGATGATTTTTATCGCCAATAGGTGCTAAGATAAATGAAAAAGGGAAAGGTACACCTTTATATATTTGTGTAGTGTCTACTTCGTGGGCTTCTTCTTTGTTCATAAGCCTATCTACTGGTGAGATAAGCCCAGCTTTAACTAAGGCTAGAGTAGAGAGTGCTTCTGTGTCGATATAAAGAGATTTATGGTTTGACATATGCTTATTCCTTTGCCTTAATAATTATTTTTTCTTAAAGAGTCCGTATTTTTTACGTTTTTCCCATAAACTTTTACGTGAAATTCCTAACTTCTTAGAGAGCTCTGTATCTGGAAATTTATACTGAAAACTATTCACAATGAATTTTACGTAATCATCTATTGTCAAAATTTCATTTTGGTCATAGAGTTTAGAGTCAGTATTAAGTGTAATGGTTTCAAAGGCACACTCCAAATTGGCTGTACTACAAAGAATGAAATTATAGTTAGTTAATATCTCTAAAAGAGCCTCTTTTTCTGTTTTCTTGAGTGTATGTATCTCTGTAATATAAAGTAAACTACTTGGGCTACTTTTTTGGATTTTTTCTTTCCAGTTTTTATCACCTAGTGGTATAAAAGTAAGTAAGATGTTATTTGATTCTGCATGTTCAAAAACAATTTTATCTACTAATCTTTGGTAGTTTGTCTCAATAACAAGAGGTGTAGATATTTTTGAAATATCAAAGTTACTTTCAATATCACATAATAAGTTATCCATATATTCTTGATAGAGGATAGTTTGTTTTTTTAAAGTCTGGTACTCTTTATAGTGCTCAATTTTACGCATAAGATCTTCAAGCATAAAGGGTTTAACAATGTAGTCTTTAGCACCAAGTTTAAGTGGTTCACCTACGGTGTCATTATTGATATAGTTCACCATCAAGATGATAATCTTATCTTTAAATGCACTAATAAGTGGTGAGGTATTTTGTCCTGGTAGATTAGTTGAGAGTAGGTAGACATCTCCATGACTTAACATGGCTTCCTTTACAGAACTGTATGTTTCTGTGGCATACCCATGTTCATGAAGTTTTGAGGCAATACTTTGTGCCAAATAGAGTTCATTTTCTACAATGATAATTTTCATAATTTTTTCCAGTCTAAATAAGTTAAATTTGCTACAGCGTGAACAGTCACACCTTCTTTACGCCCCACAAAGCCAAGTTTTTCAGCTGTGGTTGCTTTAATGTTGACAAAATTTTGTCGTATCCCTAGCAGTGATGCTAAAGTCTGTTTCATTTTATTTTTGTACGGGAGAAGCTTAGGCGCTTCTGCCATGATAGTCAAGTCAATGTTACCTAGGGTAAAACCATAAGCGTTGATACGTTTTACAGTGTCACTTAGGAGCATTTTAGAATCAGCTCCTGCATACGTATCTTCTGTGTCTGGGTAAAGTTCACCTATATCACCCATACCAGCAGCACCCAAGAGTGCATCTATAAGTGCATGGATAGCAACATCCCCATCACTATGGGCTTTAAAGCCATAGTCTACATCTATGGCTACACCACATAAGAACATCTGTTTACCTGTCTCAAAAGGATGGATGTCTATACCAAAACCAGTAAGTGTTCTGTTACTTGGTGCTTGAAGACACGTTACTTTTTGTAAGTCTTCAATAGTAGTAAGTTTATGTGCTTTGGTTGACCCTTCAACGAAGTGTACTTTCTCACCCAAAGAAGCAATAGCAGATGAATCATCAGTGAAGAGTGTTTCAGTTTGTAATGCCTGTCTAAGAAGTTTTGTATTTGAGAGTTGTGGGGTTTGTATAATTTTCACTTTTTCTCTATCTATAGGTTGGTTATCTAAGTAGAGTGTATCTGTTACAGAAAGTACTGGCACGATACATGATGCTTCTTCTTTTGCATCTAATATACGCTGTATCATATCACTAGGTACACAGCACCTAGCAATGTCTGAGACGAGTACATACTCTGAGTTTACATGGGCTAGGGCATTGGTGAGTGAAGCTTGTCTACTGTTACCACCTTGCACATAATGGTACGAGGCAAAGTTTTTCATAGCAGTAATCTCTTCAAGTGTAGAGACGATGATGATATCATCAAAGTCAGTAGATGCTTCAAAGTGTTCAGCTACATGTAACCATAATGGCGTTTCTGCTGTATATAGCCATTGCTTCTTAACATTGTTACCAAATCGTGTTGAACTTCCAGCACCTAGAAGTATGAGTGTTGTATTAGACAAATTATCCCTTATTATAATGTATCTCTATATGTAACTATTAGTAACGAATTATAGCGAGCAATACTTTATCAATACTTTAAATGAGATAATTTGACTCTTATTCCTAAAAAGAGCCTTTTTTCAACATTATTTAAGATTTGCTTGGTATAAATCAGTATATAAAATTTATTAGGAGTCATAAAGATGACACAAGAAAATGTATTAGAAGCATTAAAAAATGTTACTTATCCAGGCTTTACGAAAGATATCGTAACGTTTGGTTTCATAAAAGATGTACTTATCAATGGTACAACTGTTGGGTTGACTATAGATATTACATCATCAGCTGATGAAGTGAAAGCACAACTTAGAGAAGAAGCTACAATAGAGCTTAAGAAACTTGGATTTGAACAAGTTCAAATCAATGTAACAGCACCTCAAGCTCCAAAACAAATGTCTAACTCTGTAAGTGGTAAAAATATCGCTCCTCATGTAAAGAACTTCGTTATGGTAAGTTCTGGTAAAGGTGGGGTTGGTAAATCAACAACTTCAGTAAACATTGCTATTGCTATGGCGATGCAAGGTAAAAAAGTAGGACTACTTGATGCTGATATCTATGGACCAAATATCCCTCGAATGATGGGTGTACAAGATCAAAAACCAGAAATTCAAGGGAATAAAGTACAGCCTTTAAAAGCTTATGGTGTTGAAATTATGTCT
>Ga0256827_10002593_pt1 | contig 11574 bp, 7 predicted proteins | sample CV84metaG_FD_185977 | JGI IMG/M metagenome (GOLD analysis project Ga0256827, IMG submission 185977) | Hydrothermal vent microbial communities from East Pacific Rise, Pacific Ocean - CV84 | ecosystem: Environmental > Aquatic > Marine > Hydrothermal vents | place: Pacific Ocean: East Pacific Rise... | reverse complement strand
TAGACTTTACTAAACCTTAGGCTAGAAAGATCATCTAATATTTTTATATTTTCTATTTTTTTATCACTACTATTTGTTACTTTTACTTTATAGATTATATTTCTGCCATTATCATATTCACTTGTAGGAGAAGTTTTATCTAGAGTTATTGCTGCAGCTTGATCTAGTTCTTTTATAGTTACGGAATCTGTCCCTAAAGTTGTAGCACCGTCATTAATCTTTGATATATTTGCAATATCTCCACTAGCACCACTATCTAATTTTACCTCCAATTTATATTCAACATAACTGTTTGCTCCTATCGTTACATTAGAAGCATTAAAAACCTTATTATTAAAACTATATGTATTACTAGTACTTCCAGGACCTTCATCAACAGTCACTGATTTTTCTGTAAGAGGTAACCCACTCATATCATCAGTTACAGTTAAACCACTTTTAGCTACAGAATCAGTATTTTCAACTCTAATCGTATAAGCAAAACTCTCCCCTGGTATATATTCTGTTATACTTGCTTTTTTATTTATAGTTATTGCTCCTAAAGCATAAATTGTTGTTATTAAAAACATAACAATCCCAAATAATTTTCTTTTCATCTCTACTCTCCTCCTACTATATATCTAATAAATATACAGTATTATATATACTACATTTTATTTGAAAACCCTTGATATTAATTTTTTTTAATCCTATTTCTTCAAATTTATAGACTTTTTAACAAAAAATACTAAAAGAATAAGCCATTTTTAATAAAAAACACTCTAAATGTTATAATTCGTATAAAATTATTTGATTTCGTATTTTGATTTTGTAAAATTATGTGCTATATTTATTACTAACATACCCAATATAGTTCGGTATGTTTATTGCAACAAAGACAAATTATTATTAAAGGGGGAAAAAATGGGAAAGTTTATACTTAAGCGTTTAGGTCAAATGTTATTCACACTGTATATAGTTATTACAGCTACATTTTTCTTGATGCACGCAATACCTGGTGGACCTTTTACGAGAGAAAAGCCATTACCACCTGCAGTAATTGCAGCCTTAGAAGCAAAATTTAACATGAATGCACCGCTTCATGTGCAATACATGGATTATATGAGAGGTGTCTTTAGTTTTGACTTCGGACCTTCTTTCCAAAAAGTAGGAGTAGATGTAATCGACTTAGTTAAAGCTGGATTACCAATTTCAGCAAAAGTTGGAGGAACTGCTGTATTAGTTGTACTTATAATAGGTATTCCACTAGGAATCATCTCAGCATTAAAGCAAAACAAATGGGAAGATTATGTAGTAACTATCATCGCAACTTTAGGAGTAACTATACCAAGTTTCGTAATTGCAACTATGATCATCTATATTTTCAGTGGAAAATTAGGATGGTTACCATCATATGGATTAACTAGTTGGAAACATTATATAGGGCCAGTCATAGCCCTCAGTGGATTCTCATTAGCCTTTGTAGCTAAACTAACAAGATCATCGATGTTAGAAGTACTACAACAAGACTATATCAGAACTGCTAGAGCAAAGGGATTATCTGAATTTGTAGTAATTGGAAAACATGCACTTAAAAATGGATTATTACCTGTAGTAACTTATGTAGGACCAATGGTAGCAGGTATCCTTACAGGTTCATTTGTAATTGAAAAAATATTTGCAATACCTGGAATGGGAAAATACTTCGTAGAAAGTGTTGGAAATAGAGATTACACAGTTATCATGGGTGTAACTATCTTTTATGCAGGATTCTATATTATAATGGTATTTTTAGTAGATATCATCTATGTATTAATCGATCCAAGAATTAAATTACATGATTAAGGGGGCAAATAGAAATGGATAAAAGATGGGAAAAGGCATCTGAAGAGGTCAAGGGTGAAAAGAAATCCAGACCTAGTCTTACATATTGGCAAGATGCTTGGAGAAGACTAAAACAAAACAAACTATCTATGATTGGATTAGTAGTAATAATATTATTATTTATAACTGCAATCTTCGGTCCTATGTTTTCTAAATTTAGTTATGAAGATCAAGACTTAAAGTTTGGAAATATAGCACCTAGATTTGATATCTATGAAGTAGATAAAGATAACTATATTTATATTCATCCAGAATACAAGGTATTTACTGTAACTGATGATGGAAAATTATTAGATACATTAAAAATAAAGAAAAACGATATTATGAAATTACAAAAAGTATACGAATTAGATGGTCAAGAAGTTATATTAGATTATAGCAACGCTAAATTAGCTAAAAAAGACCATAGTCTAAATAAATTTAAGGTATTAATAAATGGTGAGGAAGCTCCTGTTTATAAGAGAGTTTTTAATAAAACATATAAACTTGGAACTGATACCCATGGAAGAGACCTACTTATTAGAATTATTTATGGAGCTAGAATTTCATTAACAGTTGCTGTAGTTGCAACTTTAGTAAACTTCTTCATAGGAATATTCTATGGTGGTATCTCTGGATATCTAGGTGGAAAAGTAGATGCAATCATGATGAGAATTATGGATATTATCAGTACTATACCTTTATTATTATATGTAATCTTATTAATGGTTATTATATCTCCAGGATTAAAAACTATAATTCTAGCCATGGGACTTACATTTTGGGTACGGATGGCAAGAATAGTAAGGGGACAAACACTTAGTATTAAACAACAAGAATATGTTATGGCTGCTAAAGTTGTAGGAGCTAAAAACTTTAGAATATTAAGTAGACATATCATACCAAATGCAATGGGACCTATCATCGTATCACTTACAATGATGATACCAAATGCAATATTTACAGAATCATTTTTAAGTTTTATTGGATTAGGAGTAAGTGCTCCTCAAGCATCATGGGGTACATTAGCCAGTGACGCATTAGCAGGTATCAGAACTTATCCATACCAACTTTTATTCCCATCAATCGCAATCAGTGTTACAATGCTAGCATTTAACTTTTTAGGTGATGGATTAAGAGATGCATTAGATCCAAGATTAAGAAAATAATAGGGGGAAACAATGGAAAAACTGTTAGAATTAAAAGACGTAAAAACTTCATTTTTTACCCACCTAGGGGAAGTACAGGCAGTAAGAGGTGTAAGTTATAGTTTAAATAAAGGGGAAGCTTTAGGAATCGTAGGAGAATCTGGAAGTGGAAAGAGTATTACTTCTATGTCAATTATGGGATTACTGCAATACCCAGGTAAAGTAAAAAATGGTGAAATCATATTTAAAGGGCAAGACCTTTTAAAGAAAAATAAAAAAGAGATGATGAGTGTTCGTGGAAATGAAATTGCAATGATATTCCAAGATCCAATGACTTCATTAAATCCAGTATATACAGTTGGAAACCAAATAATGGAAGCCATCTTAAAACATCAAAATGTAAGTAAAAAAGAAGCATTAGAAAAAGCTGTTGCTATGTTAAAATTAGTTGGAATTCCTGCACCTGAAAAAAGAGTACATGCATATCCTCATGAATTTTCAGGTGGAATGAGACAAAGGGTTATGATCGCAATTGCATTATCATGTGAACCAGATTTACTAATTGCAGATGAGCCTACTACAGCACTAGACGTTACTATTCAAGCTCAAATCTTAGACCTTATGAAAGAATTAAGACAAAAAATGAATACATCAATTGTACTTATCACTCATGATCTAGGTGTAGTTGCTGATGTTTGTTCTAGAGTACTTGTTATGTATGGTGGATTAATTATGGAAGAGGGAAAAGTAGAAGATATCTTCTACAACCCACAACATCCATATACAGTAGGATTATTAAAATCAATTCCAAAGATAGAAAATAAAGAAAGATTAATACCAATTGATGGAACACCACCTGATTTATTACACCCTCCAAAGGGATGTCCATTTGCAGCTAGATGTGAACATGCTATGAATATCTGTATGGAAGAAAGACCTGAATTCTTTGAATGTGGAGAAGGGCATAAATCAATGTGTTGGTTACTTCATCCCGATTCCCCTAAAGTGGAATTAAAAGGAGGGGTTAGATAGATGGCAAAAGAAACAGTTAAAGAAGAAGTTTTAATAGAGGTAAAAAATCTAAAGAAATATTTTTCTAAAAATGTAGGTTTTATTAAAAAAAATATGAAGCATTTAAAAGCTGTAGATGATATTAGCTTTTATATAAAAAAAGGTGAAACTTTTGGATTAGTAGGAGAATCTGGTTGTGGTAAATCTACAACTGGAAGAACTATTATCAGACTTTATGATGTAACTGGTGGAGATATTATCTATGATGGTAAAAATATCAGTCACTTAAATGAAAAGGAATTAGAGCCTTATAGAAGAAAGATCCAAATGATCTTCCAAGATCCCTATGCATCTCTTAATACGAGAATGACTGTAGGAGATATCATAGGAGAACCTCTTGATATCCATAAGTTAGCAAAGGGTGAAGCAAGACAAAAGAGAATCTTTGACCTACTACATACTGTAGGTCTTAGTAAAGAACATGCTAGTAGATATCCTCATGAATTTTCAGGTGGACAAAGACAAAGAATAGGTATAGCTCGTGCATTAGCAGTTGAACCTGAATTTATTATCTGTGATGAACCTATCTCAGCGTTAGATGTATCTATCCAAGCACAAGTTGTAAATATGTTAGATGATTTACAAAAAGAATTAGGATTAACTTATTTATTTATAGCTCATGATCTATCTATGGTTAAACATATTTCCGATAGAATTGGAGTTTTATATCTAGGTAAAATGATGGAGATTGCCGAATCAGATGCACTATACGATCAACCACTTCATCCATATACTAGAGCATTATTATCATCTATTCCTATCCCTGACCCAGAATTAAATGCTGAGGTTGATAGAGAAATCTTAGAAGGGGATGTTCCAAGTCCACTTAACCCACCTAGTGGTTGTAGATTTAGAACTAGATGTAAATATGCAGAGGGAATATGTGCTGAAAAAGAGCCTAAATTAGAAGAAATTGTTAAAGGCAGATTTGTAGCATGTCATTTTTCAAAAGAATTCTTAGAAGGAAAAAAGTAACCTTGTCAGTATAACTCTTCTAATGGATAATTATTGATTGATAGTTATCTATTAGAAGTTGATACTAATATACATTTATTTTAACAGGAGGAAATTCATGAAAAAAATTTTTTACGTAGTTACACTTCTAATGGCAGTATTATTAACTGCTTGTGGAGGGGGAAATGAGGAAAAAACAGCAACAAATGATTCAGCATCTGTAGAAAAAACAGTTGAGCAAACATTAACATTTAACCTTGGAGCAGATCCAAAATCTGTTGATCCACAACTTAACTCTGCAACAGATGGTGGTATTGTTATCAATAATACTTTTGAAGGATTAATGAGAACTGATGTTAGTGGTAAAGCACAACCTGCAGGAGCAGAATCTGTAGATGTGTCAGATGATAAATTAACTTATACTTTCCACTTAAGAAAAGACGCTAAATGGTCGGATGGAAAGCCTGTAACAGCTAATGATTATAAATATGCTTGGCTTAGAGCATTAGATCCAGCAGTTGCTTCTGAATATTCATTCCAACTTTACTATATCAAAGGTGGACAAGAGTACTTCGAAGGTAAAGGTAAAAAAGAAGATGTAGGACTAAAAGTTGTTGACGATTATACTTTCGAAGTAACTTTAAAAGCTCCTGTAGCATACTTCATGGATTTAGTAACTTTCTATACATTTATGCCAGTTAGACAAGATATGGTAGAGCAAAAACCTGAAGGTTGGGCTAAAGATCCTAAATTAGCTGTATCAAATGGTCCATTCAAAATTTCTGAGTATAAAATGAATGACAAAATAGTTTTAGTTAAAAACGAAAACTATAGAGAGGCTGCTAATGTTAAATTAGATAAAATTATTATGGAAATGATCGTAGATAGTAGTACTGCTATTACAGCATATGATAGTAATGAAATTGATGTATTAATCACTATCCCAACTCCTGAAATTCCAAAAAGACAAGTAGAAGATCCTACATTTAGTGTTCAACCTTACTTAGGAACTTACTACTATATCTTTAACGTAAACAAAGCTCCTACAAATGATATCAATGTAAGAAAAGCTCTTACTTTAGCTATCGACAGAGAGCAAATCGTAAATGATGTTACTAAAGCAGGTCAACAACCAGCTACTGGATTTGTACCTACTGGATTAGTAGATTCACAAGGAAATGACTTTAGAGCAACAGCAGGAGATTATGGAATTTCTACTACTGCTGATGTAGAAGCTGCAAAAGCTGCGTTAAATAAATATTTAAAAGCTCAAGGATATAAAGATGTTAGCGAAATGCCTGCTGTTGAATTAATCTACAATACTAGTGAAGGGCATAAAGCTGTAGCTGAAGCAATTCAAGAAATGTGGAAAAAGAACTTAGGAGTAAAAGTTAACTTAGTAAACCAAGAGTGGGCTGTATTCCAAGATACTAGACATGTTGGAAACTTTGAAGTTGCAAGAGGAGGATGGATTGGTGACTATAACGACCCAATGACATTCTTAGATCTATGGACTTCATACTCTGGAAACAATGATGCACAATGGAGTTATAAGAAAGGTGACTTCCCTGAAAACAAAGAATTTGATAGATTAATTGAGAATTCTAAAGTTGCTCAAGGTGAAGCTAGAGATAAAGACTTATATACTGCTGAAAAGATTCTTATGGATAACTTAGTTATTTCTCCTATCTATTACTATACTGCACCTGTTATGGTTAAAGATAAAGTAAAAGGTTGGGAAAGAGATATCTTAGGTACTTGGTATTTAGGAAATACTGAAATAGTAGCTGAATAGATTTCTTCTATTTTAAATAGAAAAGCCTCCTAAAAGTATAAATACTTTTAGGAGGCTTTTCATTATAATATTCCTATTAACTTTAATAATGCTTTTGGATCTGGTTGTCTTTTATGAATATTCACAAAACTTTCTTTCATATTTTTCGATCCACCTAATGATAGTAAGTTATCGAAGAAATTATTTGCCAATTCCTTATTAATCTTACCACCTTTTGTCATCTCTAAATAACTATCTGCTGATAAAACTTCTGCCCATTTATATGAATAATATCCTGCACTATATCCTCCTGCGAAGATATGGCTAAATGAACATTGAAATTTATTATAATCAGGAGTTTTTACTACTGCTACTTTTTCTCTTACAGAGTTTAAAATTTCTTGAACTTCTTCTTTTGTATGAGGAGCATCATAGATCGACATATCAAATAATCCAAATTCAATTTGTCTATTATTTCCCATTCCTTCTCCAAATTTTTCCGACTCTAACATTCTATCTATTAATTCATCAGAGATTACTTCACCAGTTTTATAGTGTTTAGCAAAAGTCTTAATCACTTCTTTATTATTAGCAAATTCTTGTAACCACTGTGATGGATATTCTACAACATCCCACTCTGTTCCATTGAATCCTGAAGCAGAAATTTCTTTTACTCTAGAAGTAATATGATGTAAAGCATGTCCCATCTCATGAAATAAAGTTACAACATCAGAATGATCTAATAATGATGGTACTCCTTCTTTACTTTGAGGGAAGTTACATGCTACAGTCCCTACTGCCGGTAACATCTTTCCATTTACCTCATGACTAATTTCCCAATAATTAGCCCATGCTCCCCCTCTTTTTTGCTCTCCAGTTTCTAAATCCATGATTAAGTTTCCTAAAAGTTCACCATTTCTAGACAATTCAAAAACAGTAGTTTTGTCATTCCAGATTGTTACACCTTCTAATAATTTCACTTTTAATCCAAATATATTTTCTAGAAATTCAAACATTCCAGCTACAACTTTGTTTTTTTCAAAGTAAGGTTTCACTTCAGAAGGATCAAAGTTAAATTTCTTCTCTTTCAATCTTCTAGACACATACGCTTGATCAAAGACATTAAAAGTTGCTAATCCTAATTCTTCTTTTGCAAATATTGCTAATTCTTCTACTTCTTTTTTTGCAGTTGGAAGTGCTTCTACACCTAATTCAGTCAAGAAATCGATTACTTCCTTTGAATTATTTGCAGTTTTTGAAGCTACTGAGAATTCTCTAAAGTTTTCATATCCTAATATTTTTGCTTTTTCATCTTTTAATTTCAAGATTTTTTCTATTAATTCTTCATTTTGAGGAGCTCTAGTTGAAAATGCTTTATACATTTTTTCTCTTAATTCTTGATTATTACAATACTTTATAAAAGTTGTAAAAGAAGGTCCATGTAATGTAAATCTCCATTTTCCATCTTCTGTAGCAGCTGATTTTTTATCTAAATCAGACATTTCTGATAATACTTTTTCATCTTCTATGATTAACTCATATTCATTTGTCGCATCAGTAACATTTTGACTAAAATCATTTCCTAATTTTGATAATTCTAAATTAATATCCTTGATTTTTGTTTTCTTTTCTTCATTAAGTCCTATTCCATTAGATTTAAAAGATAGAATTTGTTTTTCTAAGATTCTTTTTCTAACCTCACTTAGGTCTTCTGTTTCATAGATCTTCATAACTGCTGCTGCAAATTCTTCATTTTGACTTAACTTTGAACTATAGTCACTAATTACTGGGATATACTCTTCATAAGTTTTCTTCCCTAAATCAGTAATATCTGTTGATGTTTCTATTCCCAACGAGAATGCAAATTTTTCAACTTCATGATTTAATAACTCTATCTCATTGTAGAAGTTATCATATGTTTTATTTTCTAATTTTAACAAATTTTCTATTTTCTTCTCTGTTAAAGCTATTAGCTCTTTTAACTCTTTAATAAAATTTTCATCTAATTTTTTATATTCTAATCTCATTTTACCTCCTAATTTATAAACAAGTTATATATACTAAATATTTCAAACTAACTGTAATTATTTCTCTATAATATTATAATTTAATTTCCCTTAAAAAACAATTAAATTAAATAAATAAGTAATTAACTAAATAAATAAAGTAAACTTAAATAGAAAAAGAAATCAAGAAACCTACAATTAGGAATTCTTGATTTCTTTATTTTTCTTACATCCCTTGACTTGCAGCCATAAGGAAAGGTACTATTTGTTTTTTTCTAGAAACTACACCATCTAACCATGCAGTTTTATCTTCTAATTCTACATTAAACCCTTTTTCTACTAGTTCAGTAGCTGATCCCAAGGCTAAAATCTTAGAACCATTATTAACTATATCTGTCATAACTAATAAAAATAAATCATATTCATTTTTTTCTATCATTTCATTCATAGCATTTTCCAAAGCTTCTCTATTAGCTAATAAACCATCTATATCCACTGTGTTTACTTGGGCTACAGCACTTTGAAAACTTCCCATAGAGAATTCTTTCATATCCATAGTAATGATATCGGTAGGTGTTTTATCTCCTAAAGATGTTCCTGCTATTAACATTTCCATTCCGTATTTCTCATAGTCTATTTGGGCTATCTCTGCTAATTCTTTTGCTGCTTCTACATCTTGTGGTGTACATGTAGGAGATTTAAATATCAATGTATCCGATAAAATTGCACTTAACATAAGCCCAGCTATGGTCTTTGTAGGTTGTATCCCTGCTTCTTTATATAGACCATATACAATTGTAGAAGTACATCCTACTGCTGCTGCTCTAATCATAAGAGGCTCAGAAGTTTCAAAATTTCCAAATTTATGGTGATCTACTATTTCTAAAATCTTAGCTGTTTCTATCCCATCTACCGATTGAGAATTTTCATTATGATCTACTAAAATAACTTCATTTTTACCAAAATTCATAATATGTTTTGATCTGATTGTTGAAAATATTGTTCCATTCTTATTTACAACTGGGAAGTTAGTTTGAGAAGATTCCTTCATAATATCTTGAATATCCTCTAAGAAATCTGTTTTTTCAAAATGGAAAAAACTCTTTGATTTCAAAATTGCCTTTACAGGTACCGATTGAGAGATTAATTTAAATGTTTTAAATATTCCTCTATTTACTCTAACTAATGGTATTTTAATACCATAATCAGGGATTTCATCATTTTTATCTACACATAAAAAGATTATTTTAGCCCCTGCTTTTTCTGCATTTTGGATATGTCCAGAGAAAAGTGTTGTGATTACTACATCTCCTTTTTCTATCTTAGCTAACTCTGAAACTCCTCTTAATTTCCCTTTAATCTTACCAGTAGGATATTTTCCAGAGATCAAAGTTGAGAAATCCTTTAGGGTATCCCAGATATTTTCAAAAGTTGTTTCATGATCTAAGAAAAGATCTCTTGTACTCATCTCTAAATAAGAGTTTGCAATATCTGATATATGGATCATATTTTCTAATTTATTCTTTTTATTAACAACTGGTAAACTAGAATAGCTTTCATCTGTCATAATCTCTAGTGCTTTTTGTATTGAATCTGTTTCTTTAATATATTTTTTTTCTACCCTAGTTAAATCCTTTACCTGGGGTTTTATTGTCTCTAATAATTCTGGAACTTCTACATTAAAATGATTTAAAATAAATTCTGTCTCTTTATTTAGTTGCCCTAGTCTAACAGGTTTAGTACTAAGACCTAATTGACCCTTTAAATCTGAATATGCAATGGCTGAGCAAATAGAATCGGTATCCGGATTCTTATGTCCGAAAATTAAAACTTCTTCTTTCATTGTGACCTCCTAAAATTCATATATTATCTATCATTAACTTTATTTTATATTCCTTAATTAACCTTCGTATTTTACCATTTTAAATATAAAATGACAAGAAAAATTATAACTAAAAGCGAACACTGAAAATAAATTGATAATTAAGAATGGAAAATGTATAATTATAGGAAAGAAATTAAAACCTCTAATTAGTAATTACTAATTGGAATTATGAGGAGAATTAAAAATGAATAATATAAAATTAGAGATCGAAAAGATCAGAAAAGAATTAGAAAAACATAATTATTTCTATTATGAAAATAACGAGAGTTTAGTTTCAGATATAGAATATGATAAATTGATGAAAAAGCTAGAAAAATTAGAGGAGGAGTATCCTGAATATAAGTTAGAAAACTCTCCTACACAAGTTGTTGGAGGAGGTGTAGGTTCTACTAAATTTACTAAAGTTACCCATAAAAGACCCATGTTAAGTTTGGCTAACACCTATAATATTGGTGATTTAGAAGACTTTGATAAAAGGGTAAAGCGAGTATTAGATACTACAGAAAACATAGATTATGTATTAGAATTAAAGTTAGATGGTGTATCTATAAGTTTACACTATGAAGATGGAAAATTAGTTCAAGGGGTTACTCGTGGAGATGGAAAAGTAGGGGAAGATGTAACTGAAAATATTATGCAAATTAAATCTATTCCAAAATTTTTAAAGGAGAAAGTTTCCTTAGAAGTTCGTGGTGAGATAGTTTTACCCCTCAGTGAATTTGGAAAACTCAATGAGAAGAGACTAGAAGTTGGTGAAGAGGTCTTTGCAAATCCTAGAAATGCAGCTAGTGGAACACTTCGTCAAAAAGATGCAGCTATTGTAGGAGAAAGAAATTTAGATGCCTATATCTATTATTTAGTGGACAGTGAAGAATTAGGATTTGAAACTCACAT